>Ga0056128_1011558_pt1 | contig 10878 bp, 7 predicted proteins | sample WorMetLIZISLAND2_FD_71113 | JGI IMG/M metagenome (GOLD analysis project Ga0056128, IMG submission 71113) | Marine gutless worms symbiont microbial communities from Max Planck institute for Marine Microbiology, Germany - Olavius geniculatus... ... | reverse complement strand
TTTTGTTCTTGTTAAAACATAAACATACAAAATTACAAATATGATTTATTTTTCATGGGCAAATTGCGTTCAGCTGTTTTTGATCTGTACATTCAGTACATTCCGGTTTTTAGTCTTTAGAAATGGTAGATTTTTGTTTGAAATTATTTAAGTTAGATATTTTTTTGCGTGCATAATTGCGAAAAAGTAGCGACTGAAAACATCTGCTTTCTAATGTTCTTATGCATGTTTTTATAATGTTTTTATAAATGTAAAAAAACATGTTTTATGTTTTTTTTTGCAAATCAATGTTTTAAACATATATGAGACAGACAAACCACGCTACTCAGAATCGTGTAGAAAAAGGCGAAAATGCAGCAGCTGTAAGAGCGATTTTTGCTTAATAGGCCTACTAACGCGGCTGTGTAATATGGTTGCAGGGTTTGAATGCAAACCTCGTGTTTACAACGTTTATCATCGTGTTTGGTTCGTCTTTTCAGTTCGGATACAACATGGGTGTCCTCAACCAGGTCCAACAGGTTTGCAGCACATAGGTCCTAGTTCTCATGATCAAACAATTTCTTTATGCAGGGGCTTAAGCCTATTCGAGTCAGTGAGAGTACGGCTTGAAAAGCTCCCCGAAATGTCAGAAAAAATTCTTTTGACACACAAAAACAAAACAGAAAACTCTCCGATATTCGGCTATGCAAACGTCAATCTGTACAAATTTTACGGCACAAAAGTCATCTGTGTTGCTCGTAAGCAACACAGATGATTTAGAAAGACGTTTCTAAATGATGCGTTTTGAGATAGCATCAAAATACGTTTGCGGCCTCTGGCTTTCCCCAAACTTTATATCTGCATTTGGGGAAAAATTGGAGAAAAACTAAAAAAAGCGAAAAAGGAAAAAATCAAAGGGAGAGAACTCAGAAAGTCAGAACCGCAAGCAAAAATTCTGGTTATAAATATGAACAGCTTGTAATAATGAACTTCCAGCGTCGCAAATTAATTACGGGACAATAAAAAGCCCGAAAGGCCATAACTTAAGCCCGAAAGACCGAAAATCAAGGCCATACGCCGCGAACAAAATTTTAAAAAAATTTTATTTGTTAATTTTCTTTTATCTGTAAATTTGCTTTATACCAGTACGATATTGGGTAGTTACAAAAAAGTTGTGCAATTTTGTTTGCGAGCGATAAAATACAGGGCCTGCGCGTCGCTTTGCGTTCGATAAAAATTGGAACTACAGTATACACTGCAAAATGTGTGCTGCGTTAGTTATTATTGGTTGATTGGCAGCTGATAATTACGTTTTACAACGAGACGTTCAGTGCGCGCTATGGCTCGGTATCCGTCACAGCGGTCAAGTTCACCTGGCATCTGACATCTGCGCTCTTTTTACCTGGAGGAATGATTGGTTCCTTCCTCGGAGGATGGTTTGCTGACGTCATCGGCAGGTAAATCACTTAGTCGGGGAGCTGACAGGGGTTACATGCACCCCCTCTGGGATTAAACCGAGTGATATTATATCATGAAAACTTTGTTACTAGTTACCGTGGTGTTTATAGTAATGGTTGCTAAGCAAAACTATAACCACTAATCTTACTTCATATGATAACTAAGATTTGGTTGAGGTCTCATGCTTATTTCTCTGCTATGAAGAATCTCACTCCATAGCAACCGTTGCTAAGTGATGAATACACCGTTGGATTTTTTGTAATTAGTGACTTATGAACAGTTTGTTAAAGCCATAATATTGGACACATTTAGACATTTATTATCTTTGTTATATGCACACTAAGCTTGTTGCTAAAGGTTTTCAGTTGTCATAGCAACAAACGGCTGGTAAGCACCCTGTATCCCAAATTTTTTCCTGTTAACATAATTTTTTCTAAAGTTCAGCCCCCAGAGTACAATAAAATATGCATGGGGTTTAATCCCAAAAAGGGTGCATGGTAACCCCTGTCAGCTCCCCGACTAACTCAACAAATGCCAGACTCTCATGTAGAATTTCAATCTTATTTTTTTCTTGTTGTCAACGTAAAGATACGATTTTAAAGGCGAACTACCTGTACGAACCGTTTTATTCAGTTCCATTCTATCTTACTGATCAGTATGGGCCTAACATTCAGAATCTTTTTAATAATGAAACAAGAAATTTGAGCTAATGTTCATGAAACGCGCGAAAGCCTATAGCAATTTTTGTTCGCAGCTAATCTTGGTCTATCTCCATCCATTTCGTCGCAATTCACTCCTTTGCAGCCAAAGTCGCCAAAATCGCTAATACCCTTATTTTTAGGGTTCAAGATCATTCAAGGTCATTGATGTTGACAATCCTAAGAAGATGATCCCCAGTGCTTGTTATGTTAGGCAGCACGTCTGTGCCTATCTGCAACCATTTTCACGTTAAACAAACCAACAGCGGATAAATAACCACTTTTTAGACGGGTACCCCTCTTTGACACCCGCTTGCGCAGGCCTCCTTGAACCTAGAGGGTCCGACCTTAAATTGGTAAAATCTACATTTAATGCTGAAAATTTCATATTGCAGGTCGTCTTGGTCTATCTCCAGCCATTTCGGCGCAATTTACTCTTGAAATGCGTGTCGTAGCTCGAAATCGCGAGAAATTCACTAAACCCTTTATTTCCGGGGTTCAAGGTCATTCAAAGTCATCAATGTTGACATTTCTAAGAAGCTCGTCGCCAGTGCTTGTTATGATAAGCAGCATGTCTGTGCCTATCTGCAACCATTTTCACGCTAGACGAGCCAATACTGGTAAAATGACGTTTTTAAGAGCGTGTGCCCCCATTTCGCCACTTGGTTCGTGGGGACCCTCTTGACTCAGCGGTATCAAATTTTGTCCTCAAATACTAGAGACTCTACGCTACCATACGGTGAAAACCAAAACTCTTTATCTCACCTGGGCTTGAATTGGTACCGGGTCGTGACAGACAGACAAACGGACAGACGGACGGACAGACAGACGGACGGACGGACAGAATTACCACAGCTAATACGCGCTATAGCTAGCGATGCTAGCTCTCGCACATAAAAAACGCAAATCATCGATTATGTAAGAAGCAAAAAAATAGCTGAAAAAGAAAAGAAAACAAAAAGTAAAGTGTTTGTCAACCGAAGAATCTTATATTCAACTGCATTGAAACTATAGAAGCGATCAGAGATGATGAACATCCACCGAAACAAGTGCTACCATCTAGCGAATAATACTGACTTATTAAGTCATGCAGTCAGCTAGGCCTATGTAAAAATCATGAATTCAGATCGTCACCAAGTCATCAAGTCATTTGATCATTGAAGCATGATCCATTCCATTCCTCAGAAAATTTTATCAAGATTCGTTTGCAACTTTTCGAGTAGTCTAACGGATAGAAGAAAAACATGAAAAATGTATTCTGCACTTTTTGGCTCAATTGCATCGCCATGCTTGATACTGGGTCGCATAAAGGCGTATTTCGAGTAACTTTTGATGTTCTCTGTAGCTTTTTTGAATCTGTCTATTTGCGTTTTTGCTGTCATTTGCAATTTACAAACAACACATAAAATTTCCTTTCATTTGCAATCAACTTTGTGTGTGTGTGTGTGTTACAGGAAGCGGACAATATTGTTGAGTCATACTTTGGTATTCGTCGGTGTCGCGCTATCGTGCTCTTGTGTCGCTACCAACGTACCCGAAATGCTTATGCTGGGACGAGTCTTTCTGGGAATTAATTCAGGTAAATTTGTGGGGTTATTCATTCGTCTCTAAAAACTGTTCTCACGACTTTTGAACTTGATTTTTTGGTGGCTATTTATCGTTTTCAACAGTTTGTTTCTCGTTAGGTCATGATCGCACGTAAAACATTTAGGAATATTTTGCAAACGTTATCTGTTTTGTTCTGCATGCCAAAAATTAAATATTTTTACTAAAAATTTTGCAAAATATTTTTAATGATCTCGCGCAGATTAAAGGAAACAGTTATGCATCCAAGAGAGACAAAACACGAGCACAACATTTTTGAAAACGTTTCTGCTTTTGCGTGTAACCAACGCTTTACGCAAAAGTTTGATCGCACAGGCTTCGTTGCTAACGTTTTTGTATGCTATACCTACGAAATACTTTCTATATAAGTCATGACGTAGTTTTTAGGACCTAGTAGTCTTTTAGATTAATGATGGAATATTAAAATACAAAAGTATTGTTTGGCATAGGATGTTTTAATAATTTTTTTGCAGTGTGGCTAAGCAAGAGTTATTTCTGTTGCTTGGTGAGAAGTATATTATGTCTGGTTTGTGTGTCTTTGTGCCTGTGTGTGTTTTTGTATTTTCGTTTTTTTCTCCTTTTTAATGATTAGTCATTTCTCATATTGTAATTATTGTATTGGCTGTTGTGAAATTGCAGAACTACAATATTTGCTTGAAGTTTTCTGCTGCAGGTATCGGCAATACGATAGCTCCGATGTATCTGTCGGAGATTGTGCCGTTTACTTACCGCGGTGCATTCTGTACAGTGCACCAAGTGCTCATCACATCGGGCATCTTTCTCTCCAGTGTCTTCGGCCTTAAAGAATTACTTGGTAAACCTTGTTGGCAGCTAGGGAAACATAGCCCAAGCTCTACTACTTAAATTTACTGTGAATTGAACAGTATTTAGCCTACCACTCTCGTACGACTTGCTGTTCGGGATTATCAAGTGACTGAAAACTGCGAAATAATTACAGCGATAAAAATTTTGAAATACACAAATGCTGATATAATTTGTTTCGCGTAGCCTTGGTTATATTTTACACGGTTGCGGTTGAATGTAAAAATTCTGAACAGCGTTTGCTCTACAAGCACTTTGACGCTCATGGACACCAAAAAATGTGTCGAAAAAGTGTCGAATTGCAATTAAACAGTCGTTTAATTGTTGCCACTTTCAGCCCGTACGTCGACTTTATAGCAGCCATCAGTTGGTGATTTAATGCTGAAAATTTTATTCACAAAAATGTGTATCGGTGTTGACGGTAAAGCTGTAAAAATTGGCGTCAGTATTCCAAGTATTATTTGGCACAAAAAATAAAATAAAACTTCTGCGAAATTATTCTTGTATGAGAAAGCTTGTATATACAGGAACGAGGGAGCGCTGGCCGTATCTGATGCTGGTTCAGGCGTTCCCAGCAATCTTGTCTTACGTCGTTCTTCCGTGTCTGCCTGAAAGTCCGAGATATCTGCTGCTTGTGCGCAGAGACAGACAGCGTGCCGTTGACGGTGCGTTTAACTGTGTGCCATGATCTAAGTCATTTCGAAGTGTCGGCAGTAATTTTGAGCCGACCGTACTTTACTAAAGGTCGAGCTGTTGTCATGCTTGTCGTCCGTCTGTCCGCCTGTCTGTCCGTTCGTAACGGATGTATTGTGGCTAACCTGTAACAAGTAGGGAAAATTTTTACACGTGTAATTAGCTATGGGTCTTAAACTCGGTCGTGCAAAATTTTAGCCACCTACTTCTAGAGAAACATTTCTAAATTGAGGGTTAAATGAAGGAGTAGGTAAAATGTGTTCTTTCAACGAAAAACTGGATATTTCTCTTAAACGGTGAGAAATACGGTTTAGGTTACTATTAATCACTAATGAAAAGTCGCATACGCCGTGTCAGATTAGATGAAAATCATTGACCTTGGATGACCTTAAAGAGTCATAACGCACTATGCAGTGCCAATCGTGCGGTATTGTGGTTAAACGGTAAGTCGTAGGGGGTCCACGATGGTACGATTGAATAGGGCGGTGGCGACTTCTTATAGGCTGTCAATAGTAACCATGTGTTCATCTGCAGCGGTTTGGCCGCAATTTTGTATGGAATATTTAAAACTATAAATGGCCATATCTCGGAAACGGTGAGAGATAGCCTACAAACTAGGTTACTATTAGTCACTAATAGAAAGTGGCATACGCCCTAACAGATTAAATAAATATTATTAACCTTTGCTGACCTTGAAAGCCGTTACGCGCTATTGCGTCTAAACGGTGCGAGATAGGGCCTAAGTTGCTATTGATCACTAATAGGAAGTCGCATATTGGTTTTTAAATGACAGTACTGCAAGAGGAACTGTATAGGCTGAAACGTGTTCTTTTAGCAAGGCGTTTTTATTGTGAGAAATATTTGCAAACCTCCATCCGATATTTTCTTTGTTCATTTACTCTGTAGCTGTTTAGATCACTCCGCAAAATGGCCACGTGTCTGTATACTCGCGTTTAGTGTAGCTTTCGAGACAGCGTTCCGTTAACATAGCGTGCATGGAACTGTCTCACCTCTGACATATGGGATTCTCTCGTTGACTGGAATTCGGAGGCTGGGCTTCGGACGTAGGCGGTAGGGTCGGCTTTTCCTAGCTATAGCTAGGCTTCTTGTTTCTGTGTCTCTTTCTGTTTTGTTTGTGTATGCACTACTATTCCTTGTTTGTCTTTGTTTTATATGGGTTACGTTGGCTGATTCATCCTGAAAAAATGAATGAATAAATCATCATGATCAGTATTTTCTTTGAGCCGCCGAAACTGGCAGTGCCTCAAAAAACATTCACGACATCTTTAACTGTAATTTGAAAAGCAATTATCAGATTTTGATAATTTTTGGCACGAATGCTTCTAATACAATTTGCCATCAAACGACAGTTTAGTTTCTTACCTCACCCAATGTATGCTTTTGCGCTACCTAGGGAAAGCAGATCAAGCGAAATATGTGTTGAAATAAACAGAAAACCTGAAAAAACATCCCCGACATTATCGATCATAACTTAAAAAAAGATTAGCAAATTTTACTAATTTTTCGCAGAAATATTTCTGACACAACTGGCTATTAAATAAGTGTTTTAGTTTCTACCCCACTTAACGTCTGCTTTTGCACTACCTGGGGGAAGCAGACCAAGCACAATACGTGTTAAAATGAATGAAAAAAACTTCGATAAATTTCATCTATCCTAATCTGTGGGCCCAACAGGCGGTCTATTACAAGGTTTGACTGTCACGCAGCAGTGTGCCTACCAGATAAAATTTAGAAATGTTTGTGAAGTCAAGAAGTAACTGGTACAGTCTAGATTAGTCTGAAGCAGAACTTTATCATACTGCTGTCAATGAATGGAGAAAGCGTCTCCTTGCCTGTGTTCGCATAGTGGGCCAACACTTCAAGCAATTTTACTGCAGGCAGTTGAAAAATGGACAGCTGGAGGAAATGTCAACCACAGTGTCCGAAATGTGAACAAAATGTGTTTTTACGTGTTATGTTAATTAAGCAATTATATCACATTGGATACAAAGTGATATTTCGTTGGTTGTGTTTTCCCTAGGTAGTGCAGAAACATACACTGGGTGAAGTGGAAAACTAAATGGTTATTTGATGGCAAGTTGTGTCGGGAATATTCGTACCGCAAATTATCAAAATGTAATACATGTAATTGGTTTTCAAGTTACAGTTGAAAATGTCGGGGATGTTTTTTGAGACCCAGTGTAAAACAATACAGAATAGATAAAAAAGAAATAAGCTAGTCAGTAGCTGTGAAATTGATTGATAAAACGAAGGTCATTTTTTTGGCTTGGCGAGATTTGAGTGTCGCTGCTAATTTCTGCGGCCATGCAGCCAAGACGTATATTCCGACATCTCAAGAGAAGACCGCAAAAATATTTTACGTTAGCTCTGTCCTACTCCATTTTTCTAGCGATAAATTTTTTTCTGTTCGTTACGTTGTTTTCACATTTATAGTGGAAGGGGGGGTGGGCGGCAAGCGCAAAGTCTCATAATTAGCCTACCGGTGTGCGTGCAGCGCTGAAGTTCTTCGGTCAGACAGAAGACGTTGATCGTGCCGTGGCAGAAATTGACAGAGAAGACACTGCGGTAGCAGCGTCTGCAACTGATGAGGATGCTGATACTGACACACGCTCGTACACGTTGCGTCAGCTACTCAGAGCCTCTGAACTGAAACGTCCTCTCCTCATCGCATGCACGCTACAAGTCATCCAACAGTTCGCAGGCATTAACGCTGTAATGACAACCGGCCACTTTTAGAGATGTTTTGCAAAGCTTTGTTTTATTATTTTAGATTGAGTGTTTCATTTGTTGGGAATATAGCTTGCCTTAGTGCCATTTTGTAACAGCCATGCTGTTTTTTTTCTGTTTTGTGCATAATGTTAAGAAATTGGTTGATTAGGCCTAAATATTGTGGTTCACGCTGTTCGTTTTATTGTAGCGATATAACTTCGTAGTTACTACAGTATTTTAGTTTTTAATTTAAGTTTGAACTCAGTATCACTGTCGTAAAGAATCAGCTTATAAGTATTTATATCGTTATTAGTTTTAAATGCCGTGTTTTACTACCATCGCGCAGATTTTTTTGTATTCGAACGCGATATACAAGGACGCCGGGACGCCGGACGAATATGTCCCGTTTGCAGTCATCGGTACGAATGCTGTCAACGTAGCCATGACACTCGTCGCGGTAGTAACACTAATTTAAACTTTTGTATAATTATTTAATTAAAGTTGTAAGATTAGTTATGTTGTTTTTAATGTCTGGTGTGTCTTCGGTGAATAAGGACATGGTGAAAATCGTAGCTTGTGCTTTCGTTGGAGCGCGGCTTGATTACGCCAATTCTGTTCTGGTCGGCGTAACGACGAAAAACGTCGCTCGTCTGCAACGCGCACAGAAGGCCGTCGCCCGGGTAGTCGCCTAGGACACCAACCGTCAGTCGACCAACTCATCTGCTCTGCTCAACTATTCACCATTCACCAGGGCATCAAATTCAAGATTGCCTGCATTATCTACAAGACCATCCACACCACTCAACCTGCCTATCTCTGCTCTTGAACATTACACTCCAGCTCGTACATTGCGTTCGTCTGATACAAATTTGTTGTCTGTGTCTCGTGGCCGTACATGCTTTGGTTTTAAAAGTTTCTCTGTAGCTATTCCTACTATTTGGAATTCTTTCCCTTTTGACATTTGCAATAGTTGTTCAATAGCTTCATTCCGTTGCCAACTCAAAACTTTCCTTTCTTCAACTTCTAGCCATCGCTAGTGCCTCGCCTCACCCCAGCGCCTCAGATTCGGCGAATTTCTCGCCAACATTGGGCGATTTATAAATTCATTGATTTACTTACTTATTTACTTACTTATTATCAGTAAATGAAATAATAGTAATAGCCGTGTGTTGCGTTAAAAAGCTGCATGAGGTTTGCATGTGTAGTAGAGTGTGCAGTGCTTAATTGGTAGAAAAAAAAGTAGCGGCACTGTCAGTGTTGGCGCCCCGATCTAAAGGACGAATGCCTGGACTCGACCGAAAATACCCAGCGGATCGGAAGTTTTGAGGAGCGTTACAAGCTTTCCCAGTTAAGTCCGGCATAAAGTTACAGCCAAAAACAAGCTTAGATGCATTTTGAGCTTGAGAAACGCATCTGGTGCGATAGCAATTCGCTTTTATTTTGTGACATTTTGTAATATTTTGAACCTGGAGGAACTGCAGCGTGCCGACATCGTGACGTATGCGGCGTACCACGTCCAAGTTAAGTGCCGGTACTCCGAAATGGAGAGTGAAGTCGAGACAGTGTGCTGTACGTCCAGGTGCCGCTGATGGATATCGCAGGTAGACGAATCCTGCTGCTGATTCCAATGCTAGTGATGATCGTCGATCTTGCTGTGCTCACCGCCTGTCTTATCACACAGGTTTTATTAAAAACTTTTGTTACGCTCTCAAAACACACGGTGAGATCGGCGTTGAAACTGTCTTTGCAACAGTTGCTGCAAATAATCAAACAAACCGAATGCGTTGGTTGGTAATAAAAAGTAATAATAATACGTAATAAAACGTATGAATGCGCAAAATACTGTACCGGAAAACAGTTTCAAAACTTTTTGCAGCAAATTAATGTTTGGTTTTTGTGTTTATTGATTACATGTCGCATATCGCATACGCACCTCGACGACATATTTTATATGTATTACTGTGAACGTAGTTATAACTGTTTTTATAGAAAGTATTTTATAATGCGTATTTTGACGTATGTTTGTTTAATTGAACATTCTGATCTGTGGTCAATTTCAGAAGTATTATACAGAGCTTCGACTAGTGGCGTATGCTGCGGTAGGTTGCGCCGTCATCTATGTTATTGCGTTCGCTGTCGGTCTCGGTAAGCGCTGCTGAACTATGCTTTTTTACTATCAACTACGCCGACTTGTCCGGCAGAGAAGATTATCATTTTACGGTCTAAAATATTTGCAAAAATATTACAAAACGTTATGGGTCTAGAAGTAAACGTGTTTATATGAAAAATTTTGCTAGACATGCCAAAAGCCACTGGCGGTTGGCGGCCGTAAAACATTCCGTGTTTTGTGTTAAACATGTAACCACTTATTGTCTTGAGGCCGTGGTGACTCGTACAGACTTTTTTTTAGCAACGAATGTGTATTTCGAGTGTTTCTTGGTTTCAGTCGATTTGGTGCCACAGATACATGTAGTATAAGCACATTGATTACTCTGAGAAGTGTTTTCTTTACTTACTTGCGTTACTTCGTTACTTAGGCCTACACTGTACACGAGACGAATACGAATGTTCTTGGTTAGAAAAACGTACAGGGTGATCCAAAAAAACTGCACAAAGTTTATGGCACCATAATTTTGCAACCGTACGTCATAGAGTCAAGCGGTTTTTAGTAAAATGTTCTGAAAGAAATTCCTTACATGACTAAAGTCAGTGTTTAAATACAGCAATTAAATATTTTTTGTTTTGCTGCTGGCAAGTGAACTATGCAAAAACGGTATTACCCTTGACATTGCGGTCTATAAAAATGTACCACTTTTATTTTTTCAATAACTCCGTGAAACATTGGCCGATTTTAATAATTTTTGGCATGTGGCATTAGAAAGAAACTTGACGT
>Ga0056128_1011555_pt1 | contig 10881 bp, 11 predicted proteins | sample WorMetLIZISLAND2_FD_71113 | JGI IMG/M metagenome (GOLD analysis project Ga0056128, IMG submission 71113) | Marine gutless worms symbiont microbial communities from Max Planck institute for Marine Microbiology, Germany - Olavius geniculatus... ... | reverse complement strand
AAGACAACTCGTACAGTATCGCGTGACACACGACAATCCAAACAATCTACTACGCACTAAGAAAGACCAAGAGCGAGAGCGCGCTTGGCGCCTAAACCTGCCTTATATATCACGGAGACCAAATTACTACCCCCGCGCGCGTGCGCGTCGGAAAATAGTGCTATTAAATGTCAATCAAATTAAAAAAATAATAGACGCAGGCGGTTCCGTGCCGTAACAGGTCAAGGTAAAACCAAAAATTAAGATTAAAATACAAAATAAAATCTGATTTGTTACAATAATTGCACAACAAATAAAAACCGAAAAATAGCAAAAATTTAAACTTTTGAGGTTTTTACGATAAAAAAGCTAAAATCACGATCACAAGTTTTAGGATTCTTTGTGTTTTCAATTTGTTGTGCAATTTGTGATACAAATTAAAACTTGTGTCGCATTTTAAAAACTTTTTGAACTAGTTATCCAATCTTCACAATTAAACTACGGAACTAGATCTGATTTGTATATCATAAATTACACAATGAATAAAAAAAACCGAAAACCCGAAGGTTTGGGCTTTTGAAATTTAAAGGTATAACCTAAAACCAATGTTTTTTGTTTTAATTTTTCAGGCCCCGTTAAATGGGTTCGGGCACAAGAAGCAGCGGTCCCGAGGAGCTAAGCGAAGGTCTAGAGGCGCCGTGTGACGTTGAGAGATCGTTAGTGTAACTTGAGCTGGAGTTTGGTAGCGCTATCGCTGCTCCTAGGCAGTTGTACGTGTAGCGCCTGGCAATCAGTACAAACAAACACAGGTTAGCCAGCAGGACGCCGGCCAACAAGAACAAGAACCATTCCAAGCGACCTTCGTTGATCTCATTCGGCAACCACGCCTCACCTGTATACAATGTACAGAACAGAGATTTAAGATGCGCACAAAGCAACATTAACTGAACTGAACTCGATCGGTAAAGCCCAAATTCCATTACGCCGACTTTCACCGAAACTTCCCCGCGGGGAAAGTCGTGGACACAAATCACGAAAGTCGCGGACACAAACCATCTCGACATATCGAGATGCTTGCGACAAAGTTCGAGACAATTTGGGCTTAACCTCGCTTTGCCTGTACAAACATACAGGCCTACATCTTAAGTGTACTATAAATACAAAAACATATAACTATAACTTTAAACTTAACTAATAATAATGTTGTCTGCAGAAATTATTCAGATATTATGGGTGCCGAAAATATATTTTAATTTTCCCCCCATCTCCCCTCAAAATAGTGGTTTTAGCCCAAATTTGGCATTTTGGACGGAAATTTTGCGGCAAAAAATATGTTTTGACAATTTTTCAACAGCCCAAAATTTCGAATGGGCACTGCATGCTTCCTGTCTCTTATGTCACTTGACCTAGTTTATCGTGACCTAGTTTGAGACCGTGATATCGTGTATCGCGAGGCCACTGCTTATGGCAAATTGACACCAATATTAAACGTGTTTGCATTGGTTAAAATTTTACGTATAGTCTTGGGCACGGTGTACGGGACTATATGAGTGTAACTTACTGATCAACTCTAGTATATACACAGCATCCAGAAAAAGTACACGTGCTTGCATGAGCAACAAATACTGTGGCTTCCAGCTTGAAATGTGAAGTGGATTAGGCCTAAACTTTGGTATTTCAAGGTCGATTCAACGTTAAACTTCATAGGCATTTGCAAAATAATGGAATCGACATCGAAATGTTGATGTTTAATGAACATCGTTATTTCGGCGTTGATTTCATTCGCATGTTCTAACGAAATTCAACGCGAGGTCAACGTTGAATCAGTCGAACCGTTTCAACGTGTGCCCATGGGTCCGACGCCGACGCGATTCAACTAAACTCCACTGTTGAGTTGAAACGCGATGTAGTCTTAAGTACTGTAAACCACCTACTCGATATAGCTTTCTAATGCGTATTAGGCCTACCGGTGGCAGCGGAGATGAGAGCCACAGCGTTGTAGAATGCAGATCCGAGCAGAGCTCCGAGGCCCGTGGTCACGTGATTCATACCCATCACCAGGCCTTGCAGAGCGAACGGACACTCCGTGTACGCAAACTCCAACGCTGCACAACAGGCATGCACCGGGGCGTCTTAAGATTATGCTCTTCAAAGTGTAATCGGGCGTTTACACGATCCAGCAAAGTTCCAGCAAACGTCCAGCAAACATCCAGCTGGCCTGATGGAACCCCGCCGCCTATCAGCTGTGGGCTAAGCATAGGCGGGCCTAGGCTTAGCCCACAGCTGATAAACCTACGTGTTATAGGGTTTCCAATATGCCTATCACCAATATCATTAATATTTAAATTTCTGGTTAAACAACTCGCCCGTCCTCCTAATTGCCATAGAACTTCCAGCTAGCTGAACGTACAGAGCGACGTAACTGAACTGAACTAAACTGAACTGAAACGGTTCAGTTATTGACGAACTGGTTGAAGCATACGTGCGCGTAGTTACGAAGTCACCGACGTCGTTATAGACGGTGCCTACTGTAATGCATTACTGCTTACCCATTGGTCAGTTCGTCAACAACTAAACCATGTAGGCCTAAGTTAAGTTTAGTTACATTTCTCTGCATGCGCCATTAGACTATCAGACATTTAATCGACTAGAAAGGGACAAATTCCCTCCCAATTCTGCATTCCATTTGATACCTGCGGCGCCTCGATCCTTAATTTCCCACTTGGAAAAGTTTGGTGCAGGCGTTCAAGAATGATTGAGCATCTGTCGGGGCGACTGAAAATGCGAGAGTGAAAAATGGAGCACAAAAACATGGAGGTCTGGAAAATGCAAGACTGGAAAATAAAGCACAAAAATGTTACTGGTCACCCTCTGTCAGCTGGTCTTCGACGAAGGCCGTCGTCAGCTGCGTTCTGCCAACTCAAAGGACATGTGTCGTCAGAAGGACCTGCAGCAGCTATGGAGATGCTTCGCTGCTGCAGGTTCGAGGCTGTGGAACAGTCTGCCAGCTCATCCGAGACAAACTGACGTTAACTTTGAACAGTTTAAACCGCAGTTAAAAGACATTTTTGTAGGGGCGTAGAGAGCGCGGCGCATTGTGGCTATTATTAAATTGCTCCTTTCTAAATAATCTTACTTACTTACTTACTTACTTAGCTGTCGTGGATCCGCAGGCAGAGATGTGTGAAGTTTGCCTTATTCAGCCACGTGACGCCCAACATGCACTTCTGCCGTGTGGGCACCAGCGCTTCTGCGCGTCGTGCGTCACGCAGATACAGCAGCAAGGCAGACGCTTTAAGTATGTGCCGCAGCAGCATCAATCTGATTTTGTCTTTACTAGTGACACGCTGGACACCCTGTTTGGACAGTACATTGACGTCATTTTGCCTACCATGTCATTGTATTCAAACATTTCAGTCATTCTGATAGAACGGTTCTACTTGATTTTTTTGCATTCAGTCATATCGTTAGAATCGTTCGAGATTATATATCGCCTTCGTAGGCTAATATAAAAAGTGCCTCTTCCTCCTATAGTGCCTCGGACGAGGGCCAAGCGTCTCTTTATAAGCAAGCAAATCAAATATCACAATTTTACTGCGCAGCAAAAACCAGCCAAAACTTATTCAAACAGTAATGAACGATAAAAATGTTCACACAAACATACTATAGTTTCAATGTTGCAGTGAACACATTCATTACAAGTGACTAGAGGCCAAAGCGTCAAGCCTAAAGGCAAAGCCAAGGCCAGACATTTTCGAGGCCAAAACCAAGGCCAAGGCCGCGATTTTTCCCTTTGAAGACAGTCCTTGTAGACCCCATACCCTCAGTGATTGGCAGGCTTTACCTGCTACAAGGGTGAAAGCTTCGGCGACTCCTGCTAGCAGAAACTGCGGAGTCTGCCAGGCGAGACTAACACGAGACGCGTTGTAACGTACTCCGGCCACTTCCTGCTCCAAAGCGCCGTGGACGCGCATGTCCGCCTTACGAACTGTCTCCACGACCCCCATCAACACCAGCGATACCACGCCGATCAGCATACCGAACCCTAGTTAACAATATCACACGTACGACGCGTTGTAGCGTACGGTTAGGATTAAGATTAAGGATAGGGTTAAATTTAGGGTTAGGGTAAGTTAGGAATAGGGTAAAAATTAGGGTTAAAATTAGGGTTAGCGTTAGTTACATTATGACAATATGGAGGTGGGAAGAATTTTCCAGGTGCGACAAATTTCCCACGACACCGGGAGTGGATCCCATGGTCATGATCTCCTGCCCCTAAGTCCAACGTCTTAAACGTTACGCCACCAAGCCAGCTACAGCAAAACTCGCCGGGGTGCTATTCTAGCGCTCCCCAAACAGTAATCACTATCAAAAATGTGCACCAAATTCATTGGCTAGACTAATGTTGCACGTGCATAGAGTCGAAACCTCTTTCGGATAAGTCACATTACAGATTTCGGTCCGCCATTCCGAAAGGCCGCCATTCCGACGGCCGCCAAAAACTGTGACAACGACAAAAATGTAGGCCTAGGGCCTACTTATTAAATGCGAAACTAACTCTAACACTAAACTAACCTTAAATGTAACCTATTCGTAACCCTATTCCTAACGCTATCCCTAACCGTAGCGGCATTTTGGAATGGAGGCCCTTCGAAATGGCGGGCCGACGCCGAATTACTGAATTACAACTTGAAGTGCGACCGACCAATGCGTTGCAGCAAAGTCGGTTTGCGGTTACAGCTGTCCAGCAGCGGAAAAATGCAGCGGTCAAGAACAGGAATAAGCGCGGTGATAACGGCCATCTTGACGAAGTTGAGCGAAGCTACCGGAAACATTCTCTGAGACGAATCACCGCCACCAATACGCGCGTCCATTCGCTCACCTTGAAGTAGCATTGTCGACGTCGTCTGAAGTCAAAGCGTACAGAGCGACGTAACTGAACTGAACTGACACGGCTTAGTTTTTGATGAACTGACCAACGGGCAAGCAAAGCAAGCCTGTTTTGGTCATTGGTTGATGCGTACGTGAACGTAGTCACGTACACCACGGACGCCGTTAGTCGGTGCCCACTGTAAATTGTATTAAGTGTGTTTACCCATCGGCCAGTTCATCAAAAAAGTAAACTGTGTCCGTTCAGTTCAGTTCAACTTCAGTCAGTTACGTAGCTCTGTGAGCGCCTTTAGTTATAAACTCTAAAACTTAAAATAAAATAAATTAAAACCGATGTTCGTCCATAATGGCTACAGCCACAAGAGATAATTTCTCTGATGCAAATATTAGCCGAAAACGTTGGCACTTAGCCGAACATTAGCCGTATTTATATAGTTTTTTTGCGGTAAGCCTAAGGCTGCGTTCACACAGGCCTAGACACCAGTACGAGCACGATTACGTGTCCGGGTTTCGGCTTACGGCTCGTAGAAACTTCACTCGTACGAGTGGAACGTTCACGGTCACTTGTACAAGCACATAACTCGACGCGTGTCGGCCATATTGAATGAAATCCCTCGCGATATTGCATTCCTTTTGCACGTACTGAAAAATTCAGGAAATCGTTTGTTATGCGTTGCACAGTTTTCCTATGAACATTGACGACGATTCTGATGATGATGATTTTATTGACTTTTAGTTTTATTTGACGATTGTGTACTGTGTTTTATTGTCAACTTTTATGTACTACTGTTTATATATCCAGCATCTGCTGCCAAACAAATAAATCAATCAGCTTATTGGCTAAAAATCGCAAATTTTTCCTACCCCCCTCTCATTTAGCGCCCTCGTTCGGGGTGACCCTAATTGCTCGACATTTGCTAGAAATTTGCTGGACGTTTGCTGGATCGTGTAAACGGGGTATAAATCAACAAGAAAAATAAAGAGCACAGGTTTTCCAAATATTTCTCACAATAAAAACGTCTTGTTCCGGAATACACGCCACAGTTCCTGTTTCAGTACTGACCTTCAAGGTTATTCAAGGTGAATGATTTTTACGTCATTTGAAAGCCAATATGTGACTTCCTATTAGTAATAAATAGTAACCTAGGCCGTATCTCTCACCGTTTCCGAGATACGGCCACTTATAGCTTTAAACATTCCATTCAAAATTGCGGCCAAACCGCTGCAGATCAAGACATGGTTACTACTGACAGCCTATAGAAAGTCGCCACCGCCCTATCTCATGGTACCATCGCCGACCCTCTAAGACTTACCGTTTAGCCACAATACCGCCTGATTGGCTTGCGTTATTACCTTTCAAGGTCATCCAAGGTCAATATATTGTTTGAAAGCCAGTATGGTGATCAATAGCAACCCAGGCCCTATCTTGCAGCGCTTAGCCACCGTACATCCGTGACAGACGGACGGACGGACAGACAAGACGACGGACAGACGGACGACAACTCATGCCAATAGCTCGACCTTTACTAAAGTACGGTCGGCTAGAAACTGAAAAAGAATAAAGAATACTGCGAAGCGAAATCTCATTCACCTGTGAAGTAAAAGCGGAGAAAACGATAAGTGTAAGGAAGACGGGAACGGTCATAATGACGTCACGAACGACGTCAACTTCTTCGTCATCGTATTCCCCTCCGCAGCTGAGCCGAGCCGCATCCAGGAAGCACCGTGGTGCAGCCACTGATGAACTCATCGAATAGTCGACTGAGTCAGGCGTGTCCAGTGTGGAACAGTTAGCTGGCGGCCGGGGAATGCACGACGATGTTCCAGACCACAGTATCGACATGAACCGATCAACCAGACCGTTTTCACCTGCACAATGATACGGAGCTTTACCTGCCATATGAAATCACACAATGCTGCCTGCCGCGCACTCTGACCAGACAATTTACCTACGCCAGAAGGATGGAAGGCTGAGTTGACATTAATGTTGGTTATACACCGTGATGGTTTACCTGTCTGCAGATAAGTCACAGGTCCAATGCAGCAACCACTTGATAGCGACCACATGGGTGAAAATTTGCACACCAATTACTCTTGTTCCGGGTGAACGTTCACGCCTATTTTGGTTCTTCTTCTACTATTTTCCGTTTTCGAGTTAAGAGCCCATACGAGATAAACAAATGGATTTAATTTTCGACAATCAAATGGACAGAGCGACAGACAGGCGGACGGACGGGCAAAACTGGTAATGCGGCCTAATACGACACAAACGACTCATCCGCTTCCTGGCGCTTTGAGCCGGCGAGGGTTAAACCCAATTAAACTATCATACAACCCAAGTCGACTGACCGGCTCTATTGACAGCCAGCATTCCTGGTAGCAGGACCTACTGTTACGCAGAACTTGCCGTTTATTTCACAGTATTGTGCTGCATTTTGCGTAAATAAATATTATTGATAATTACAACTAACCGGTGGGATGTTCGCGGTAGTAGTTCCTGGGTATGAGAAAAATGATCAGGGCAAGCAGAAGCGTAGCGGCTGGGATCAGATATCCGACGTCAAAGCCGACCTCCTGCTGAATATAAACCACGGCCAGGTAGGCGATACAGCCGCCGACATTAGCAAACCAGAAGAACCAATTGAAGAAAGAGTGGACCGCTTGCTCGCCGAACCATTCCACCTGTAGTAAACCAAAGATAGAACTCAAAAGGCTGAAGGTGGTCTAGAACTCTTTACGGGAAGAAGAGCTACGGAGCGTCACCTGCCATATGGGATCACACATTGTTACTGTGTCACCTGCCATCTAACACAGGTAAACGACTAAAACGAGTCCCGCCTCAATCCCAAGGCCAGTGCCTATCTATAGACGGGTCATCCGACGGATTAGGCTGCTGGGAATCGGGCCTATGAGCGCCATATTGTTGACATGTGATGTGAATATTTGCTGAATTAGAAACACATTTTTGGAAATATCTCGAAAACGGTGCATTGAAGCTCAAAAATTCCAAAAAATGCCCCCCTTACTAAGTAAGTTTAAACTTCACAATAAACAAAAAGTTTAACCTTTACAGAAACACAAAACACAAAAATACAAAAATGAGGTTAACCTGAAATTGTAAGAACTCCATATACGCGTGCATATGTAATTAACATAATGGTAGTTCTAATAATCTTCCCTGTTATCCTCCAGACAGTCATAAATGTGATAATGCTGTCTATTGGAGGACAGGGGCCTCGTTATCTACACCCTTTACCTGCTGTGCACCAAGTGGACTAATGTTAGCTTTAATGCCGCCGAACCCCACGCCACACAGAACGATTGAAATCAGGAAGTAAAATCGCTTCCAGTTCTGAACAAACAATACAAAAAATAACTATTTTTTTCGTTCAACTCCACTACTTTGGCGAAATAACTTTTGATTTGGCGGAGCTCCCCAAATAATCAAATTATAAGGATTGACTTTTACAGGCTGACACCTTTCTCGTAGCCCAAAAAACCAACAGGTCCAAAACATTAAAAAATATTGTCAAAAAGTTAAACAAACGTCAACATTCATACTAAACAATGACACAAAAGTAGTTAAAACAATAAAACCAATAGCTATCAAAAAGTCTAAGTAATATTATGCATGTGCTGTGATAATAATTATGGCACACAACACTAGCACTCGTAGGCTACATACCACAGACAGTAAAAACGTTTGTTCTTTGGAGTCATAACCGAACATTTTAAAATAATCAACCGCGACAACTGGAAGCAAACATATACCTGAAATACAGCAAATAATAACACAAATTATGTGGCATCAATACCATTGTTTATCCATTCAATGAAAAAGCAAGAAACAAAAAGCCCAGCTGTTCCTAGGATAGCTGAACGTATCGCCTGGCAACATGCGTTATTATGGGGCCGTCCTTCCTAGAAGGAGGCCCCATCATGTATCGATCGTGTCCGTCTGTCCGTCTGTCCCGTGCCTACTTCTTTTTCCGTATCGTTTTAGGTACGTGAGCCTTAACTCGTACGGAAAACGAAATTCCCATAGTAAAGATACTGCAAAAACGGCCCCATAGCGGGCGGCCCCTCAACGGCCGCACCCTCTTGTTAGGAAGGGTTGAGATGTCGGGACCACTATTGTGAGAGATAAGTGACTGCGACCGTATGTGGTCGGCGACTGTACTGCTAGATGAAGCATTCCTATAGGCTGTCAATAGTGACCATGCCGCTGATTAAAACGGTTTGGCCGCAATTCATACTGCAAGTATTTGGAGGTTCGGTCAGTACCCCTGTTTGAGAAGAATGGTGGAGGTCATAAAGAGTCTAAATTGATACCACGCGGTAGAGGTCGGGCAACCACCTTATTTGATTCTTCAAACAGTTTTCCGTTAAAGACGTACCGTTTAGCCACAATACATACGTTACAGATGATAGAAAAACAAACAGACGGACACAGCATAAGCGCGACCGTTAGTGCGGTCGGCAAAATAAACGGCGTCGAGTGTCACCATAATATGCCACCGTCCGTCCAGCTACTGTTGATAGTAAATTAAATCGATTGCGCGGGGGAAGGGGCCTTGTCTTCAAACTTTTGACGTCTGGTGGCCTTGATCTTGAACGATTCTAAGGTTAGTCAACAAACCACAAAAAGATTTCTGTGGGTTAATGTATAAAAACCACACAGCGCAAAATCACAGATCACAGAATCATAAAATAACCTAAAAAGTTATTCATAACTAGTTTAACTGCTGATCAAAACTTAATGGCATGTTATCACAATAACGCAACAAAAACGACACAAAGTATACAAAGTATGCTGCAGTTATTATACGGACCGACTAGAAGAATGAGAAAAGAGGCAAATATTGTGTTGAATCGTCCGGCAGTCATGTCTGCAATGCGACCACCGACCAACGGAACTGTGCAACAAACGCCTGTTGTATAAGACAAACAGCCCACATTTACATCAACGTCCATATGGGCATTGTAACATGGAAAAAAGGCGGATTATTCCGAGTGGTGGTCTGGTGGATTCAAATTACTGTTTTTGTCAAAACCGTAACAATTTGGAACATGTGCGGTTTGGAGCGATAGTGCGTTACTGCGTTGACGCAAATCAGGTGATGTAGAAAAGAAAAACGTAATTTCTTACTTACTTACATAACTTAAAAACATACACGCCCTCAAAATACTGTATACTATACGCAATTCGCAATTAAGTGTTTGGGTACAGTTAGTAACTTAGTATACCTCCATTTGGGAATGGGAGCCTGTGATGGGGTCCGACTTAGTGTCACAGGGTCTAGCCGTTGGGTACCCCTATTTACTTTTTCAGAGAGTTTTTTGGGAAGACGTACCGATTAGCCACAGTACATGCGTTGCAGACAACAGCCGACAGCCGGCAGCCGACAAACAGAACCATGTAAACAAGGTTCGACCTTAACATCCGGTCAACGAGTGCACCCGACATAATCTGTTTTAAAATTTTAGTCAATTATTTGTGCTGCACCTTTGTGTTAAAAACTATCAAAAGTGGTGGTAAATTAATACAGCTCTGACAATAAAATTTTTGCGCAGTTTTTTTTCGGTACACGGTGTGCACAGATTGCAGACAGTCGCACATGCTGTTAGCACGCGTGGAGTCATGTGAAAGCGTGTCTGCAGACAAGCGTCTGGATAACATCAATGAATGTGACGCTTGTATACTGTTAGTGGTAGCCTATAGTAGGCCTATACGATGTTTGTTTCTGGTCAGAAAATATTAAGCATAAAATCTCACACCAATGTAAAGAAGCTCTTTCAGAGTCGTTAGGAGCCCACAGCCGCGCCGACCTCCGTTTCCAGTTTACACTACTAAACTAAGCTATTATCTCCTGCAACGGCGACCGTATATATCCGACGCCACGTTACTCACGATTCTAGTTCTCGTTAAGTTTGACACGGTTATATAAGGCTTCCAAATTCAGAAAGTCGTCCGTCCCTCAGGCCCGTCGAGAGCCACAGCGGGGCTTAGGG
>Ga0056128_1011553_pt1 | contig 10882 bp, 7 predicted proteins | sample WorMetLIZISLAND2_FD_71113 | JGI IMG/M metagenome (GOLD analysis project Ga0056128, IMG submission 71113) | Marine gutless worms symbiont microbial communities from Max Planck institute for Marine Microbiology, Germany - Olavius geniculatus... ... | reverse complement strand
TTACTTTCCTGTTCTCTGAAAATCTTTTTACAGCTTTCACAGGTCCAGCTTTCTACTTCTTGTTCATCTTTCATCGCTTCCCTATCCTTACTTACTGACCCTCTCGCACTTGACGTTGAAACCTTCCGCGACATACTCACGCTGGGTGGGATGGGTGGTCCCTACAAGGGAGAGTGGTATTTTTTACAGCCTACAGAGCCCCAAAAGTCTTCGTCCCACGGCTGACTCGTGGGCTCGGGGAGCTAGGCCAGCCAGGCAGTGTTAGTCTTGGCCCTGGGACTTCTAACTACGGTTAGTTCTTAACTAACAAACGTAATAATCAAAACCAAATGGAAAAATTTGATTAAGTTTACTGCTATCTACTGTTTTCTCTAAAATAAAACCCGTTTACAAACAAATAACCGCCATCTTGCAACCGGAAACAGATCGTACTTGTACTTGATGATGATGAGCTCTGTAGCTTTCACTTTATATGCCCATATCTGAGCAGTGTCTGTCCAATCTGTTCTTGAAAGCATTCACTGATGGAGCCTCGATTACATGTTGTGGTAAACTATTCCAGCTTCCAATAACTCTGGAACTGAAGAATGTTCTGCGAGCAGTTGTTGAACATCTAGGCATAAATAGTTTCAACTGATGACCACGTAGACCATGTGAATTCGTAGCCAACTGAAAGAACCTCTGGTTGTCAACACGTTCCTTCCCAGTCAGAATTTTATAGGTTTCAAATTTCAATAAGATCGCCTCTGATCCGTCATTGTTGTAATGAATGTAAACCGAGTATCTTCAACCGTTCTTCATAACTTTTCCATTTTAATCCTTTGATGTTGTTTTTCGTCTGCTGGACAGATACGAGTAACAAGAGGGCGCTAACTGCCGTTTGTTTTCATAGAATGTTTGGTCTGTGGAATAAATCGCTTCATCAGTAAAATGATATAAATCTTTAACTTTTTAAAAATATACAATACAATAAATACTATATGCACACAATAGGATGCCAGAAAACATACACATCGACCGCACTGGCACAGAATATTTCCAGATCATGTACAATCTCTTATCATGGATAATGCCCAGTTTTCTAGCCATAACTCGGTACAGCTGTGATTATCCATACTGGATTCCCATCTGTATATTTTTCTAGGTAATAAACAGGCAGCAATTAAATTCACTGACGTCATCAAGGTCAGGCAGCGCAGCCTAGCAGGCAGCAGCCTAGTGGCCTAGCACTAGGCCAGCACTGGCCGCTGGCTACTGGCAGATGGCGATGCAAAATTGCGGTCGTTTTAACTATAGTGTCACATCATTGATTAAGTCGTTTTTTTCTTATAAATAGACGTGGTACATCGTTTGTTAGTACCAAACAGCTTGGCTTTCGTTAATGAACAGGTTTGAATGCTGTTTTGTCAGATATGTGAAGGCCAACGGAAATGGTGATATGGCGAACGCTTTTTCAACACAGAGTCTAAGCTGCAGTCTATGAATGCAGCTTATAACTAGGATACCAGTTTTCTCACTCTGGCCTGGAAATGATCCCATGATACTGGTGCTAAATAATTATGATCAGATCAAGTACGGATACAATAGTAGTATCTGTACTTGATCTGATCAGTTATCTGGTGCAGCAGTGTACCATTATATTAGCATGTCAAATTTAGGTTCAAGTTCAACAGTTTACTACTGCTACCACTACTGCTACTACTAATTAGACTATTAGACTATTAACTTTATCTTGCTGTCGATCATAGGTGTGTGAAGGTGGTTTGCAGTGCTACATTGTACCACCAGGTCGTAAGTGTATGAAAGTGACTGCGGTGCTACGCTGTAGTTATGAATAATTGTCGACACGTGCGTCGTCTCTGCCTGGACAAGAAGCATTCAGTTCTCAATCCACAGAAATGGTTTTGTGCGTCTTGCTCAGCAGCTGAAAATGTCTGGGTATGTTTTGTTTAATTAACACATACGTTAGCTTTAAAATCGAACTCAGAGTAGGCATTTGAATTTTTTCTCACCATGCATTTAGGAGGCTCATCAAAGGTGCTGTTTAGGAAATCATTTCATTATTATCAGAGCAGGGGCTTTCGCAGGCTGAGTGAAGAGTCTTCTCGATGACAACTGTATCTTGAGAACAACGGTCGCAAATACTTTCATATCAAACTACTGTAGCAGTAACGCACTTCATTCGATCAACGAAGTTACTGTACACCGGGCTGGGTTAGTACTGTGATGGGTGACTGTCTGTGGGAGGTAAACCATCTTGGTATATAACTCAGTCTTCCATCCCTTCGGGGTAGGTAAATTGAGTACCAGCTTGTCTGGCTATGGGTTAAGGTGGGGCGCATTCACCTGTGTCGGGTGGAAGGTAACACTGTGTGATCCCATATGGCAGTTGACCCTCCGCAGCTCTGTTGAGGGGTTCATTCTCTTAAAGAGCTATATTCCGACCTTTAATGGCATGTTTCAGTAAAATACAACTAGCCTTTTTTTAAATATTCCTAGTTTGTAATGGATTTCCATGAATGTCTTGTATCGTGGGTCGTGGTGCACGCACAGCCTTTATGAGCCACGGGCCAGACCCGATGCAGAGTGCTGTTGTTACTACTGACGAAAACGTCAGATTATGTTGTATCAGGTATATTTCACAAAACTCTACATTAATCCCTGGAACCGTTAAGCTAAGGCTTTAATGGCTGGTCTGAAGCCTTAGCGGCTGGCTTAGCAGTTTAAACTGCTAAGCCGTTAAGCTAGCGGCGGTCCAGACTGCTAAGCTTTAGCAGCAGCTTAGCGGTCCAGACTGCTAAGACGTCTGTCACTGGCAGGCCCTGTCGAGAGAGAGGGTGGGGGGGTAAGTTACCCCGGGCTCCGCAGCGTTTGGTAACCACGAAATACCATGCAAAGTACAAACACTAACTCCATCAATGATTGTCAATTTAATGCTCATTAGCCGTGCTCATTAATATTCATTCACTGATTGTCAGTCACCATCGGCAGTTGGCACTACTGTGACGACTATAGATATGAGCACTGACGAGGACACACGCACTCACGCTGGCGCTCTGCTTGCAACAGCGTGAGCACAACACATTGTTGCATTTTTTGTTAAACCGCTAAGACCGCTAGCTTTTCGGCGGCAGTGGCGTGGAACATTAGCCGTTCACTCCAGGACCACTAACTTATATGTTGTTTGGGTTCCGAGGCCTTAACGGCAGTGGCAGTGGTTTAAGGGACTACTCAACATGCCATTTTTTTAGTCCAGAAAGCTGTTTATGACAGGGCCAAATAATTAGGTTTGTAACGAATTTTTTTTATAATTTTTTTTGTATTCTATTTGGTATAAATAGTAGGTCAAATAGTGTATTCGTATTTGGCCGAATAGTAGTGCAAAAATGGACCAAATATGATAATAAGCATGTGTCATACGCCACTTGTTACTGCTACATTTAGCCTCGAAGACAGCTGCTGTCAGCCCGGTAGTCTCAGTAGCATAGTGAGTTAGTGACTAAGCCACTGTGGCCATTGATCCAATATGGCCAAGGTTGGCCAAATAATTCGATTATTAGACAAATTATTCGCATGGCTATACAAGCCAAATTGCTGTAAGTAGAAGTAGAAAAAAAAACTTCTACTTAAGTAGAGTAACGAAGTAAAATTACTTCGTTACTATCCAACCCTGACCATATCTGGTCACTGATGATAAATGGATAGTCGCCATGCTGTGTTGTGTTGTCATGCAGGCTTGTCTGCACTGTGCACATGTTGCTTGCGGTCGATATATTGACAATCACATCGCCGATCACTATGCTGCAACGCAGGTTTGCTGAAATCATCAATATTGTCCGTTTTTTTCTATACAGGTTTTCTGATTACCTCCACCAAGGAGGTTATGTTTTTGCCAGAGTTTGTTTGCCTGTCTGTCTGTGTGTGTGAGCACGATAACTCAAAAAGTTATGGACAGATCTTTCTGAAATTTTCTGGGAATGTCGGGAATGGCAAAGACTACCAGTGGTTCACTTTTGGGGGTGATCCAGAAGGAATCCTGGATTCTGGATCACTTTGAAATTTTCGTTACCATTGCTTTCAATGGGGATAAGAGAAACCGCTGTCAAACCGAAGATGGTGCTGCCACCTAGCGAACAACATGGTCTTGGCGGAGATGTGTGAGGTGCGGGCTCTGACTGCTTTCTAGTTTTATAGATTACTTCATTTTTTGTACGGTATTTTTATAGTTATATTTCTGTCAGTAGTTTTACGTTATCACTTCTTGCGCTAGACTTACATTGCAGATTTGGATTTTACGCCAGTTAGGCATATAGGTCATTCAACATTTAAGTTTTATCATTTGTTTGAATTAGAATACTTAAGTATGATGCTACATCTATCTTTAAGTTTCAGTTTTTCACAGAGGTTTCGAGTGTCATGTCACTGTTTCATAGTGGGCTAAATTCTGTCATTATATCAGTTTACTAGTGTGACATTGTTTCGTTATGTTATTTCGCAATCTATGGTTCGTGAAATGGCTGTTTAGTTTTTGACACGATCTCTGCCTTATCTTTATCTGTCTGAAAAATTGTTCTCTGACAGATTTCTGTTTATTCATCGTAATTTATATTGATGTCATTATTTTGTTGGCAGCATCCGCTTGTGATGGAAGTGTGTGACAAATATCTCTACTGGTAAGAACATGTTTACGTGGCTTGCTATTTGCTGTTTTGCTGTTATATGTACAAACTGAGAATTTTTTTGCATTTCAAATGCGAACTTTCTGATACATTGATATCTGTTGTAAAGTTCATTTATGTCATTACAATGATGTATTGAAACTGACCGTTGTAATAAGCTTTTGTTAAAAAAAATTATTTATAATCTTTTTTACATAAATATATAATTTTGTTTAACAAGATTATATAAGTTATTGTCAATAAGTCTGTTTTAACTTGCTGGCTGGTTTCCATCAGTTGCTTATAGATTTTGATTTGTCCATGTACCTGTAGTGTCACTAACTTATAGGTGTCTCATTTGGGTATAATGTGGGCATATGTTATTGCTTGCGTCTGGTTGCCCAGTTGTTATCTCGTTGTTATGTGTTGTGATGTAAAGTCTGTGCGTGAAATATACAGGATGTACCAGAAAAAATTGCACAGAGTTTACGGCACCATAATTTTGAAACCCTGAATCACAGAGTTGTGCACTTTTCAGCAAAATGTTTTGAAAGAAAGTGCTTTCACGCAAAACAAGCAGCAAGACAAAGAATATTTAATTGTTGTATTCAGACACTGGCCTTTGCATGTAAGCAATTTCTTTTTGAACATTCTGCTGAAAACCGCATGACTTGGTGACGTACGGTTGCAAAATTACGGTGCCGTAAACTTTGTGCTTTATTTTCCATACAGTTAAACTTGACAACTGGTGTATTTTGTCTGGCTAGCCAAGAGTGTGACTCGTACGTGCTAAACGACAACGTCGCTGGAGACATAAAGATCCTGCGAAGCTGCCTGCAAGCAATGTCGCTACAGAACACCGTGTCGAGTCAGGATGATGACGTCTGTCAGCGACGTAGCAAGCGCATTCGTCGGTCGTCATCTGTTGCTGCTCTTTCACCTGAACTGTAATTTTTTAGTTCACTCAAACATAGGCGCAGCACCTTGCATAGCCAAGAAATGTGCAAATTTGTTGCACAGCAAAACTAACATTTTCAGGGCTTTTTATGATCAAAATTGCATTTGCAGCTGGAAGTCTACCCTAAACCCTACTGGGAAACTTATATCGCTCCACATCCCTTCAGCTGGAGGCCAGGGGGCTTGCTACCCTTTTCCCCAAAACCCCACCCTCACTGTTGGCTTTTGAGCCTCGATCTTCAGCCCTTTGGGTCTCAAAGTGCATCCCCAACTTCCAATTTCTAGCTGCGCCTATGTACTGAAGAAGCTTATATAAGTCTTTATTTGCCACAGCGACAACTCTCAGACAGGGCAGACAGACATTCAGCGTAATAGGATGCAGTATCTACTTCCATGGGTCCCAGTTATCCTGAAATTCCTGAAATTTCAAAGTTGTCCTGAAATTGTCCTGAAATTGTAGTCATTTAGTACAAATGTTCTGATATTGGCGATCATTTTGCCATAAAGTTGTTTTAATATTTTGCTGGCAGCACTGCTGTACTGTTAAATCCAATATATAGATATATTTTTATTTCTCAGAACTGTAATGTTCTTTTACAGTAACTGCTTTTGATATACGAATACAAGACGTGACTGTTATTTTATTTACTTTACTCGTAATATTGTAATGAATGACTGCTTCTCTGATGTTTATGACTGATTTGTGCTAGATAACATGTAGTAAATTTGTATTTGTTGAGATTTTTGATACTGTAAATATGTCCTGAAATTGGCCTGAAATTTACTAAAAAGTCGGTCCTGAAATTCCATTTTTGCTGCTGGGACCCCTGAACTTCTACAGTAAGCAGAAAGAGAAAGAGGAAAAGAAAAAATTACTCATCACATGTTATGCTTTTATACTAGTGCCTAATAGAAGTGCACTTATTGTTGTTGATGCTAAGTAACATGCATGTTCACAGAGTCTGTTTTAGAATGTTTCCTAGCAGTTGCTGTTACTACCTGGGCCTGGCAGATTTCTTGGGGTATATATCTTTATAGGAATTTCACTTCAACATTTCACTTTGCTTTCAGTACACGCAAAAGGTCCGGTTAAGACAGCCAGAAATTAATCGGTAATGATTGTTGCGATTTTAAATATAATAGAAAAGTGGACCAGCTAAAAAGTCAGTATTTATTTGGTATTTTGCATCCAGTTTCAAAAATTATGAACATGCAGAGAACTATCCCGAGAATCCCCACATTTAGCAAGGAAGTGTATTACATTATTTACATATCGCTGGGTGCATTATGCTTACAGTAATCACTATGGTGCATCACTTTGTCGCAAACGCTTTTGTTGACAGTTGATGTCTTTGAAATTGTAATTGGGCTAAGTGTTGAAAATGTATGGTCCGATGGGACTTTTTAGGACTAAAAATTGTTCAGAAATCTCTTTGACTTTTTTGTGGGACTTGGACTATACAATTACAAGTCAGTACGTAATAAACTGTTTGAATTAGCTTTTGTTACACATAATATCAGAAGCAGGCAAAATTGCCTACCCATATAACCACGTATTGTTAATAGTTTTAATGATGCTGTTAGCATTTTTAACATGTTTGTAGTGCGGCTGCTTATTGGAAGCAAAACGTAGAAAGCTCTAGTTGTCACTTAGTGAGCTTTGTTTGTGTAATTTCTGTTTAGAGTTGGTCCTACGCCAGTGATTGAAGGAATAACCTACATTGATCTCTGGTTCAGAAGGTACGTCTACAACTCTGCTAACATTTTTGTAAGATAGTGTTAGACTTGAATGTTTTCAGAGTTAGTTGCAGATATCTTCGTTTTTCAATGCCTCGGTGCTGTTATTTGGGCAGAAGGAAGGACGTTTGGTCTTCGAAACAGTTGCTTTAACGATTGTGAAGTTTACATATCGGGACTGGTCAAACTTTGATAAAGAGTATGTCTTTCCAACTTCAAAATGTTTATCTGTTTTTCTCAAATCTTACACCCTACTATTTGGAACTCTCTTCCTTTTGACATCCGCAATAGTTGTTCATTAGCTTCCTTCCGTCGTAAACTCAAAACATTCTATTTTTCAAGGTCTAGCCATGTTTAGTGGCCCGCCTCACTCCTTACCTCAGCGCCTCAGATTCAGTGAGTTCTCGCTGACATTGTGCGCTTTATAAATTAAATTTACTTACTTACTTACTTACCTTACTTCATATACATTTGGCACCCTTCAGACTGATCACATGGATATCTGGACTGCTAATGATTTTTTTTGTCTATTTTTTGGTTTTGTTCTCGTTATTTTCGCCGTTTTTGGTTTCTGTTTTTCATCTTCGATTATTCGTCATATGATATGCAGACAGAGTGATAGCGTACTGTGGTAGCATCTCGTGTTGTTACGGTTATCGAAATCAGCACTGAAACCGTGGTTTCTTAGCAATATTGAACGGTATCAAAGCCGCAGATTTAGGCTCTCTGCTGATGGTTTTGTTTCTTTTGGTTTTGATAAATCTAGCAGCTTTAGTATCTTGGCTGTGCAGTGAACGTTAGTAGTATGTGTAGCCTATGCCTGCCTGCCGTAGTGAGACGAGTTGAGCGGCGTCATCGCGACTTGTCTCGCCCACTCCTATCACTGCGGGTGGGGTGTTACTGCTCTGGATCAAAGCTAAGATCGCCGGTGGCGCTGCACCCCACGTGTTAAGAGGGTGGGGATTGTCGGTGAGGTGCTAATTACTGCCAGACAGTGTTTGACAACACCGCCCACACTGGTAATGCGACAGTGCATGCCATGGTGAGACAGTGTAACCGGTTACATAATAGGTATTTATTGCAATAGTGGCGAGCGACGGGGATTATAGACGTCCAGGGATGGTGACGGAGCTGCGGTGGTGTCATGTTGTCACTCACTGTGGCGCTGCGATCAATAACTTAAGCCCAACGTACTGGCCACATTACATTAGCATATTGGTTACATTAGTAAGTAAGTAAGTAAGTAAGGTGACTTAATGGGCGCAATTTAACAGTTAGTTACAATGTGCTGCGCTCTCAATATCCGAACAAAAATGTCTCCAGCAGCTGCTTGAACTGTTCAAAGTTAATGTCAGTTTGTCTCAGATGAGCTGTCTCTTATTAGCCTCTACATCTGGCGGTGCTTTGACTCATGCAGTCTTTTAATGACGTGCGTATCACTAGTGCCCACGGTTTTCCGTGGGCTGCGGAATTTTGAGCGGAGCCGCGGAATTTGATCTTTTTCGCGGAACTTTGACATTTTCGCAGAAATTTGCAGAAGTTGAGAGTAATTAAACTAACTATATCATGGAGATAAGTCAAATAATCTGCCTAAAACTGTGGGTCATACTAATTACCATCGAAATACAGCACAATCGTAAATAAACACAATACGGCCAGTTGACAGATTGCACTTTTAAAAAGAAAAAATGATAGACAATTTTCTTTGTACATCACCAGCATAACTGAGCACAATGCAAGCCTCTTAAAAACTGAATTTTCTTAACAGGACAGAGCTCGGTTTACTCAAAAATGGAAGGCCATGGTAAGCCGCGGAATTTGGACGATTTTTCCACGGTCAGCTGCAGAATTTTGTGCACTGGCCACGGAATTTGGCAAAAAAATTTTTGCAGAAAATGGTGGGCCCTACATATCACTGTGAGAATCATCAGTTAGTTGAGTCTATAGTTTAGCTCTTTGCTACACAAATTTCTTTTCATCTGTCCTCATCTATTTTTAACGTAACGAGGTTCATTCTAACAATTCTTTTTCTTGAGATTTGATTTAAGCTAGAATAACTTTGCATAAGTTGGTCGGTTAGTGGTATCACCATATTGTATTAAAATTTGTTATAATCGTTTGCAGGTACTATTTACTTGCTGGGGCTTTCAGAAGGTGGAAAACATCAACGAAGGCTATTACTGCAGAACAGGTTAATTTTAAAGCATTAACTCATTAAAGACATAAATTTCTTCTGCTATCTACTTCTGCATTTTTTGTTTTAGATTTGTAGTCGGTCATTAATACAGAAATGAAACGTTTTTAAGCAAATGTTTTATTTTTGGTTTGTGTTGTCACATCTTTAACATGTGTTCTAAATGAAAAATGTTTTACATAGGTTTGTATTTTGCAGAAACCTTCGAAAAATTTGTCAGTCAAATGAAAATTAAGTAATAGCATTCAATGGTATAGCTCTTCATAGGAAACTTTTCTCAAAGCTACGGAGCATCACCTGCCATATTAGATCACACATTATTTTCTGCAATTCGACACAGGTGAGCACAACCCACCTTAACCCCAGCCAGACTGACTGGTACTTGATTTACTTACCCTGGAGGGATGGAAGGCTGAGTTGTCCTTGGTGTTGGTTATACACTGTGTCCCAATCAATAAAAAACGTCCCCGACGTTTTCGATTGTAACTTGAAAACAGATGATTTGATTATGATACTTTTTGACACAAATATTCTAGACACAATTGGCCATGAAACAACTATTTAATTTCCCACCTCACCGGAAGTCTGCTTTTGCACTACCTGGAAAATCGGAATCAACAAAACATGGCATTTTTGTCCAAAGCAGTAATATTATTTAATCAAAATAGCTCACAAGACATTTTTTGTTCACATTTCTGTCACTTTGGCTAACAGTTCATTGATTTTGTCTATTTTTGCAACAATCCGCAATAAAAGTGTGAAATGTCGACCCATCAGTGAATACGGGCAACAACACGTTTTCTCCATTCGTTGGCAGCAGTGTCAGTTAGATGTTCTGCACAGACCAATTCAGGCTGTACCAGTCGCTTCTTCAATTTATCATCATTCTAACATTACACTGCTGCATGACAGTTAAAAATTGTATTTGACCAACAGCTGGGGTCCACAGATCTGGAGATATTAAATTTATTGACTTTTTGGGTTTATTTTGATGCATATTTTGTCCGTTTTACTTTTCCCAGGTAGTGCAGAAGCACACATTGGGCGAGGCGGAAACTTGAACAGCTTTTTGATAGCCAGTTGTATCAAAAACATTCCTGTTAAAGATTGTTACAATCTGATTGTCACGGAGGGCCAATGACAAGCACTTTTTCAGAGTTTCTTCAAACGTATTTACAAAAAAAATAACATAAAACATAAAAAAAATCAGAACAGTCACAACGTGTAAACATTCTCACAGCAGCGGCGTGTACGTCCTACTCAGAAGGTCAAGGTCAGCCTCGAGTCAAAAGGAAAATAAGTAAGCAACGCCGCGACACCTCCCCCCTAGTTCCTT
>Ga0056128_1011552_pt1 | contig 10882 bp, 7 predicted proteins | sample WorMetLIZISLAND2_FD_71113 | JGI IMG/M metagenome (GOLD analysis project Ga0056128, IMG submission 71113) | Marine gutless worms symbiont microbial communities from Max Planck institute for Marine Microbiology, Germany - Olavius geniculatus... ... | reverse complement strand
GTTTTGTACATTTATATTTGCTGTTTTAGTACTAAAATACTGTTTTCCTACTGGTGATCAGTTACAAAGATATTGCGCTTCAGATATTTCTTACAGTAACCAAGCCACTTATAACGGTTATTTCATTTAACACTCACTTCTCCCACTACAACTCCAGAGAGTGCTACGATAAAGCATAACCGTTATTTTTTGTGAATGAAAAAAAAACAAACGTTCGCAACGAACTTTCACATGTAAATACCGTATTGTCAAAAACAGATCCGTAATTTCATTGGTAGGGATTTGCTAAAAGCTGCTGTAAGATGGCATGCTGTTTGTTTTCAGGAAACAGAAGCGACCGTTTATCTTGTTGCTTCTGCCGGCGAGACGTCCGCTAATGCCGTGGCTACACGCAGCGATTTCCTCGTTCGAGGTGTTAGAGCTTCTCGGACGAGGAAATCGTAGGTATATACGTCGGACGACGCGTCCGATTTCTTCGTTCGATTTTTTATGGGCGTTTATGGCTATCAGGCAAAAACCTCGTCTGAAAAAATCGGAAAGAATGAGCATGCATATTCCGTCCGATTTCCTAAGACGAGGTTTTTAAACCTCGTAAAGCTCGGCGACCTCAGACCTCGGAGAAAATCGGTGCGTGTAGCCACGGCGTAAGGCGTATAGTAAACAAGCAGCTGTGGAACCATTGGAACGTCTACGTTGAAGCAGACGGTTCCGCAGTAAGCAAAATACCTGGTAGGCCTACTTTGTAAATCTTTGTCACTCAAGTCGTGACATATCTCACTATAGGCGTAATTGCAGCGAACCGAACTATATAGGACGGCATGCGTCTGCGGCGGTAGTCGAGCGCCTATCGGTGCTCGTACCGCCGCATCTCATCACGTAGGCCTAACTCTATCAAATACACTAACCATAGCCCTATAACACTAATAAAATAATAATAATTAATCCTACTGCATTATAATACTTATAGCATTAGTGACCCCTCGCAAATCTGTTTGCACTGGCAGAGATCGCAAATATGAATGTGTCAACATTCAGATCAGCGATCTGAAAGGTGTGTAAAAACTGATGGGTTCAGATCGCCGTTAAGAAAAGATCATAACTTTCGTAAGATAGTTTTTATAGCAAGTGGGCTTATACGTACATAGAGAACAATAATTGTGATTTTTGTTTGTGTATTCAATTTCATCCAGCATATAGTAGGCCTATCCATGCCAATTTATTTCCTGTTTTTGATTGGCAGCGTAGTCACATTCGACAATCCACCGTTTTGTCACAAAGTTGTACAGATAAGTTTAAATTTGGCACGTGGAGAACAACTGTTGCACAAACTTAAGGCCTGCAGAAGCGGTGGCTTATAATTACTACTATAGTTTGACTGAGGCAAAAAAACTGGTAGCAGATAATGACTGCCAGCTATTGTAGCGTGTTGTAACATCTTCTCTACAGGCCTACAGCCATTTAGAGCCTGAAAATTTGATGCACTCAGTTCGTTAATTATTGCTTATTCTACTTTAATTGTGGCATATAAATAACATAAAGTTTGTAATTAGTAATAATTCAGCAATATTAATTCATTTACTACAGTTTAGTTATCCATAAACTGCATTTTGCTTTATGTCTATGAAACTCAAATGGGGGACATGGCCCCTCTGGACCTCCCTTCGCGCCGCCATTGCTCCTGGCATTGGCTCTTGCAGTTTCCAGCCGTGCCATCAGGCCCGTCGAGAGAGTACGTGGGGTAGGGGGTAAGCTACCCGGGGCCCCGCGACGTTTGGGGGACCCCGCCGTTGGCCAGAAATAATTGTAAAGTACGCCAGAATGTGCCATTTTAGAAAAAAAATGCAAACATTTTCTTCCCAGAGGGGCCCCGCGAGAATGTTTCCCCGGGCCCCGCTATGCCTCTCGACGGGCCTGCGTGCCATGAGTGCTTGTTTCTCAGTTTTTGATACCACGTTAAATTTTCTTTGCGTCGTAAAACGGTCGTATCGATATTATTCTCATTTCTCTGTTCCCGAGTCCCGACGAGACTCGATCCGATTGTCTCGCTACCTTTGGCACAGCGAGGGTCGCTCCAGTGACGTCACACAATACAGCGGTCTGAACTGGCAGCCTCGTTCTCACGATGACCTGTTGAAATGAGGCCAACTAGATCGGTGTACATCCACGTTACATCCAGTCTTTTAATTTTCGCCGATAATTGCTACGCCTAAAACGTTTTAGTACAAAACAAACTACCGCACTTTGCGACTCTGGAAGAATTTATCTAGTTTTCAAAAGCGGAGTTATTTTCGTAAAGAAGAATTTGCTCTGATAACACACGAAGTGTTGTGAATAGGTTGTACCGTCGCAATGTGGGGCGTGAACGGGCAGGCGATCAATCCGTGTCTTCATTCATTTCAGCTGTTGTTTGTCACTCGTCGCTTGATTTCTCGCTGAAAATTCGTCGCTACAAAGACAGAGGACATCGTGATCGGGGGTTTATACGACTGCTGTCTCGCAGGACACGTTTAGAATTAGCTACATTCAGCCGTTTAACATCGCCGGTTGTTGACATGACAGAGCCCAATGCACCGCCTATCTGTCCGTGTGGATTTTACGGGTGCGTATGTCAACATAAAGCAGCATAACGCCCTTGTGCAGTTTCAAGCACAAACTGTTTCTCTGTTAGCGCATAATGTGCTGAAAATTACTTGTTCTTTTAACTAAGATGATGTGTTTTTTCCTTCCCCTTTCCCTCGCCTTCTTTTTCCCTTGCCTTCCCCACTCCACAAATCCAGCTGTGGTATTGCAATGATTATACTTATCGTGCACACACACGATCTATATGCAGTCACCAAGTGTTATTTACTATGCGCAAATTGCGTACCCTCGAATCCTAATTTTTGGAATAGTGAATCTTCAGAGTAGCAAGCCGGTACCAGTGACAGCGATGTCGTTGTTTATTTGAAATGACGTCGAAACAGTATAATAACTTACCTGCAAATTTCCGATTTCACTCACGTTAATCAATTGCCAAAGATATCTAAAGTCCGAAAATGAAGAAATATTTATGATCGTTTCACGTTTTTTTAACTATTTTGCAACAAATCGTAATGTGCTTGCAATGCGATCTCCATGTCACGGCTGTTTACTTCAAGTGTCTATCGACCAAGAACGATTGTGACAGCGATCGTACTGGATTTTAGTTATTTTAATTGTAATTGAATGCGACTACAAACCCTAAGCCTAACCCTAACCCTGACCCTAACCCTAAAACTAACCCTAATTCTACACCTAAGTCTGAAGATCTAAACATGGTCATTCTCGTTTTTTAGATGCCCATGTGTTTACTTCCGATGTGAATATGTTTGAAGTTACGTTACGTTATATTAGCAGAAGTTTGCGACTGCCATGACAGTCCAGTGCGATGTTTATGTTGATTTTGTGCAAATTTATGTTGAAGTTGTTAAAAGTCTGTCTTACTGTTACAGAAAGTTAATTGTTTCCAGCGCTCAAACGAAACCTTTGACGACAAACATTTTAAATGATTAGTTGATTACTAATTGGTGTGATTACTACAAGATTTGTAGGTAAGTACACATCCAGTTTGGCCGAAATGACTTATGAGGGAATGTAATTTTTAAGTTTTATTGTTTAATGCTTCTGATAATGTGGCCAAACCACTTGCATTACTTATAATTGTTTACTCACAGAATAAATGGTTGATTTAGTGATTAATTGAAGACTGTTTTGCTTTGTACAGATCTCCACAGACGTTAGGACTATGCTCCAAATGCTTCAGAGGTGAGTAATTCATTCATATCTTGGTCTGACTCATCACATTTCTGTTGACTCGGTACATTTTATGCATAATAAGCAAATAAAGGGTTTAGTCTCTCAGATTAATCCAGCATTAAAACTACTGTATTACAAATTTCTAAAAGTTTGCCTGTGAGAGAATTTCCAAAGTTTGTCAATATTTGGTGAGACTGTTGGTGACAGGAACATATTTTATATACTTTTTAAAAACTTTTGATATTTGTGATGTCAGTAATTCTGTAATTACCTCCGCCAAGGAGGTTATGTTTTTGCCAGATTTGTTTGTTTGTTTGTCTGTCTGTGTGTTAGCAAGATAACTCAAAAAGTTATGGACAGATCTTTCTGAAATTTTCTGGGAATGTCGGGAATGGCAAAAACTACCAGTGATTCAATTTTGGGGGTGATCTGGAAGGAATCCTGCATTCTGGATCATTTTGAAATTTTTTGTTACCATTGCTTTCAATGGGGCATAAGGGAAACCGCTGACAAACCGAAGATGGTGCTGCCACCTAGCGAACAACATGGCCTTGGCGGAGGTGTGCGGGCTCTGACTGCTTTCTAGTTGTGGTATGTTAATGTGTGGCTGTTCTAATCGACAGCATTACAGGTCTTGCCCAGTACCCATCCACCAATACAGGCTTCTAAATTGAAAGGATAAAGGTGCAGGGAAGCAAAAATTGGTATGACCATTTTCGAGAGAAGGAATAACCAGTACTGGGGTACTGGCTAGCGCAGGTAGCACAAACTTGAGTACCGGCCTATCTGGCTGAAGCTGAGGTGGGCACATTCACCTGTGTTGGGTGCCAGGTAACACTGTGTGATCTCATATGGCAGGTGATGCTCCGTAGCTTTGCCATGGGTATCCCATGAAGCCTATACACTACCTTTAATCTTTAGCCTTATCCAGTTTTGGGCTTAAATGTCGGGCAGTATGTCAGCATGGCAATGATGCAGTTTCTGGTGTTGCTGTGTTAACAGAACGTGAGCAGAACCGCAACCAGGCGACGGCTGACATCACGCGACCTTCAGCGAGCAGCAGCACGATCGACCAGTCGCGGGTTTCACTGCCTGCAAACAGCAGCCTCGTCGTTGACACTTCAAACAGCTTCCCCTGCACACCGGATGCCACGATGACCGGCGGGTCCACCAGCATATCAACACAGACTAGCGACAATGCTGAGTCAACCGCGACAACCAGCTCAGCCGATGAGAAGCCGTTAAACTCGGTCGCCGGCGAATGCTGCGATGACGTGGCGAGTGAACGTCGTGGCGTGAAAAGGTATGTTCATGTCCTCATCTACCATTGATTATATTTGCAGTTCACTGTAATAAAACGTAAAAAGGGTAAAGTCCAGCACTTGCTATAGTGTTCTTACATGAGATGGACTCGAGACCAGAAGAGATTTACAATCTTTGAAATGGCAGCTGATTGGCGTGAGCTAATGATACCGCTGCACAGTATGCAGCCATTCATTGATCACCTAAGCGAACAATTGGACCCGCAGTTTGCAGCTAGCAGACATACTACTGCATCGATTAGCCATGCTAGGCCTTCACCCAATAGCCTGTAAACTACTAATCATTTCCCATTCCACAAGGGGTAGGAGGCTGAGTTGGCCTAAGCACACGGTAGTGTACTCAGTAATAATAATATGGTAAAACTATGGTACTCAGCAGTAGTAATACAGTAACATGAGTTAGCATATATCACTGCAGTGGCAAAAGAATTGATGAATTGATGGGTTTTGTTCTCCGCCATGAAGTGCTACTGTGATAACAAGCTGAAAATATTTTCACTCACTACGCTTGCAGAGTTTTCAAAAATACAAAAGATTGCATGATTTTGCATCTAAAATATCGAAAATTTTGCCCGATATGACGACCCCTGGACTCCACAGCAGGACACATTCATGCAAGCATGCCCACCCTGGTGCTGGGACCCATGGTATTGGCACGCTGTGCCCTGGTAAAAAATCTGGTGCCCTCGCTGTACCCCCGGCAGAGAAAATTTTCTGGCACTGCCACTGTCTGACAGCACTTATTTCTGCTTGTCTGGAAAACCGACAAATCACTGGGTTTGGCATTTTTAACCCTGGTAAATATCCACGCTGCTGCTGGGTGTAGAAAACGTAGTGATGGGGCGGGAGATGAAATTGAGGATCACAGTCGAGCCAAGCGTGAACGTTCGTCGCGCTCCAACAAACACTGCTTCACGTGCAACTGTCGCCTCGAGCTCGCTGTGCGCGAAATTGGCAGATGCAAATGTGGTATGTTCAATGAGCTGTGCTCTTCGGTTTCTGCTTATTGGCTTAGTTTGCGAAATTTCCTAGGAGACAACGTAGTTAGTTGTACAAGTTCTTTTGGTGAATTTTTCTTATATGGCTGGCCACATTTTTGGTGAAAATTTTAATCAGCATTATCTGTGCTTAGTGTTTTTAGTTGTTAAGTGCTGGAGGTGCTATAGAAATTTTTATGCTTTCACCAACGTAGTGGCCAGAGGCATTATGAATATGAATGAATGAATATGTCAATTTGTATAGCGCCTAATTAGAGAAGACCTCAAGAGCTCTCGCAGCCAGACTTCATAACTGGACTAAGAGTGTGTGGCTTCTGGGAAGGGGTAGGACAAAAGAGAAGGGGAAGGAAAGATGGGACAGGAAGGTAAGGAGAGAAACAGTAGAAGGGAAGAAACCTGGGGAAGAAACACAAAGTTGATTTTAGTAGTTGTTATGATAGTAAGCTTCATATGGCTTAGCTTGTGCTTACTCATGTGGCTTCGGTGAATTTGGTGAAAAGATAGTGAATAAACGGAGGTAAAGAATAGGAAGGAGAGTAGGGAGAAAGAGGAGAAAGGGAAAAGGTATGGAAGAAGGGGTCACTGGACTTGAGCCTGATTTTGATTTGATTTGGGGGCATAGAAGTCAGTGATGACTGTAGGGTGTGTGGGGATTCTGCAGGTTCCGTGTTCTGTCTACTTCATCGCCTTCCGGAGCAGCACAACTGCACGTTCGACCACAAAGAGGATGGAAGGCGTGAGGCTCGGGCTAAGATGGTTCCCGCCCGTAAGCACGTCGGCACGACGCTGAAGCGCTTGGATTCCGACTGCTGATGATCGCAATGTTGCCCCACATACTCAGCTTCATAGCTTCCGAACTACGTGCGTCCATACGATGCACGAGATGTACTGATCGCTGACGATTTTTTTTTGTTCCGAATCTGTACATATAATTCCCGTTGCCTAATTTGTATTATTGTCATCATTGCGAAATAGCATTTTATAAGTGGATGTACATATGAGCACACTTTGATCGATTGCCTGCATGTGACATCATTGTCGCAGGCATGAATTGTTGCAGTGTGGTCGGAGTTTAGTTGACTGCTTCGATTTTTTCCAATCTAGCAACATAATTAACAGGCGATTGTAAAGAGACTGCAGAATGGTATGTGACCAGTTTAATTTGTAACACTCATTTGCTGTTAATCACATTATGGATCTAAATGTGTTTAATGAAGGCCGATAATGTCAGTACAATTTCGGATCACTGCACGATATCATTACGTCGACATAATAACAACAGACTACTGTTTTTTTTCTGAATTTATGTTAACAGCAAATATCCCACCGTTGTTGTATCTGCTTTTATCATCAAGTATTTAGAAAGGTATTTATGAAAGATGCATCACTTCAGTTAAAGTGCATTATTTTTAGAAGTCCAGTTATTGTGTCGTGTATGCTGAGCTGTATTGAAATGTTTTATCTGTTTGATCGAAAAGTCTGGCAACTACAGAATAAAAATACAACATCTGGCCTTGCAGAATTGTGCTGGTAGCATCATTCTAACGCTGAATAACATTTTCATGGTTAGAGTAACAGAAAAGATAGCATATTGTGGTAACATGTACACCGTGTCTCAAAAAAACAGTCAAAATTGTTTTTGGCATAACTGTGTTAAATTTCCACCAACTTTGATAATTTTTGGCACAAAGATGGCCAAGACGATATTATTATGTTTCGTGCACTCATTTACCACCTCACGTAATTTATGTCAACGCACTACCGTGTGAAACACAGATGCTCCAAATTGTTACATTATGCAACAATTATTTGTATCATATGGCTCTCCTTTGCATCATCAATTCGACAGAGTGTGCGATGTGGTTTAATAATTTTGAGGTATTTAATATTTTATGCTGCAAACAGCAGACAACAAAATAGCTGGCTGATGAGCTTAAAACATGTCTAGTCGATGAGTGAATGCATTTGATCAGTCAATCGTTGATTCTGCTGTCAGCCAGCGTTGTTGCATCCAAGCCATTGTGTCTTTGTATGCGGAGCACACTTTGGCATAAGTTTCAATTCGCAAGCGAGTTTATTATACAAACTTATAATTCTGTTAAATAATTAACATTTTGGTGTATTTTGTGCATAATTAACTCGTTATAGCGTTTACCTGAGGCAAAAACTCAGCATTATGCAACAATTTGGCGCATCTATGTTTCACTTGGTAGTGCATTGACACAAATTAGGTGAGGTGGAAATTGAGTGCACCTTACATAATTTCGTCGTCTCGGCCATCAACCATCCTGTACCCGCTGTCACATGTCATTTCAGCGGACTGTCATGCTTTCATTTCATTAACAGAGAACTATCACATCTTAGAACCTGAGGATCTGATCTGTGCAGTGGCTTCAATCTCCCCCGAATCTAGAATCAGAATCGGCCTGTTTTCCTGCAGCATTTTTTCTTCCCACTCCTTTTCCTTATTTTTATATCCGTTTATTTTCATTAGCTTTTCCTTTCTCTCCCATCCCGTTTTCTCCTCCCCTTCATGTTCCATCGCCCCTCTCATTCCTGGGGTTTCACACTTTTAGTCTAGCTAGGGTGTCTGGAAGCGCTATAGCCTGTAAGTTCCCTCAGTGGGTCTGGGCACAGCCCGGCCGGCAAAAGGTTTGTGGTGCCTTTTGAGCCTAAACAGTGTTTCTGGTGGTAAGCAATTTTACATACACCCTGAACAAAACTGCCCCTATTTTACTGGGTTCAAGCTGCGTCCACCAAGTATAGGCGTAGAAGCCCCTGAGGTGAGAAACTGGGCTGGTTGACTGATCAACCGAGTGGCATGGTGCAAATTATGCTTTTTTCAATCAAATCAAATTTCTGCTTCATATTGTAAAATAGAAGACAAGATTATTTGAACGTAAAAATTTTGCGTGCATGGTAATGGTAAAGTTCGATATTTGCTCTAGCGCTTTTTACATGAGACGGACTCGTGGCCACACATTGCAGTCTTGAATTATGAACACGTTTATTTGCCTTAACTGCGGACAAAACAGACAGATACACAATATCACTATATGCAGAGTCTCGGGAGCTTCAAGGTTTCGGCCAGCATGTCGGAAGCTGCAACGTCTCGTCTCGGATCTCGGCTTAGAAGGTCTCGTGCACATCTCTGTGTAGCCCTAAATAATTTATGTCAGTATGTTTCGAATTCTGTCTACAGCGGTTTGTCTGTTGATTGCTTTAATAAAGACTATCATAATAAACTGCCAGTTAGTGCATCTCTATATCTGTTATCAGCAAAGAATATTTAAAAGTTGCGTTCAGTTGTGTTTTGATATAATTCTAATTTTTGTTCGATTCTGGCATTTTTGTTATTATTAGCAGTTACAGTTTGAAGCTATAATGAGTGACGAAACATTTCCGCGTATATTGTGAGTTGCTGTTTAGTAAAATAATCTTACAAACCGTACGATCTAGACGCTCCGTATAAGATACGTAATAACAGGGCTATGGTAAAATGCGGGAAGGTACTTTGCGGAATGCGGAAATTTGAAAAGGTGTATTTTGCGCAATGGCTAGAGTGAAGAAGACGGGAACAAACAAACCGATCCGCCGTTGTGTAGTGGTGCGAAAAAAATAGTTCCACTTAACTTGCACGTTTGCATGCCATTCAGTGCACATTTTATGTATTGTTAACATAGTTCACTTTGTCATTATATTTCGCTGTTAGTTTAATTACTAATATGTTATTTAGTATACATTTAATGCTTGTTTTCGCAAACTTTACTTGAGGCAACCATTTGCCTATGGCTCAAAGAACTTTATCGGATCAGTGACCTATGCACAGTTATGCACAACTGCTATTAAAATTACTACCTTCATCACAAAATGGGGGATATGGGGAAGGGGCAGCATCCCCTCCCCAGGAAAATAAAAATGTGATGAATTGTTTCACTAGAACATAATAACTTGGTTCGGAAAGTGCACTTCAGTAATAAATTATTCAAAACAGCACAGCCCTAATGTGGTGAACTACTTTAGTGCACACAGGATATCATTGCGCTTCGCTACAGTGAATGATGGCTTATTTAGACAATTTTCAATCTAAAACTTCACTCGTTTAATCGTTGTATGACAAATTCAATTGAAAAATGAGCGGAATATGTTTCTTGCAGGTTTATTCATCACAGGGCCGTATTCTGTCAATTATTTAGCGTTCACAATCACTGGAAAAGCTGATCGCAGACTACCCATAGTAATGAATAGTTCTCGTCATCTTCACTCGTCTCTGCGGAATTTTACCTGCAGAACATCCGTAAATTACACCTGAGAGTTTTTCCGCATTCTGAAAAATTCAAATAAAATCAAATAACGTTAATTTTATTTTCAGTTCGGCGAACTGGCAAACTGATAAAAGCAACGCAAAATTTGCTACTTTCAGTTCGGGGGAAAACGGATAATGCCTGACGCTGCCGGGCCGCTTACATCCTGCCTCTGTCATGCTCAGTGTTATTTTCTGTCCGCGGCGGACAGAAAAGTAAGCAAACGTGAGGCTATTTTCCATCTGCCATGTGCGGAAAAAATCTATGTGCTCCAAGCCTACCTGTGTACTGCTGCAGTTGTCATGTGACACAGTATTTTTTGCCAGTTAAAAATATTAAAATTAATTGGTAAACGCTGACTGGTTACATGCGGTGACGTCACTTCCGTTCACTGACCTAGATAGATTATTTTGCATATATTGTGTGTTGCTGTTTAGTAAAATAATCTTACAAACCGTACGATCTAGACGCTCCGTATAAGATA
>Ga0056128_1011551_pt1 | contig 10883 bp, 3 predicted proteins | sample WorMetLIZISLAND2_FD_71113 | JGI IMG/M metagenome (GOLD analysis project Ga0056128, IMG submission 71113) | Marine gutless worms symbiont microbial communities from Max Planck institute for Marine Microbiology, Germany - Olavius geniculatus... ... | reverse complement strand
TTCCTATTAGTGATTAATAGTAACCTAGGCCCTATCTCACACCGTTATTGAGATACAGTGACTTATTGGCTAAAATCGCCAATTTTTTCCACCCCCTGTGAGCTGTGGCTCTCAACGTCTCTGATAGTAGCCGTCAAGACAATGTCACTTTCAGTGGTTCCCTCGAGAACAGTGCATGGAGTAGGGACGCACCGATAGCAGATCACAGAGTGTGGCAGACGAAAGAGATGGCTCTTATAGCTTCTGTCTGCAGTGTACGGTAGACTTTATTTACACGATGAAGCAAACATCAAGCAGACATCAAGCAAACATCAAGCATGCATAAAGCATAGCCTACACGAAGCAAACATCAAGCAAACGTCAACCAAACATCGAGCAATTAGAGCACACGTCGTACACGTGTATTTTGAATATATTTGCTTGATGTTTGCTTGATGTTTGCTTGATGTTCGCTTGATCGTGTAAACCGGGTATAACACACACGCTGAAAGTAGCCCACACCGTCTATCAAGAATTGCTGATACACGAAGACATTTTACAGCTACTTGTCCGTTAATTCACCCGCACCCGAAATATTCTTGTTAAGGCTAACGCTAACACTAACCGTAACCCTGACTCTAACCCTAACCCTAACCCTATCCCTAACCTTAGGCTGAACTCTAGCAGTTAATTCGGGTGCGGGTGAATTAACGGACAAGTACCCATTTTACGCCTATTCGCATTTTTGCATTGTACATAGGCCTAAACTACACGATACGATAAGCAGGAATGCGGTCTCGGTCGAGACGTCTCAATCTCGAGACGGTCTCGAGACGTACTAACGTCTCGTCTCGGTCTCGTCTTGGACAAAATCCTTAACGTCTTGGTCTCGTCTCGGGTTTCGGGCCATTGCATCTCGTCGAGACGTTTTGTGCAGGCGCGCGTCGTGCATAGCTGCAGTTAGAGCGATACTAACCAGCATGACATTTGTGGCTTGGACATATTCATTTCCAGTGTTTTTATTCTTTCATTTATTTATTTGTCATAAAGCAGAATCATGTCATGTCTTCTTTCGTCATAAAATGACCTAGTCGCAATGAAGAAAAAGTGTATGATGTCAGAATGAATACTATCAGCCAAGACGACGTATACGGCTATTATCAGCTGTAGTTTACTAATTTCAGTTGCTTGCAAATTGGATAAACATAATGGCTCATGTCTACAGCACTGCAGTTTCAATTCTTTATGGCGCGCGCCGCGAGCCGTTAATTATTAAGTGATAAATGTCTAAATAAAGTGCAAAAACCCACAATATCACAATATGGTGCGAGTTAATTAATCCGTATAATTTTTTTCATTGTCAATGTGTTTAACCATACGTCACGAAAAACGTCTCGGCGAGACGTTGAAGCTCCCGAGACTCACCGTCCAGCGAGTCGCACTGCGATAAGTTCAAATAATCGGCCTGCTTCAGTATTCCAGACTTGAATCCTCTGACAATTCCTTCTAGATAGCCATTGTCGATGTTGAAATTGCTCGAATCCAGCCTGAAATTGAAGTGATCATTCTCGTGACCCATTTCGTCGCCTGTCTTCGCGAAATTCAACAATTATTCAAGAAAACTTATTATTTTTCCAGATTTTCGTAATCCACCGACTGACGTCACATGCGTCATATTTCTGTCAAACTTGTTGTAAAAAAATAAATAAGTAAGCTTCTGACACTAAATACCGAAAACTACCGAAAACGTTTTCAATGAGTACTAGATCAGATTTGTTGCAAAATTCAATTCTTGCAAGTGTAATACTAATATTGGTGGTCGACCGTTAGGTCGAGTCTTTGGCACGATGTGTTGTCTGTCGTAGTCTGTCGTCTGTATTGTGGCTAAACGGTAGGTTTTACGTACGGCTGTCGAAAAACGTATTATTTTACACAATTAATTAGGTCGTTGTGACGGCTCTTCGTACGCAGAATTTCAGGTGGCGTAAGAAAAAATGTGCGTTTTTAACCGATATGTTGCAGTATCTTGGTAACGATGAGAGATAGGACATATAGGTTGTTATTGATAATAAGAAGTCTCTATAAGCCCTGTCAGATAAAACACAAATCACCGATCTTGTATGATTTTAAAGAGTTATTAATTACACACTATGCTATGTCAATCATGCGGTATTGTGGCTAAACGGTACGTCGTCAGGAGTCGGCGAGGATACCGTTGGATAGGGTGATCATCAGGCAATGACGAGTTCCTGTAGTCTGTCCATACTAACCACGTCTCCATAGGCAGCGGTTTGGCCGCAATTTTAATGCAATGTTTCTGCCTGCAGCCATTACCCACGTCAGTCAAATTACCGTATCGTATCTTAGCGTTGGTTGTAGCGTTCAATATAGCAACGTCACCATAACGTGTATGTGTGGGGGCGCCTCTAGAATTGTTAGAAATGTTGTCGATGACTTTTCGACGCTTTTATTTAACGCAACATTCCATTCAGATTCAGACAGAGAGCGACTCAGAAAGCAAAGTCCTTCATCCGACCGCTAAGTAACTCAGCCTCGAGAGTGACGTCAAGAAGGCGTGGATCTCTTTAGCCTAACAAAACGTAAACACAGCGGTTTCCTGGCTACAGGCTGTAGCCCCAAAAATGTAAACACTCTCACTAGCTCCTCCTTCTAACAGACTCAGGGCTAACAGATCGCCTTTTTGGGAACTGAGGCAATACCGACGAAGCCTCAGCCACTAAATATTCAATTTCTTCCCTAAGCTTAGCTATGACCTTCACCTTAGCAAGACCCAACAACAGTTTTTTTATAAGTAGGCATTTCTCACTCAGCCAAGCAGCTCGCTATGCTGAGCTGGCAGCACTAAATGACCTTTGAGAAACTTTCCTTATAAACCAAATACAAATTAGCTATTCATTAACTTAGCTTTCTTCCATATGTGGCTGCAGTCATCCTGGGTAATCGTTTTTTTTTCCGCGACCGCAGAAGTCAAACTCTGGCCTTCGGATATGGACGGTACGATCGGCCCACCTTAGCGACATATGGGCTTTTTGTTAATACTATTGACCGGAAATCATAACTGAAATAAATCAAAACGATACAATGTGTACTGGTCGCATGAAAACTTTTGTCTCGAATTATCGTGAAGAAATAGAACACAATTGACGAATCGAAAGGGGAAGCTGGCAACTAGGTCTATTGTAAGTAAGTAAAATTTGAAACAAATTTGAAAGTAAGTAAGTACGTAAGTAAGTAAATGATTTATAAAGCGCCAAAATCTCAGAAAGAATCAGGGCGCATAGGATGATGGACGCTAGGTGGCAGAAAAGGCTGACTGAAAGTAGTGGGTAAATGCCTGGCAAGTTACATGACGTGTTAACAAGCAGCGATAGATGCCGGTAGCCTAGGGGGCCTACATGATAAATCGCAGCAAACAAGCTAGCAAGTAAGCACGTCGCAATCTACGTTTATTTCAGCCACCCACAGTGCAAACGCTCAAAACAAAGATTAATCGGTTAATAACTGCACACGTTCTTCCTGGCGGTCAACTCATGTCATGCAGGATTGCAGCAAATTCTTTGCTTGTTTCACTCTAAGGCTGTGCTGTTTTCCGAAATTATCGACTCAGACGGAAAGCACGATAACTATTTCGTGCCGTAATTTTATCGGCCTATGTTGTTTTTTTAATCGCATATTTAGACGCAAATTAATCACGACTAGCTTCGGCATGCAAATTCAACTTGGCTGTCAAGGAATTATCGTTGCCAGCTTCAAAGATTCTAACCATTTAGCAAGCACTTGTGCTGTGACTATGTTGAATAAATTTCAATAAACTGACTAAATGTTTGACGAGTAATAAATCGTTCGATTGGCCCAACTTTATTTCGTGCCTGTACTCAGATAATTACAAGCGCTGTCGACACACGAACACAAGCGACAATCAGTTACGGTCGGCGAAGAATCGACTTGCTGAACACGATAATTGCAGTAATTCGTAGCTCAACAAAACGACGTCAGAAATGATGACGAATTCGCGACGTTACAACAGTTAGTTACGTACAGCCAGCGAATTCAGCCTTCTGCAAGCGCTCACCTCCAGTGGTGTCGTGCCCAAAAGGGTAGGGGGCGAAAAATTGCCTCCTTCTAATTTTTGGGCTATCGGAAAATTGTCGAAAAAATTTTTCCTTGTCGAAAATTTTTTCGACAAGAAAATATTGCAAAATTTGACGCTGAAAACCGATCCATTTAAAAAAATGGAGGCAAAAACAAAATTTTGAGCACCATATGATCTCCTCTGACGAACATTTGCAGTTGTCCGCAGAAAAGCCGTCGAAAATTTGCAGTGTCTCACGAAAATTTGCAACTTCCTTCCTGCCCGACTACTTTTGTAACCCACAACACCGCCAGTGGCGTCAATCCAGGTGAGGTGGCCTGAATGAACGAGAAAGGTGATCGCTTCCCATTAAAAATACCGAGGTAAAAGTATCTTATCGTCCCGCTCGCTTTCAAAGTTTTGCCGCTTTCTGGGCTTTTAGGGTACGTCCAGAATGCATTTGCTCCTTGGACCCCATAGTAGGAGGGGGCTCGTTGCCCCTTTCCAGCACTTTACCTCCGCTGTTAGCCTCCGGCCTCGATCTTCTGCGCTTTGGACCTCAGACTGAGTGAATCAGAATCTATGTCATTTTGCCACCAGAAAAATTCCCCGCCCAACAGAAAATGGACTGACGCCTCTGCTCACCGTTTTAACTGCATGATCAGCCAGATAAAAACATGCAGCATAATAGGGTGTTTACACGATCGAGCAAACATCGAGCAGCGAGCTCGACGTTCTATAGTAATCAGCATGCTAATTAGAAGGGCGGGCGGGTTGTAATTGGAAGGCCTATATAACACGTGATCAGCTGTGAGCTAAGAGCCTAAGCTTAGGCCTACATTTGAGCCAGGGGGCGGTGTTTCAAAAGGCCTGCTTGAGCCAGCTCGATGTCTGCTCGATGTCTGCTCGATCGTGTAAACACCCTATAACAGATTAAATGCGAACAATTTTGTTTCGGTAAAACTTTAAAATCAAACCAAAAAGCTGCACTAATTATCACCCGCTGCTATACCGTTTTCGATAGACTGCAACTAGAGGCACATGAATTTTTACGCTTTATTTGAAAAAAAAGTAAATCCGCGTTTGCAGTGCCATCGCGCAAGCCCCTTTTACGCGAGATATGCGTCATATTTTCTTGAAGTTTTCGACGTCCAGTGATTTTGTTCTTTAACGTTTTAAATTACAAATTTGCACGTAGAAAACTTTCACGCCAATTTTAGATTTTCTATAAATTTAGCTTTTTGAGTTAGGAGCCGCTATGTTACAGACGAACGGACAGACACACAGACGGACAATACCGGTGATGCGACCTATTAGGACAGACAGCCGCATCATAATCACGGTGTAGTACTGAATTTTTTGACGCGCTACAGCTATGCTCTAGAGCGTCTTTGGCATGGTTGTTGTACGTCCGTCCGTCCGTCGTCCGTCTTCTGTAACGGATGTATTGTAGCTAAACGGCGCGAGATAGGGCCTAGGTTACTATTAATCACTAATAGGTCTAGTATATCGCACACGCCTTTTCAAATGAGATCAAAATCATCGACCTTGGATGACCTTGAAGGTCAGTACTGCAACAGGAACTGTATAGGCTGTAGCGCGTCTTCCCTAGCGACAGCCGGGTTTTCTTGTTCAGCGGTTTTGTATGTACACAACCAAAACAAATTTCAACTAATTTCTATTCCGGTGCAGAAATAACCGGAAATGGTTTTATGACGTCACCAAGCGCGAGCGTCGGTTTGTGACTTTGTACGAGACGAAGTTAGAGATGTGTGGTCTGTGGAATTACTAGTGATAGTCCGTGGGAATAAATGTCGTCGAACCGAATTGAGACGATGCAACTGTAGCAGTCTGAATCGGTGCGCAGTCGCTTATAGCCGTATCAGCCAACGACCAAATACCACCACGTGATCTGACGCTGTTGTGTTTTGTTTCGGTTTCCGACATAGAGACTTTTGCCGACACCACAGGGCTCTCATCAACTGCAGCATCAGTCAGCATACAATAATAATACTAACAGGCTGCGTCGAGTGTCAAGTAACACTATGTGATCCCATACGGCAGGTGACGCTTCGTAGCTGTGAAATGGGCTTCCCATAGAGAGCTATAACACCACCTTTAACCTTTATTTTTGCTATTCGACATACCCATGGACAAATTGGACATGTTTTAGCCTACGTCCCCGGTGAGAACAATCTAGCTCCTAGCACTGGGATAAAAAAAGCTTACATGCAGTACTACTACCACATCACAGAGATTCGATGTAGATGACAGAAACTTCACGCTATAGGCCTATGGCTAGAATATTCTGCTAAAATTATACAACTTCGACAGCGGAACACGTGGCATTCTGCTGAGAAAAGTTAAAAATAACTTACCTTGTTGATGTCCTTTTCGCAAAAACTAAAATTTTGGGACAGGGCCCAACGTAATGCCGCCCGGCGCCGTGAGTCAAACTGAGGAAAAAGTAGGAAGCTGATATTTTCCCCGTAGCAACGTTACGTGGCCCGAACGCAATCGCGTTGAACTAGGTAGCACGTGATATAAACTTATTACAAAGTCCTGGTTTACGGCTGTTGATTCGTCAAGTTGTCGATTAGAAATGTGGTAAAATGCCCTTACCTCCGAAATTTTTCAACAAACCTGGCTGAAATTTGACCACAGGTAAGAGTCGTCCTTCCTTCTAATTTTAATTTTGATTTGCTGTCCGGTTTCGCAGAAAAAAATGAAAAATAGAAAGTACATAGAATGAACAAAGCGAAGGCCTATAAGGCCAGTAATATTGCAGCCTTCCGTGTAGCATAGATCCATGCTGGTTGGTGACAAATAATGCTATTCACACTTTTATTGAAACTCCCATTTGTCCTCTTTACCTTTTTTGACAACGACGTCAAAGCCGACGTCATGGCGGCTGACCAATCGAGTGTCGCGTCGTCCGGATTCCATGACGACGCGCTCTACGTCATCAGTGACGTCATCTAGTTGCCCGGATGTTAGACAGCCTCGTTCGTGTGTGGCTGATGAGGTCCAATGTGTCAATCGGTTGTCTTTCTTGATTCGTCGCCGGGCGTTCGCGAACCTCAACGACAAAATAATAATAGACTCTTTTTTATCAGACAACAAGCATTGTTTGTAAAAAAAACCACGCAAAGTTTTTCCGAAGCCACAAAGCCCATGAGGCGGCGATGATCTCTCTTTCCTCAGCCTTAAAACAGACACCAGCTTACACTGCCGGACCACGGATAAAGGGGTGGGGCAGTGCATCGCTCCTTATAGAAGCGTACAAAGCAAAGTCACTTAACAGAATTGAAATGGCATGGTTAAGCTTTTAACGAACTGGCCAATGGGCAAGCAGTAATGCATTACAGTTGGCACTACCTAACGGCGTCGCGGTCGACGTGACTACGGGCACGTACGCGTCAACCGATGGCCAATTGGCTCGCCCTGCTTGTTCATTGGTCAGTTCGTCAAAAACCAAACCTCGTCGATCAGTTCAGTTAAGTTAACTTTCGACTTTTGCTGTTTGTTATTGCGCCGTTCCACGTAGCAGAGATGACCAGACTGAGTTGACCTCAGCATCAGATAACTGAAAAGGCCAGAAACACACCAGGTATATTTAAATGAACAGCAAAGTGGCACAAATAGTCTTTTTTGTAATTTAACTGTGACATGACCGGACTAGCAACTTCACTAATGTACAGATGTGCGGGATTTTCTCCGAATTTTAATCGGTCAAAAAATTAGTTAAACATTTTTAACGGTTCATTTATCGTTAATTTCCGCAGCCGCAGATATATGACGATATACCAGGTTGATATCTGAGTGAGCGTCATCTGGGTGATAATTGCCAGCAGAATCTTCTCGGCTTTGGTCGGGTACGGGTTCTTGATGTGTTGATACAGCCAAGCTTTTAGTATTGCCGTTGACTCGCGGGCCGCAAGCTTGCGACGTACATCCAATGCACCATAACTGCAACGAATATTCAACAGTTTAGAATTTAACACGATGCTAATGCCCAATTCACATTCACGCTACGACGCCGACGCGACTCAAGTGTTGCATCGGCGTCATAGGTGGGAACTGGCCATAACGTTTAGATTAGAAGTTCGACTATTGCATAGTGTCTCTAAAGTTAGGAAATTCTTCGCCCGGTTGCCATTTTATTTTTAAATCACTTCGTACATTAATGCTTGTAAAAAGACAAACAAAAATGAATTAATTATTCAAATTCTACACCACTATAAACATTGGACGAGAGGTTAAACAAAAGGACTAATGTTTTTTGTTTTAGCGTTTTAAAAGTTTTTATATTCTTGGCACGTTTTTTAACGTTTTTAGCGTTTTTAAAATATTTTTCCTGGTACGTTTTTACGTATCCGACAATAAATGCAATGTTACTGCAGTGAGGAGACGGCTAGCTGGTGTGATTGGCGGTGAACGAAACTCGTTGATATTGACGGCGTATGAGTTGCAGTAGTCATAGCTGCTGATCCGCATTGCGACTCGTCGTCCATAACCATCGCCGTCTCACACGGTCTTCACTAAACAGACAAGAAATCTGAGCTAATGTTCATAAGACGCGCGAGAGCCTAGAGCAGTTCCTATTCACAGGTTGTTTTAGTCTGTCCATTTTTTGACGCAGTTCACTTTTCTACAACCGAAAATTGCGGAAAAACATTAAAAATCTCCTATTTTGGATTTCAACGTCATTCAAGGTCATTGACGTTGATATTCTAAAAAGCACGTCATCAGTCTGTTCCTGTCTGTTTTCCATCGTCTTCACGCTAGACAAGCTAATATCGGTTACTTTTGCATAAATATCTTTATTTCAGGCACACAATGGGCCATATCAAAAAGTACTAGGCCTACCGTTAGGCTATTTAATTCGAGCACGTTTGAAAGTTATATATAGACATTTTACTATGAATATTTTAATATATTTTATACTCTGTCATTTACTTGCCTTCAACAAATTACTTGAACAGCAGTGACTGTGCTTGCAACCGTCGATCTAAACAGCTAGCCTACAAATCGGCATCGGTTCCGCGGTCTGTGGCAAAAGCTCACGGCATTAGCGCTGCAAGTTGCTGTCCTATAGGCCTGAAGAACAAAGACGAGCGCCGATGTTGAAAAGCTTCGTTCGCCAACTGATGCAACAACGATGCTAATGTTAACTTTTTCAGCAGCAGCAACCACAACAGCATACATGTAAGTGACGTCACACGTCAATCGAGGCGCCTCATTGGTCAGACGTGTTGACCAATCGCTGCTCGTCGTTATAATTTTAGCCGCACAGCCTAGGTTCTTCCCAGACAGTAAACACAAATGGTTGAATCTATATACTTATGACACGTGTACCATTGCTCTTTAAGGCGGGGCGCGTTTACCAGCTTCACTTGTGTCGGGTGCATGGCAAGTAGGCCTAACACTGAGCGATCTCATATGGCAGGTGACGCTCCGTAGCTATGTGATGGGTTCTCCATAAGGAGTTATTAGGCCTGCACACTCTTTAAAAGTTTATAGTCTATATTCTTAAACCTTGAAAGTCAGTAACTGTCACATCATGCAGTTTTTACTTCAGATGTTCAGTGTGTCCGCCTTGACGACTCACTCAACCCGTCGACGCCACTGAGAAATGGCACGATCAACCAAACGACTTGTTGTGGTGCTTTTACAAGACACAAGGTAATGTAGCGACACACTTGAGGTATGGTAAAAACAGTTTTATTGCAAATTGTGTCATGATTCAGATAGTTAAAAATGTGTAAAATCGGTTACTATTTTGATGAAATTATGGCGTATAAAAATGGTGCCAATTTTTGGGCCCATCATTATGAAGTCGTGTCACCTTGAACGATACCGGATGTCGGATTGAAGACTGCAAGCGTGCATTGGCAGCACAAAAGCTCATCGTAAAATCAGAAAACACTGAAAGCGCTCAATGAACCTCTTCTCTGCATGGGCGCAATTGCTAAGTGCTGCACTCATTGCCCCAAGTTTCATTTACCTTTTTTGATCGCACCAAGAAAGTCGGCGACACGGATGCTGCATGATCACACGCTGCGCGGTAGAGCAGCGCTGTTGTAAGGGTGACCAGCCATTTCAATGGGAGAACCCAAAATTTGACCCCCCTGTATATCCCAAATCCCTTAATTTTTCACGTTAAAATTTGCACAGATAATTAAGTCCGGTATATATCCTGATGTGCAAAATTTGGTGAACATTCGTTCACGGGGGCTTTCCCACGCCTATGGGAAAAATTAGACAATGCTTCAAACCATCATAACTCCGGCTATGTACACTGTGTCTCAAAAACACCGGAACCCCTATACACATGGCAACAACTACGTGGTTTTTTGTTTTAATGGCATATCCTTTTTGCCACATTAACTATGACTTATTTCTCATAAACTGTGTAATTTTCAACAAAATTCCTCATACTGTTTATGAGATACAGATGTCTAAAAATGAAACTGTTGTACTAACATTTTCAATATGGACGTCACTCGCAGCACCGGTTTGACTCACAGTTAGGCGGACAGTTTGTTCTCAAAGTGGCCACCGTTTTCACGAACACACGCCCTTAATCGAACACGCCATTGCTTGATGGCATTGTCAATGATTCCCTGTGGGAAATGGTGCCACTCTTCGATCAGAGTTTTTTTTCAACTGTTCCACATTGTGAGTCGATGCGCTGCTGGAGCGCACTCCAAACTTGATAGTCAACCGGGTTTAAGTCCGGGCTGTTTGGCGGCCACAACGATGGTGCAATGAAATCAGGAGTATTGCGAGACAAGAATTCCACTGTTTC
>Ga0056128_1011549_pt1 | contig 10885 bp, 5 predicted proteins | sample WorMetLIZISLAND2_FD_71113 | JGI IMG/M metagenome (GOLD analysis project Ga0056128, IMG submission 71113) | Marine gutless worms symbiont microbial communities from Max Planck institute for Marine Microbiology, Germany - Olavius geniculatus... ... | reverse complement strand
CCTAGATTATAATTAGGCACACGGAGAGGCCCATAAGCCCCGCCCACTGACCAGGCTACAGGCCAAAACAGTGGGCGGGGCTTATAGGCCTCTCCGTAAGCCTATTTATAATCTACTAGCGTTGGTTAGTGCTGCGCGTTGTAAACCGATTTCCGAGGTGGCAGCGCTATCGAACAAAATATCACAAATTATGCTGTAATGTATGCAAGCCGTTTCACCAAATACTATACATCAGAAATGTGCTAAATAATAAATTATTGCGCTCACAGTATAACGAAATCGTACAACGAAAATTTTTGTCGTTGTTTAAGTTGCGGGAATTTGGGATAAAATACAACACCTTTATTACAGTCATGCCGAAGTGCACATAATGATAGTTCCGTGGCTCCACCTTGTGAATGATATAGACTGGTGTCGCAACCTGAAATCGCCAAAAAATCCATTAAACCCCCTATTTTGGCGTTAAGGCCATCCAAGGTCATTGAATTAGGCGCCAATCGAGAGCCAGTGTACGATTTCTTATTAGTGATTAATAGTAACCTAGGCCTTATCTCGCACCGTTACTGAGATACAGCGACTTATTGGCCAAAAATCGCAAATTTTACGGTTCCTGAAACTAGAATCTTCCACGTAGCCGACGGTGAAGATTTGGTGATCCCAGCTTGCACCGGTTTTGACTGATCCACCCGTGTGCCAGACAGACGGACTGACAGAATTGCGATGGCTAAGACGCGCCAAAAGCAGTAGCTGCTTTCGCGCGTAAAAACTAATCTTAAAACATATACGTTAATAATCCTTAAACTGTAGACAACTGTAATCGTCTTTAGCGTAAAATTTTATCTGAAAATATTTTAGCAGTCAATACAAGTTATTTAAGCGAAGCTCGTAAGACGCGTGACAGCCTTGGCAGTTTCTGTTTGCAGATTGTTTTGGTTTACCTTTAGCTATTTCATTACAGATCACTCTTGAAGTGTGCGCCGCAGCTGAAAATTGCCAAAAAGTCACCAAAACCCTAATTTTAGAATTCAAGGTCATCGGTGTAGACATTACTAAAAAGCTCGTCACAAGTGCTTGTTATGATAAGCAGCATGTCTGTATCTATGTGCAACAGTTTTCACGCTAAACGAGTCAAGAATAGAAAATAACCACTTTTTAGAGTGTACCCCTATTTGTTTTTGAAATATGGGGTCGGGACTTAAACTGCTGAAATATGTTTAATGCTAAAAATTTCGTTTACAGGTTGTCCTGCTTTATCTTCAACCATTTCGGCGCAATTCATTTTTAAAATGTGTGTCGCAGCTCAAAATCGCGAAAATTTTACTGAAACCCTTTCTTTTGCGGATTTAAGGTCGTTTAGAGTCATTGATGTTAATACCCTTAAAAAGCTCGTCACCAGTGCTTGCTTGGTGTGCCTATCTGTAACCGTTTTTGCGATAGGCGAGCCAATAGCGGTAAAATAAACTTTTTAGGGGCGTACCCCTCTTTTACGCCTATGTTTGATGGGAACTCCCTCACCCTGGGGCACGAAATTTTGTCACAAAAAATCTAACGTCTTGTGGTAATTTACAGTGAAAATTTTGTAATTTTAAAGGTGCGTTCTCACTGCGCGCGTTACTGCGCGTGGAAGATCTCAACTGACTTTTCAATCAAGCCTTAATTTAAGCGCTATCTCACCTAGAAGAGCGGATACATTTGAGATCGTCCACACGCGTTACCGCGCGCAGTGAAAACACACCTTAATCGTTTTGACATTGTTTTGATAAGGTTCAAGGGTGTGACACACACACAGACAGACAGAGAGACACCTCGATTATGGCTAAAACGCGCAAAGCATTATATGCTGTCGCGCGTAACAAAAGCGAAAAACAGCTGCTTTGAGCAACCTGTCATCCTCGAAGTTGTGTGAAGATTACACGTTAAAAGTTTGAAGCTGAGCAGTGAATTGTTTTTTTTCAGCGAGCGTTTATTATGTCCAGCAAGGTATGGCAACCAGGGACAATCTGGGGAAAATTTGAATGACACTGTTACATTGGCCATCCCCCGAAAACCATATCCTAGAACAAAAATTACTACTTTATTTTATACACAGCTAAGGTTATGATCGTTTAAAGAATTGCTTATTTTCCGCATAAGCGCTATTGTATTTTTTGGAATTTTTTGAATAAATACGCAAATATTAATTTCACGGCATAAAATTTTGTCACGAAATACTAGAGACAGTGTGCTATTATATGGTGAAAACCCGAAGTCTCTATCTCACCTCGGCTTGCAACGGTATTGGGACGTGACAGACAGACATCAAGTAGGACACCAAGACAGACACTAGGACATACTTACCATAGTTAGTATGCTGGCTCTCGCGCGTAAAAATGCATGTAGCCTATGCAAAACAATTAACATCTGCAGAAATGTCAAAACAAGTTTTCGACAAGTCACAAAGTTTAACGTTTTTGCTCCCAGAACTAACCTCCATAATAAGAGACATAGGCCTACTCGTAAATCTAGTGGAATTTGAACAAGAGTCCGAACTCCACTTGTTTCGATCTGTGGTTGATTTGTCGTACACCGTGCTAAACAACCAGCTGTAGGCCTACGGTAAAGTCATAACAAATTGAAACTCTATTACAGCAAATCCACAACAAGTTGCGCACTGAGCATCGGGGGTGAATTCGATGCCAGCACTTTCAAGGGTAACGCCAAGACCAGGTACCTGGTCACGGTGGTCTTCGAATCGAGGCGAAGGCCAATAATTACCGGGTCTAAAGATGGGTTGCCTATCTGCACCAAATTAAAACCGCAGATTCGGACACTCTATCCTGCACAGTCACAGTGACATAACAAAGTGAATATATCGTACCAGTAGACTAGAGGCCAAGGTGTCAACGCCAAGGGCAAGGCTAAACTTTTTCAAGGCCAAGGCTGCGATGTTTTTTTTCGAGGACAGATCTCGAGGACTCTATCTCTGATGAGTACATAAAAATCAAGGCCTCCAACAAATTCACAACAAGTCAAGTAGTGGAACCGTGGTTTAAGTCAACGGGCACTGTGCAAGTTTATAAGTCTGGGACGGACGATCACGTGACTCTCTACGTAGGCTACAGGCGAAGTGAGTTTATCGCGCCTAGAGACTTGCGTCGGGTAAGCAGACAGTTCAAACTTCACGTAGCGTGTGAGTGTGGTGAGTGACCTGGACTAGTACAGGTATACAGGTGAATCGATCTGACTGCTGACTGCCATTCTTCGGTAAACAGTTTATTTATTGTTATTTCTTAGTAATATTTACAGTAATTGTTTAATCCATAAGGTCAGAACACTGGTGGTTGCCTCATTTAAGAGGCGTTAAAATAATAATTGCCAACTTGAAGATAACCGTTTGATGGAGACCCAAAATGCTTGCAGCGCTCTTATAAGTTAACACCGTCTACTTATTCATAATCTACCGCCTTTCTACGATGTTAAACCAATGGTTTACCACAAATTTGCGGAAATATTGCGGCAAATATTAGCTTATAGCCCACATCGTTAATTGATTTTTTCACTTCATCGATTCGTGTTATACATTTATTATAGCCTACACAGTTAAGACGCTGCCCTGATTCAGTAGAAAGTTTTTTGTAGGCCCGTGCTAATTGTTTTGGACCAGCTTGCTATTTTAGGTTCAGTCAACAGCTAACTTGGGAAGACTTCCTTATCGGAACGTCATTTTTTCGGTTTAAAAGTTCTTTAATCGACTAAATAAATTAATAAATAGATGTTAGTATACAGATTTTGTACCTTTTACAACAAAGGAAACTGCAATTAAATCGCAAATGAGACATTATAATACTGTATCGCCACAAAGCAAACACATCATTATAGTGCTAGAAAGTAAACATTACGTATTTATGCTTCAAACACATTAATGTACAGATGGCTGGTGAAGAGCAAAGAAACTAAACCGTTATAATAAACTGCGGATTGCTGTTTAAAGTATTTATGCCTAGCGCTGTTAAACGGTTGATTTTAAATTTCTTTGGAGCTTTGGAAAAGTTTGACTTGTTAAAAACTTGTTTTTGATTTTAAAAATAAAATTTGTGAAATTTTTTTCAGGTTAGGCATACTGTTTCCAACTGGTTGAGAATTTGTTCGAATGGTTTAAGAAGGCAAGAAATTGGAATGCGGGCATGTAATTTGACACGAAAGTTGTACGATGCTGTGTATGGGTGCAGCACTGAAGATGGCATCGAGACGGGCAGCACCCAGGAGTCACGATTCACGCATACCCCACGTCCATTCCACGCACCGAGACACTGGCACTGCCGTCGCATCTGCGACTACCCATGGTCACGCTCAAGGTCAAGGGCCGTGGAAACACTACCAGCTCAAGGTCGACGACGGACAGTTCGAACAACCAGTGAAGAGTGACGATGTTGATTATGATGACAATGGAAGGACGAAGATGTCGACGTTGGATCCAGGATTGAGAGCTGGTTGCGTACCTGCCACGGCGTATCCAAGCTTCAGAACCCTACCACCCCCACCTCCACCACCACCACCGCCTGCTGCTTCCTATCGCCCAAGACTCCCCAGGGTCAGTCTGTTACTGCTGCTTCACTGATCGGCATCAACAACTTTAAACTAGTTTAGCCACAAAAAGGCCTACTTTTGGATTACTTTGTTGTAGTCTAATTAAGCAGTTAAACCTAATTATTTTTTGGAAACTCGGAGCAGTACCGGTACCATAGTATTGAACTGTATGTGGTCAAGGACTGCCAAGTAGTTAACTATTGACTTTATTTTGACTAGGCTACGTTCTAGTTATCAAGTAACAGTGATTATCACCGTGTTTATTACGCCAAATAAGGCACCAGAGAAATACACAATGCAATATGTGCAATCCACGTGGTGCGTGAAGGTTTATGAAAGCCATGTAAACATCCGCAAAGTTTCATTGTTATAGCATCATAGTGCTGTCCATGGTGGTGTCCAGCAGGCTCAGGTGCATGACTCGTGGAGCCGCCAACGCAATCACTTGTCGTACTTCCACTACGTCAGGCAGCCGCACCCGAAGCCGATCAACAAAGACGAAATCAGTACCGCGCCTGTGCATCAGACTGCTCGCTCATACCCACAGCTCTTGCGTCACTACTACCATGGACCACTCAGCCGCGAACAGGCTAGTTTCAGCACTAACTGCTACTATTTTACTACTACAACAACCGATGCTGTTTTGATTTTTGTTCAATCCGTGATTATCTTATATTGCTGCAGCAGTTGCCTTTCTATTGCGGCACGTGGGAATGGCCAGCCTGAGTTGACACGGCCAACTGGTTACCTACCGCAATGGTTTACTCTTGGTCACCCATACAAGTATTTACCGGGACCGGCGTAAAGTAACTTCGTTGAACGAGGCCAAGACAGCCAGTTATTACTTGTCTGATTCTGCTTGTATGTAGGCCTATTCTAACAGAAAGATGCCAGCTAAGAGATGCGTCTGAGTTTTAGTTAGTTTACGCCTTATGTCCTAATGATAATAAGTCCTGTATAATTCAAAATACACAAAAATCCAGATTGTTATCAAAGTTTCTGATGGCTACTTAGTTTTTCTTAATTCATGCTTAACTTTTCCAACAATTCGTCGACATCTCTTCATTTGAGTAACGTGTATATGTATCTCGCATGCATGCAAACGCGTTGACCGCAAAAAAATAGCCAAAACCTACCGTCCTCGTCGGAGACAATGACGTCTTCTGTTTTTTGGTCTTATGCCAGCTGCTTCTGACAGCTGCTTCTGTCTTCTGCATCTCTCTTCAAAGTCACGTCGTATGTGCTTCTGATGTCGCTGAGCATTTGCAAGCGCTTTCGTCTTTTTGTTGCTTTGTCCAACATCCTGCACAACTTGTGTCAAGATGTCTCCTATCTCACTTGCATTGCATTTTTTCTTCAAGTCTACGTCCATATTGATACCAGTGGTAAAATAACGGAAGCCGCAGTAGTAATGCTGACGACTGGGCTGGTGTTTGGCGCCAGACATCGCCGCGGTATCTGGTGGATTTCGGTCAGCACGGCGCGTTGCTCAGTCAGCCGCTGATCGCGCCTCCATCAATGGACTCGCACTCGATACAGACCGACGAGAAGGACCTCGCACCAGCAGAGCGCTGCGGCACGGCCGCCGCTGACCCCGGGGTGAGTGTCACCGTAGCCTCGGGTACACTGGCTGCGGAGGAGAGGAAGAGCTCGTCACGGGAGGACGCGGAGACTGAGAGACACTCCGCATCGTTATCATCATCGTGCGTGCGAGCTGATCGTTGTTACAACGTGACGCTGATCCTCCTCGCCGTTTCACTCGTCGTCATCGCTTCCGTTGCACTTCCGCTCTGGCTCGTGCCGTCCGGAACCGGTACGTACACTGTACAGATTGAACATTCATTAGTCAAAGCGACGAGGCGCGGGGGATAAGTCCCCTCTTACCTCAGTTTCTATACCTCATCTGAAACTCAAAGCTCAGCCTCGTCACCTTTTGCAGTAGGCTGAAAACTGTAAAAGTTGCGTCATGCAGTTTGTCGGTAAGTTTGAATTGTGAATTTTGTATGCGACCTTTTCCCAATGTGTTTGCGTAATATTTTTTAAACTTTTCAGTGCCATAGCTGTGTGATTTCAGCAGCAAGACTGCGTGTTTTCAACCGGATAGATATAAAAAAAAGTAAAACAGAATGTATCATTCTCACGGGCAAAATTTAAACACTTTCTACGTTTTTCTCCTTAGCCTACAAATAATTAAAGGAGGGGGACACTTAGTCCGTGTGGCTTGGTATTGTAACGGTAGCGGGCCAGACTGGTGACCCAAAAAGTCCCAGGATCGACTCCGAGTCGGGCTCTGTCAGGTAACAACCTTGGGTAAGTTGTTCACACACATGTGCCTCTGTTCACCAAGCAGTAAAATTTGGTACCGGTCAAAGGGCGGTGATGCCCCGCGGCTGGGAAGGTAACCGTAGGTTTGGCGTCACAATGGCTATGCGTCACGGACTCAGTGGTTTATCCACCTACGGGCTCAATTCAGTGGGCACAGAAAGGGAGATGAGCACTCAGCCTACACCCCGGAGGGGCACGGCACGCTTTACCTTTTACACTTAGTCTCCTACCTTTTCCTGACCACTTTAAGCACTGTAAACATTGGATGCAGAAGTGCAAACCACGTCACGTTTGAGCTTATCCCCCCAAAAAAATTGTCCACGTAGGTGAATTAATTTTGTCTACAATTTTTTTTTGTTTAAAGTGTTGTCATTGTTACACAAGAGTTAGTGCCTTTTTTCTGATGTGGCGGTTTATTTTGTACGTATTCAATTTGTTAGTTTTGATAACTTTTTGGAATAAAAACGTAAAACACAATTAAGTGCGTCTTGTCATAGATATTCGTGCAACTTATTGTTATAACTGTAAGCCTACATTTATACTTAATGCTTTGGCTGTTACTACTTGGCACTAATAAATTGGCGTTTTTGTAACTAATGGTTTATCGTGCTGCCGGACAGACAGACGGGCGGACGTAGGGACAGACAGGCAGTAGAACGCGGCTTATAGGACGGCCGCATAATGATTAGACCTACGTGCTTTATAGTCATGTTGATTGTTGTGTCGTTGACTGCGTGTCTAGATATTTTATCTGTGATTGGTCAATTTCAACTGCACAAATAGACAATTATATGTGTAAACACTTTGTTAGCAGTGCAGGTGAAAAAGAAACAATGTGTGAATGTAAATGCATATTGTATTATACTGTATTATTATGCTACTTTTGATATCGTTTTGATGTGACCTGTTCTGGCAGTTTCGTGTAAACCTGAGTGCGTATGTGGCAGGTGGATCGGCGCTGTGCCGATCGCGACTGTTCTACGGACAGACCCTGTCATTTGATGTGGTCGCCAGTCTCAGTAACAGAACGTACAACTCGACTCTTGACGACCCGGAGTCGCCGTACTTCCGCGCACTCGAACGGGACTTTTGTCACCTGGTCAGACGCTTAATAATAATAATAATAATAATAATAAGTGAACATTTATATAGCGCACTATCATTTCGAAGAAATCTCTAGTCCGCTTGTTACTTCTGTTGTTGGATCATCTCCGTTCTTACTCAGAAAATACGTCGTTCGTGGCATTTACGCGCGAAAGCAGCTACTGCTTTCAGCTCATCTTAGCAATCGCAATTCTGTCTGTCTGTCACACGGGTGGATCAGTCAAAATGGTGCAAGCTAGGATCACTAAATCTTTACCGTCGGCTGCCTGGAAGACTCTAGTTTCAGGAACCGTAAAGCTTTTTCATAAATTCGAAGGGGGTTACTCCGAACGAGGGCGCTAAATGAGAGGCCGTGAGATAAATTTGCGATTTTTGGCCAATAAGTCGCTGTATCTCAGAAAGGTGCGAGATAGAGCTCAGGTTACTATTAATCACTAATAGGAAGTCGTACACTCGCTCTCGATTGCCACCGAATTCAATGACTTTCGATGACCTTGAACGCGAAATAAAGGTTTTATGGATTTTTGGCGATTTCGGTTTGCGACACAAGTCTATGTCATTCACAAGGTGGCGCCACGCAACTATCGTTATGCGATCCAGATAGAGGACTTCGTATTTGTATATTAACTTAGCGTGAACACACCAGTTTTCAACTAAACTACTGAAAACTAACTGCTATAGGCTTTCGCGCGTCTCGTGAGCATTAGCTCAAATTTCTTGTTTTCTGCCGTCGGTCAAAAAAGAGAATTGATTTTTGTCATAACGTCTTCAAATATTGACCAACTTTTTCAAAAAAAATTTTTTTGACATTTTCCGTTACATTTCAAAGATGGTAATAATTCTACCCCATCTGAAACGCGTCGTTTATGAACCGTGTGACAACAAATATTAGTAAACGCGTTAAGTAATTGATGCAACAAGTTGCTTTATTTATTTGAACAAAAGTAAAATAAGCGGCCGCCATCTTGGATTTTTGCACAAGCACTTACACTTATATCTCAGCTGGTGTTTGAGTTAGATTAATGTTATTTTGCAGCAGTGTAGCCAGCCATTACATGAAATGGGCCATGTAACCAAAATTGGCAATAGTAATAAATTCAAAATGGCGACGGCCACCATTTTAAATTCCGTTTATCGCCCATAACTTGCTTGCTATTGCATATATTTATACGAAATTTAGCACGTGGATTTACTTTATGGTCCTACATACGGAAATACCATAATATTGAACAAAAATAAAATCCAAGATTGCGTCGGCCGCCATCTTGGTTTTTGCACAGGAAGTAGTAACTTAGCGGCCGATTGAGATAGTTTAATGCAATTTTGCAGAAATGTAGCCAGTCACTACTGGAAATAGACCATGTGACCAAAATTGGCGATAATAATAAATTCAATATGGCGGCGGCAGCCATTTTGAATTTGGTTTATCGCCTATAACTCCCTTGCTACTAAGTGTATTTGCATGAAATTTGGCAGGTGGACTAAATTTAACATCCTATAAACAACTGTACCATAATAGTAAACAAAAATAACATCAAATATGGCGACGACCGCCATTTTGTATTTTTGCACGAAACGAAGGCCCTAATAACTTAGCTGCTGATTGAGATATAATGATGCAATTTTGCAGAAGTGTAGCCGACAACTACTGGATGTAGGTTATGTGACTTTAATCAACAACAGTAATAAGTTTGAGATTGTGGTAGACGTCATTTTAGGTTACATTTTATGCTCTTAACATAGTTGCTATTTTGTCTGTTTGCTCTGAATAAATCCAAGATGCCAGCTATGTAGTAGTTGTTGTAGTTGCAGTAAAAACTAACAGGCTATAGTGACTTTCCAAATTTTAATAAAACTGCAAATATTATGTATAAAAATTGCAAACAATTTATTTAATGTTGTATAAGCGATGATGTAAAACAGCAAAAATCAAAAAGTATAAGCACAAACATTATGCATTAGCTTAGACATTTTTATCTAGCTACTGAAGACAGATTAAATGTCTAAGCTAATACATTACTTATACTTACTTATACAACATTAAATAAATTGTTTGCAGTTTTTTAATATATAATTTGAAAATGTCAGACCTTCTGCAGGAATCCCAAAAGTTGTGCACTGAACAGTGAACGGGTTAAGTTAGCTAGAATAACTTAAAACTAATAGACCCGTTAGACAAACACTACAAGAATTTAGTCATATTCTACTGACGTACGCATGTGTTCATCTTTTAATACTTTGATGAAGTGTTTTTATAGTTGGTAAATTTCGTCTGAGGCGTTGCGTTGATGTGTCACAAATTGTGTGCATGTTTTGTTTCAGGTGCGAGCGACAATGAGAACGCTGCATTACTCGTGCTACGTTCAGTACTTCAGGTAAAAGAACAGCCAATTCAGAACTCAAGCCGCAGAAGTTGGTGTCGGTTTAAGTATATCGGACTCGCAACTTTCTGGGTTGCGGTTTGAATGAATTATGCTTCAAGATGTGTCCTATCTCACTGTATCCTCTTTCGCTTTTCTTTCTTATTTTTTCTTGTTTTTCTTTTAAATTTTTACTATTCTTTTTTTAATTCTGTAATTATCTCACAACGACGCATTTGCAAGATCACTAAACACGACAGGAAACGACCATCATGTTGTCAATAGGTTATCTCGTGTTACCTGCAGTATGATATACCTATAATACACGGGGGCGTTCACCTCTGTCGGGTAGCGGGTAACACTGTGGCATACGTTCCATAGTTCTGAGATAATAATAATAATAATAATAATAATAGTCATAGTCTGTCAAAGACTATCAAACAGCGGATCTCTTTGTACGCTGCGGGTCATTCTGGCGACGATTCAGCAAATACTTCACAGTCTGCCAAGCAGCATAGACGCTCTACCAC
>Ga0056128_1011548_pt1 | contig 10885 bp, 10 predicted proteins | sample WorMetLIZISLAND2_FD_71113 | JGI IMG/M metagenome (GOLD analysis project Ga0056128, IMG submission 71113) | Marine gutless worms symbiont microbial communities from Max Planck institute for Marine Microbiology, Germany - Olavius geniculatus... ... | reverse complement strand
GCCCCTCCTCCTGCCCAACCATCCCCCTCCATCTCCAATTATTTGATAAATATTTTACGTGTTAGTAGTTATATAGTTAGCTGATAGTTATTCAGGACATAATTAATAAAAGAGCAATAGCATTTTAGCTATCAGAAAATGCAAATGACGTGCAAATTTATCCATTTCTTTTAAGCTGTTTGAAAAAAACTGTTGCATTTCTGTCATTCTGCACAAAAGAAATAAATTCTGGTAATTAAGTAATGTAATTTATATAGTGCTACACATTTCAAAGCTACAAGATATGCACAGTTTACATCGAAAATATTTATCTGATTGGAACCAATGTCACGTGGAATCATTTTTCTGTTCATTACACTGCAGAAGACAGATTTGCAGTGTGTTGCATGCGGAAGAAAGTAGACGGTGGTCCAAAAGCTGAAAGTATAGGTACTGAAAAGGTGGGGGATCGAGAGATTGAAACATATATGCACCTGTCAATGACAAGTTCCAGTAACACAACATGGGCAATCTGTCTCTCTTCCTCGTCTTCAGAATACACATAAGTCTGCAGCAGCTCTGCAATACTAACGTCTGTTGACAATTTGTCTGGATACTTCCATGAACGGAACGGTGTGGAAGTTCCCACGCGAGACAAGACATCAGCAACAGCTGACTGCAAATCAGTAACATCGCCTCGCAGACTCTCTATATAATATTTGCCACCAAGAACGCTAGCCATTATACAGCTAATACGATTAGCTTTTAAACGACACAACTGTCATTAACTTATAATACCACAACACATCTACAAGCTGGCAAATATTGATCACTCAACTTCGCAACTCCATTTGTACACAACTTGTGTTGACAACGGATACCGAATGTAAACGAACAATAAGTAAACAATTTGTGATCTATTCAAGTTCAACTTCACGGCGACTCGTTTCTATGTAACATTGTGCTATCTATGCCGTTTTGTTTTGTTTTATGTAAAATAGTGGTGTAAAAGTTTTGTATAATTTTATCGCGCTGTGTATATTGTCGTCATCGATGTTTATCGGTATGCTGTCTAATACGTCATTTTACAGTTTGAAAAACGACTGAACTTGGCTAAAGTCATTTCTGCAAGGTCGGAAGATGAGGGTGGAAGTCAGGGGAGATCACTCAGACTGGGTCTCAGTAACAAGTGGTGTGCTCCAAGGATCGGTATTGGGTCCGCTGCTTTTCTTGGTGTTTGTTAACGACATTCCAGAATGGATTCGAACCAGCGTTAAAATGTTTGCGGACGACACGAAGCTGTGGACAAGAATTTCAACACTGGAAGATAGTCACGCTTTGCATGGTGACCTCGATAAACTAATGTGCTGGTCAGATAAATGGAAGCTTGGTTTTAATCCACAGAAATGCAAAACAATGCATATTGGACATTCAGTCAACACAGAGTACAAAATGACCACCCAAGGAAAAGTCTGGAAGTTGGACGAAACTAAAGAAGAGAGGGATTTGGGAGTGATAGTAACCAACAACTTGAAACCTAGCCAACAGTGTACCAAAGCAGCTTCGAAGGCATGGTCTATCCTGGGCTGGATCAAGAGGCAGTTTGGTAGCCTTAGTAAAGATGAATTTTTGATACTGTACAAAACGTGTCAGACCACACATGGAATTCTGTATTCAGGCATGGTCACCATACCTACAAAAAGACATCAATTGCTTGGAAAGTGTCCAGCGCAGGGCAACGAAGATGGTTCGTGGACTCAGGGACGTTCCCTATGATGGACGATTGAAGGCCCTCGGATTGTATTCGCTCCAGCAAAGAAGGGTCCGAGGTGATCTGATTGAGATATGTAAAATAATGACTGATAGAGATAAGATAGATGAATGTCAGTTTTTCATTCGCTCAGCATCCAGTCACCTGAGAGGCCACAGTCTGAAACTCTACAAGCCACAGACAACACGACAGGTCTGGCAGAATTTCTTCAGCCAACAAATCATTGTCACATGGAATAAATTGCCAGGTCATATTGTCGAGTCGACTTTGGTCAACATGTTCAAGAACAGGCTGGACGATCACTGGAAAGATGTGGGCACTAAAAGCTGATGCTTCACCAGCCCGTCTACCTACAAGTAACAAGTAACAAGTGACTGTTGTCAATGTTACGTCACAGGTCGTCCATTCACTGTTCAGGCAGCTATAGAGCTCGGACGATGGTAAAAAGCGGATCGGTGGATATGCGGATCTGCAGATGTCGCAACGGGATTAGGGCTAGAGTTAGGCTAGAGTTAGGAACAGGGTTAAAATTAGGATTAGGGTTAGGGATAGGGTTTAGGGTTAGGAATAGAGATAGAAGATGGCTAAACTAGTAAATTACTGCTTATTTACAGTGTTATATGTTGCGACATCCGCACATTTGCAATCCGCTTTTTACCCGTAGCCATATAGTTTGCAGCACTTACGCTGTTTATTACACATCTAGCATAGTGAATAACAGCATAATGAGATATCTACAGCAGGTTTCGGTTCTTGTCTGTTAATTCACCTGAATTATTTTAGGTTAAGGTTAAGATTAGGGATAGGGTCCATAAAAGAAATACTTTGGAAAAATAATTTGGGTGAATTAACGGACTTTTTTATCATACTTACTTGGCATTTTGAAATATGGAAAATGACTATGTATCCTTTGGTGAACTGTGTCGATGTGCATGTGTGTATGTGTTCTAGTGGACGGTGATGGAGTGTCCTGTGTGTTTTGACGTATTTAAGAATCCACTGCTGCTGCCGGGCTGTGGACACACGGTATGCCAGACATGTGCCGAACAGCTGGTTATGCAGGGCAACTTTCTGCGCTGTCCGGAATGCAGACTTGTCTACCAGCTGCGTCGCGGAGTGCGCAGTTTGCCGAAGAACGTTGCTTTGCAGCGGACGATCGATGAGCGAGACCGAGCATCACAGACTGCTGGTGGGCTGATGTGTGAAGCTCACCCGGATGATGCTGTGTCACTGTACTGCAAGACCTGCGAGAAGACAATCTGCCTCAAGTGCTACTTCTCAAACACTCTCCGCAAGGGCGAGACTCTGCACGCAGGTCACCAGGTCGACACTTCCGAGGATGCATTCACCAAAGAAAAGGTAGCGACTTAATTACTGTATTTAACTCTGTGCTTAGGTCAATTCAGGCTCCTACTCTTCTTACCTTACCTTACCTCTGGGGTGGGCAAGCTCTTACACCTGCCCAGCGCTGAGTCCATATCAGTTCGGCGCAATGCGCATCCCCGAATGTAACCACAAGGTTACAGGTAACGGCTCTAAAGCCGTATACGGCTGTGAAGCCGTAAATAGATGGCTGTAAAGCCGTAGTAGCTGTGAAGCCGAAACCAGCACAAAAGCACTGGTAACGTGTAGCAAATCTGCTCTCACGGGTTTGGTCAGCTCTTAGTTAGCTCCTACCCTCCAGATTTAAGAAATCTTTCGGGTCATCGGTGCAAAGCCCCACCACCACGGCAAGGTGGCTGACCAGTGACCACAGTGGGGAGCCTCCTACCCTCACTGAGACAGGAAATAAGTAGTAGCCTATGGGCTACGGACTGAAGATCTAGTGTGGTTGATTTTGGTGGTGGTATCTAGCTGCAAGCTGCGGGTCCAGTTGTTTGCTGATGCAGGCACTGGCAGTGGGTGGCCGCATAATGCGCTGTGGTATTATTAGCTCATGCCAACCAGCTGCCATTTCCGAGATTGTAAAGCACTTGTCATAGTGACTCATGTAAGAAATGCCATAGCAAGTACCTGATCTTTTAACCTTTAACTGTTTTTTTTTCTTTTTACTTTAATGTATGGATTGTTTAGCTAATGGTCCTTTATCATTGGTTCTGAGGGAGCCTTCAAAATTGTTGGTGTAGTACTAGTTAATGTGGGCTGGTTTAGCCAGATTGCATTTTTTGATGTTAAACAGTAAAAGCCATCATCAGACCACACTAATAATTCTTTTTTTGATGTTTAAAATCTAGCGAATTTTTAAAGACAACATTACACGTGCCATTTTACGTGAACTTGCTCTAGATGGTCACCTTGATTTGCTTTTTTTCTGTTATATCATATTTTTGAATCCATCATGTTGCTTATTTACCATTTTGTATTTGGATCATTTGAGTGTTTAGCTTTGCCTTATGTGACTGTAGCGACTGTTGGAGGAAAAGTGTCGAGAACTGGAGTCAAGGCAACGAACAGAACGTGAGCACATTGCTAGGCTTGAAGAATCCGAAAGACGAATCACGGTATTCAATATTCATTCATGATATTGCAATTTAGTTTTTGCACTCGGCCAGTTTCTGGTTTTAAGCAGTTGGTCAACGTAGCTTGTTAATATTCATGATGTCTCTGTCTCCTCTGAGTGACTCATTATCATGTGACTGCATGATTAGCATCATCCATTAAGTTAACAACTGTTATTACTAAGCAATGAGCGAATGTCAATTCTCAGAGAAGGGGCTCATAAAATTTCTTGCTGATTGTCTTTCTTTTTGTCACTGTTATTACTCAGAAAATTACCAGCAAATCATCTGTGTAATTTTGTGAAAAATGCTATTTGTTGGGCATTGAGATAATTGACTAAGTTTTAGAGTGATCTGCACAAAGTTCGGGAATGCTTGAAAATCATGCCGTGAGTGAATTGGAATTTGTCATTGCCTCTGTCTGTGTTCTTGTATATCTGTTAGGTAGTAGGAGAGTTCAAACTATGCTCAGTATGCTGTGCTGTATTGGGATTAGTGGGCAGCTTTAGGTCAACTCAGCCTTTCATCCCTCTGGGGTAGGTAAATTGAGTACCTGCCTGCTTTCCTGGGATTAAGGAGGAGTGCGTTCACCTGTGTTGAGTGATCCCATGTAACAGGTGATGCTCGGTAGCTCTGAGATGGGTTTCCCATGAAGAGCTAGCACACGCTCACCACTTCAATAGAGACCATGTCACTCACACTGCGCGCGGAGTACACACATATTTGGACAGCAGCGCGTAGTGGATCCGATGTGGATACACTTAATCGATCACGATGATTTGTATGAACACATTCACACGCAACTGTCTACTAAAATCAAACTCGACTCAATTTGACCGGATCCGCTGTGCTGAGTGGATTGTGAACACGCGCATATCCACAGCGGATCCACTCGTGTGCAATATTGTCTGTGTATCTGCTGTGTATACGGCACGGATACAGACAGATTTCGATGGATATGAATATTTTCATCTGTTCGTGATGTGTAGCGTATTTTAGTACGTGCAAACTGCACACGTCATTTGAATGCTGCTTTGTGCTGTGTTGTAACAGAAAGCGCGTGAGGATAAGCTGGCGTCAATAGAGCAGAACAAAGTGAACTTGATGTCAGTTGTAAAGCAGACGTCGGCCAAGCTCAAGTTCACATTGAATGGCAGCATAGTTCGTGACCTCGACTACATCAGCACAGCATTGCAGTCTTCACGTGAACGTCTCACAAGTCTCGACTCTGCAACAAATGAAGCCGTGCAAGTGCTCAGTGCCTTGACGCCGGAATGTCCACAGATCAATGTATGTACATCAGCCAGTTAGTCATATTTGCTGTTTACTTTCTAGAGCTTTACCATAATTCAGCTCCAGTTCTGACTGCTGCCAAAATGCAGCTATTTTTACAAATATATTGGCTCCGGCCAAATTCTAGTTAGTTTCAGTGACTGTGCTCAGGATAGTTTGAAGTTATATGGAACTAACTAATGAGAACTCTTGGTGATTTGTGATTAGTGGTGTGTTGACTGATTACATGAACTTTGATTGTAATGACTAGATAATGAGCTTGTTACAAAGAAGTAAAAAATGTTTCTTTATGACCATGCTTATTGTCTGCAAATAACACTAAATGACTGATGAAAATGCACAGGTAAACTAAAGATTTCCAGTGCATTGTGGTAGACTAGCAAGTCCAGGTTTAGTTCTAGTTTCTGTCAGATTCATCTCCACTAATCTGGATGTAGAAGATAGAAATCTGCTGCAGTCCTAATATTCTTTATGAGTATGAGTGACAGCAGAATGCTTTGCACGTCTTAGCTATAGCCTGGGTGTCTGTCAGTCTGTGTGTTCATCCCTATTTCTGTCTGTCACACTGCTGTATCGTATTAAAACGGTGCAAGCTAGGGTCATGAAATTTTCACTGAGGGCTGCCCTAAGGACTCTGGTTTTTGTGACAAAATTAAGTGCCACTGGGTGAAGAGTTTCTTTCAAACGAGGGCCTCAAAGAGGAGTACCCCTTAAAAAGACTTTTTTGCTGCTGTTGGCTTGTTTTGTGTGAAAACGGTTGCGTATAGGTACAGACATGTTGCTTAACATAACAAGCACTCAACATGGGCTTTTTAGTTTTATCAACATCAATGACCTTGCACGATTGTGAACCTCCAAAAGAGGGGTTTCTGGTGAATTTTTCACAATTTTTGGCTGCAGCGCACCTGTTTAAGGTGAATTGTGACAAAATGGCTGGAGATGGACCAAAAGAACATGCATATGAAATTTTCAGCATCAAACATAGATTCAAACATAGATTTTAGTAGTCCAAGTCCCGACCCTCTTGGTTCAAGGAGGTCTGCGCATGCGAGCGTCAAGGGGTACCCTTTTAAAAAGTGCCTTTTTACCAATATTGGCTCGTCTAATGTGAAAACGATTGCAAATATGCATAGACATGCTGCTTATCATAACATGCACTGGTGAGTGGAGATTAGCTTTTTAGCGGTATTAACATCGGTGACCTTGAATGACATTGAACCCCCAAAGTATTGTGTTTTAGTGTTTTTCGAGATTTTTTGCTGCACATGGTGCACAGTTCAAGGGTGAATTGCGACAAAATATCTGGAGACAGACCAAGACAATGCGCTACCATGAACTGCTAAAGCTGTCACGCATCTCATGAGCTTTGCTCGAATTACTTGTATGTTGTTACTGTGCTGAGTGGTGTGGTTTGCTTGCTGCTGTCGAATTGTTTATCATATCATATCACATCTAGAATTTATATTATGGAAAACCATGGGTGCATTCCAATGTCAGTACATTGGTAATGGAAAGTTAAAAGATTATAGACAGTGTTAGAAGTGATCCACAAACAAATATGTTTTTAGTTGTTTGCTGTTGTTGTTTTTCGTTGGACTGTGAATTTGTGCTTTTTCTGTGTGGTTTTGTTTCAGCGATTTGCACTGTATGTTTGTGTATTTTGCAGCTCTTGAAGTCCACGAGAAAGTGAGTGAAACTCATTCTTGTGTCTGTTTGTGTAAATTTTGTGTTAATGCTATTGCAACAATGATGCTCTGGTGCTTTTCTGCTGCCTAGTTGGGTGACCGGAAGCGCATTCAGCCTGTAAAACTTGTGTGGCAATCATCTAAACATGAGTCTGAAAATTTTTTTCTCAAATGTTTTTAGTTGGAATGCATATTGACCTAATTTAAGGACAGAAAAGTTGGCTGGTTAAACGAAAACCAATAATAGCAATAGCAGTAGCTGTTGTAGCAAATTTTACTAGCGGTTATTTCAGATCCTGTGAAATTATGCATCTGTCTTGAAAGGCCCTTCCACTGTTTGCCACATGTCTGTCCATATGGGCTTCAGCTTCAAAAAAGCAGAGAAATCAAAATCAGCATGTTACCCAGGTTGGCATTAACTGATTTGCAAATTTCATCTTCAGTTCAAAAATTCACAGGTCAGTTGAGTCAGGCTTGTTTTCAGTGTGTGATGTATCTATGTTTGCAGTGTGTTTATGTTAAATTACGTTGACCTAGGCTGTGTTTTTCTGTGGACAATTCTTGTCTATACGATTGAAATAAGTGTAATCTGTACTCTGTAATGCATAATGTTTGTGTAGACAATTGGAGGAAGTGGAGTCCAGCCTGTTGACTGACGGTGCAAGTTCACACTGCTTCACAAACGTCGAGAATTTTGACACTGACATCCTCAGTTGTGTCGTTGATCCCAAGAAAGCTTTATCATACCAGACTGGTTAGTTCCACTCTCTTTCATGTATCATCTTTATCAGGCGGTGTATTATAATTCACAAGTTAATGAGGAAACAGATCTGAGGCAAGGTGGTGGTCGGATTTATTCAAATTTTTATCAGATGGTCAGTTGTGAAGGGAAGAGAATTATCATTAGCAAACCACATCTGATGATGTTTCATAAAAGTACAAGTAATTTGAGCAAAGCTCACGTGACGTGCGATAGCAGTGGTTCTTCCAGCTCAGCAAACAGTGTACAGCAGTAAGATATTAATGCATCTTGAAAGAGTACTTAAATTTGAGGCCTCCGTATGGAAGACTCCTTGAATTTAAGAGATCAAAACTTAGATTCTTAAAAATGTACGTTCTATGCTAAAAATGTCACATGCAGGTTGTCCAGGTCCATCTCCAGCCATTTCGGTACAATTCACTCTTAATGTCTGACGCAGCCGGAAATCACCAAAAAATTCACTAAAGACCCCTATTTTGGTGATTCAAGGTCATTGCTGTTGCCCATATCATATAGCAGGTGATGATCCATTGCTCTGAGATGGGTTACCCATGAAGAGCTATAACTGGTAATCATATTGGCAGTAGTGGTGGTGATTGTGTGCAGAGTGTCCGCGTGCACCCGTGCTGAATGCAGAGCACTGTGTAGTGTCCAACGATCGTGCTCACATCGGTGTGCAGTATAGCGAGGCAGTCCGCGTGCGCAGTCTGCATCTCTACTACAAGGAGGCCACCGCATTACACGGCAGCTCCGGCGGTGGATCATCAGAGAAGGACTGGGACTGTGTAGACGTCACCGACATGTCACACGGCTCAGCTCATGTCACGCTGACATCGCTCAGACATGGAACTATGTACAAGGCTTATGCCGTGGCGTCTAACGACATCGGCGACAGCTTGCCGTCAGATGAACTACAGTTTCGTACCGTCGGCTGCGAACATGTCGAAGTGCTTGTAGTCACTAAGTAAGTAAGTAAGTATCGTTGCGATGCTGACAGGCAGTTTTATTTTGTACATACTGCTTGCCCCGCAATTATATTTTTGATACTGTTATTATTGACAATGTTCGAGGTTAAAGAGGACACTTTTTAACGTGATGAATTCCACTGTTTGCAGGTTTGGGTTTAACTGTGTGTTAGGTAGAACTGTTGTTTTGCTTCAGAGCAATTGGGGCCACCAGATATCATAAAGTATGGTTATTAGTGATATTAACTACTAAAAAGCCACGCTCTAACATGATGCATTCCACATTTCTATTTACACCACTGATGTGTATTACTTATTTTTATATTACTTAACGAAATTAGTTTTATTAGTAGCTAGGTGTCTAAGTTTTTTTTCATTTTCTGAAGTAATTTAACAGTAGTTATAGACCTAACTACTTGTTTGGCAGTTTGTTAATGATTGCCTTGTCATTCAAACAATTAAACAATCACATAATAATCACTTACCATAGGCCTGACCAGCAGTTGACAATTAGCTTAAAAGCTAAGATAGAACCTAAAGATATATTCTTAATGTCTCATATACCAGAATTTGAAACAACTAAGTTAGATAAAAATGCTCGCTAAAGCAGCAGTGTTTTAGGTTACTTTTAAAAGAAGTATTGTTAATGACAAGTTGTTGAATTAGCCTACATAGTTGAAGACCATCACTCATTGTACTTATGTCTTATTGTCAAGCTTTTTACTTTTGGAATTTCACACAGGGGCCCCGCAACTGACAGTTGCCCAGGGCCCCCACATCTTAATCCAGTCCTGCTGCCACTGTAACAACAAGAACTGCCATTATCACATATCGTCTCCAAAATAATTAGTAGTATGCCACATTGCACTTGACTGTACGAACTTTTTAAACCCTGGTATTAGGCAGCATTATGGCAATTTTATTTCATTGTTACAGACAGTGGCATGGCATAGTTAATTGTATGGCACAATTGACACCCCCCCTGCTTGATTAGCTAACATTGCCTTATGTGGGCCTAATTGTAATAACATTTATTTTTGACAACAAATGTGACAATTATTAGCAGTTTATTTTATATACTCATTTTATTTTGTACAGTAGCTAATGTACTGTGTGTGCTGCATGTTGCTTATTTCAGTTAGTGAAATTTTTAACATTGTGATATTTCACTGAATGCAAGTAATGTGTACAGGGTGCGGCAGAAAAAAGTGGACCCCTAAATTTTTTCGCCGTTTTCTCAGCAACCGTTTGGGATTTTAATACAAAATTTTACAGCTTTGTTTACTGAAACCTTCTACATCTAAAAGCCAAATAAAATGTGATTCTGTTGAAAAACGACGAAGTTATAGATTTTTTAACATGACCGCCTACTGATTTTTCGGCATTCAAAAATTATCATGCTGCAACACCAATTTCATAACATCGTTGAAACAACACAGTTAAATAATGATCAAATGCCAGAATTCCATTGCCACTGCAAATGTTCGAAGTGTTCAGCTCCAGCTCCAAGCAACAACACAAGCTTCCAGTCGCCTTGTTTAAAAAATCTTTTACAGCCTTGTCGATCGGTCCCTGTGGCAGGTTATCTCAGATAACCTGAAGCGCTTCTTTGAGTTTGGTGCTTGTTTTCAGCTTTGTTTTGAGCTTGTAGTAAGCCTCCAACATTGCACCCCATACATGATAGTCAATTGGGTTTATATTCGACGAATTTGGTCTTTTGTGATGATATCTGGACAGCTGGCCCGCAACCAGTTTTGTGCGCTGCGTGGCGTTGTGTGCTGACGAGCCCGACGCGCCGTCCTGCTGGAAGATGAACGGCAATTGCTTTAAAGGAACGATAGTTTAGTGATAATTTATAAACAATACAAATTGCTGTTTATCAAAACGTCACTGTGACGTCATCGGCAGTAACGTGTAACCAGTTTTTTGAAAAT
>Ga0056128_1011547_pt1 | contig 10886 bp, 2 predicted proteins | sample WorMetLIZISLAND2_FD_71113 | JGI IMG/M metagenome (GOLD analysis project Ga0056128, IMG submission 71113) | Marine gutless worms symbiont microbial communities from Max Planck institute for Marine Microbiology, Germany - Olavius geniculatus... ... | reverse complement strand
TTTACAGTGCTGACAGTCCTACAGCGGCTGAACTTGTCAGTGACAGTGATGACAATCTTTTTCAAAACATTGTGAACAATGTAAATCATCTTCTACATAAACTCTTACCAGAAAGAACTGTTCATGATTACAACCTTAGGCAAAGACGGCATGACCTAACCCTACATGTTAAAACAGATGATAAAATTTTTTATCCAGGATGCTTTTTAAAGACGTTTATTAGAATTATCACTTACGACACTTATTTTTATTATTCTTTGTTTGTTTTATTTTTCCTATTTTCACCTTTTTAAATTGCATATTATGTTCTACTACGCTTTACTTTTATCCAGTAACCTACACACTGCTAACACTAGCGTAGCCTAATTTATTGTAACCTACGTAGCGGTCTGTCTACGCTTGAATTAAAAGAATATTGTATTGTAGTGTGGTCACAGGTCACCATGTGGTATCAGGGGCCCCGCGGGTAAGTCAGTGCCAAGGGTCCCGCGCTGGCGAAAGACGGCCCTAAGCCTATGCGTATGATAAATGAGATAGTAGGCCAAAAAACTCGGGTTGATGTTTTTCCGACAATTAGGCCTATCATATACTATAGATTCAGAAGCAAACCTTTCTGCACAGGCAGCACACAACACCCACTTGAACCCAATCACCTAAAAATGCCCCTGTATTTGCCACTCCGTTCTACCTACACCAGGCCCAGTTAGCACGTGTATAGGGGTCACTATCTTTAGACAGATAAACTATCTCGCTAAGTTTTGACAATGCACAATGACGACATAGCCGTCAAACAATTGAAACTAAACTGTTGCGAAGTAATTTTTGTCACCGCGTCGATATTATTATTCAAACGACAGCATTGTTATTAAAATAGCGATTAATTCTTTAACGCGATTTAACGACTTCAAACTGCTGTTTTAATTCACAGCTGCAGTTCACCGCAGAACGTCTGGATCTAATACCCCGTTTACACGATGAAGCTGGCTCGACGAGCTGGATCTAGTTAGCTGGACGAGCCAGCTCGATGTTTGCTTGATCGTGTAAACAGGGTATAATTGATTGCAGTGACCGTGACATACGCCGAAGCGCTTTATGTGACACGTCATGTACTAGAAACTGGACTGATAGAATGGGTAAGCGAGTACGCAGTAAAAGGTTATACCATGCACTCCAGACAGTGCGGTTTCCTTACTAAACCACGCTCAGATGCCATAGACGACACTTTCGTTTGTTTTTTTGACGCACGATTGCAGTCGAAAATTGTAAAAACATTACATTAATTGTAAAATTGTAAAAATTGTAAAAACATTAGTGTAAGCTGAGCGTGTTTTAACTATTAATTACATCATTTGCAACAAATATTGTAGAGAGACTGACGTTTGGCAAAAGCAATGATGACGTCCATGTCGACGACGTCGATGCCGTTAGACTCGTGGAACTTGAGCGGAATCACTTCGCTCCACATGCGGAACGCCAGCTCGAGGATGGCTCTCTGGTCGCTCAGAGGAATCTTACCACTGACGCCGTCCGCTAGGAGTCGCCACCTCACCGGACTGTTGGCGTTCTGTTGGAACCTCATCCGTTCATTATCGTCGTCGTCGTCAGCTGCCGGTCCCTCGTTGACGCGCTCGTCGAACGACGGAACGCTGATGGACCGGCGTCGACGTCTTGCTCCTCCAGCAGACGTCGTCGGACTCGGTACTTGGTCCGAAGTCGTTTCTTGATCCGAGGTCAGTCCTTGGTCCAACGTCGGTCCTTGATTAGACGTCGATCCTTGGTCCAAAGTCGGTCCTTGGTCAGGCATCGGTCCTTGGTCCGAGGTCGGTTTTTGGTCCAAAGTCCGTCTTTGGTCGGACGTCGGATCTTGGTCCAAAATCGGTCCTTGGTCAGGCATCGGTCCTTGGTCCGAGGTCGGTCCTTGGTCCAAAGTCCGTCTTTGGTCGGACGTCGGATCTTGGTCCAAAATCGGTCCTTGACCGGACGTCAGTCTTCGGTCTTCCATGCCTCTGTGGTCACGCTGGGCCCGGCCGTGTCGGATACGTCGGCGTATGGCCGCCAGTTCTTCCTCGGTGTGGTTGCGCCGGCGCGTGGTTGAATCACCTCGCAGCGCTTCGGCCGCCAGCTGCAGTCGATGTCGCTTGCGAATCTCGATAAACATCTTGGTGCGTCGTGCCAGGGCTGCTCCAGGCTCGTGGTCAGTGCCCGCCACCAGTCTACTGTGTAGGTCGGCGTAGTCGATGCCTGGAGACTCCACCGGTGATGACGCGACTTCCGCCGACCTTCGTTGTCTTTTTCTACTTCCTACATCGCTCAGTCGCCGCATTGTTGCAGTGTTAGCTGTTCTTTGCTGCTGTACATAACTTCCGGTTTGCCGTAACGTAGTTTCGAGGTTTGACTTTCGACTCCATTCGTTTGCAGATCGCTTTCGTCGACTTTTGCATTCTGCTTGACTTAAACCTGTTTCCGCTTTCGCTCCGTAATCTTTTGCGTCGCTGCTGTCTTTCCGTTGTCGCTCCATGCTTTCGGTTTCTTCTGCAGCTATTTCCGGTTCCGGTTGCAGATCTTCGTTGTCCGTCGATCGTTTCCGGCGGTGTCCTCTGGTTCCAGAGTGACGTGGTGCATTCGTTTCGGATCCTCCTGCTCGTCGTCGTAGTTCGGCGTCGGTGTTGCCGCAGCGGCCGCGGCTCATGAATGTCTTGGTCTCGTCGTCAAGTCGACCTGAAGGTTGCAGGTCGAAGCGTTGCTGCAGCCTGCGCAGCGCGTCCCGGACCTCGTACGGTGAACACTCGTGACTGGTCGGTGGCGTCAGAGTTCTGGCGTCATCGTCGCCGACCGCCTCGTGCACAGGCAACCACATCGCCTCACGACGTCGACGACGTCTGGACCCAGGGACTGAACAGTGCTCCAAGTACCCGTATTTGTGCAGGTACTTCTGTTATCGACAAACACCCACACTTAGATGCAATTAAATCAAAATTCAAAATCGAAATGTTTTGACCAAAATTAAAGTAGCAGAAAAAACAGGATGTAGACAACATGTGTATTTGTATATCGTTTTTGATATTTTCATCATTTAATTTTTTAAAAAATTTTCCACTACTGATAACAAACTTTTTTTCATAAATTACTCGTATCTACGACAATATTGTGGTTAAGCGCAAAATCAAACATTTAAAACAATGAAAACAATTTAGCACATTAAACTCATGTTGAATATTGGGCATGTATAATAAAACTTTTTATCTTGCACGTAACCGACAGTGTAATATATTTGCAGTTTGACCTTGAGTTTAAAATAGTATTCGCTACTAAAACTGTAGCACATGCAGAACAAATTGGCACTATCTATGGCCGTGCGATTTCTAATTACAAGCTAAAAAGGACGGACGGACAGACAGATAGACGTAGTGCGGTGCATAACGAAGCCATGCGCGGTAGTGCAAGACGGCCGACTATGAAACCGTGACGCGCGTTGTTGTGGCCAAGGTTCCCAAGTTCTGCTAGCACCTGGATTGATAGTGTCTAACAGCCGACGCCTCGAATCAGAGCTCATAGTGAAACTCTGCGGTAGATACGAGCCGCCCTGGAGTGAGACACTTTGGTAGTTCATCTTGAAGTTATGATCAGCACGAGTGAATCTTTCTGCAGTACCTCTCGACTTATTATAACTTTGACTAATTGCAGATAAAATATACATTCATATTACTTTTTTCCACGCTGAATGTTGTTGAGCTTGTGAGCTTCAGAGCTTGAGAGCTTGATTGTCAGCTTGTGAATGCAAAACGTAGACAAAAAACTAAAAAATGTAGGCCTATCTATTATAATTATTCACTGCTAATCCACTAGAATATATGCGAAATTTGCCATCAGATTTCTTTAATTCATTTTTTAGCAACTTTGAAACCACACGAATCTGTAAGAAATAGGTTTTAAAGACCTTAGTAGGTGGTTAGACGGTTATGCAAAAAAGAGTACAGGTGTATACGCAGACATTCTGCGCCAACTCCCTGCATATCGTACACCAAGTGTCAGAGAGAAGAACCAAACGCTAAAAACTTTTAAAGAATTTTTGAGAGACTTTCCTAAGATTTTCTTAAATCAGCAACTCGCGTAAGTTTTTCTCGACATTTAAAAAAATTATCTTTTGATTTTTTCACATTTTTTAAAACTGTTGCAAGTCCAATTTCTTTTTTCTGAGCTCTTTCTTGTTAAGTTCGACTTTACGACGAACTTAAGTACGGCGCCAGAACGTTTCGGCGTGAGACGAGCGCAGACTTCTGAGCGCTGGCAAATCACTTCCGGTCTCGCCCCAGCCGACGCTCCGCTCATTAATGGCTCAAGTCTTCTAGTCTTGAACCGCAGCTCAGTTCGGCACATCGTATTAGCTCAATCGGTAGCCTCAATCCATCGACGCCTCCTCAGCCTGTCCTAGATTTTCAGCGAGACCTCGTGGAAGCAGCCGACACCCAGACGCTGTTATACCAGGATGCAGCTGGATTCATCAATGATTCTCCGATCTCCGTATAAAGAAAGTTAGCCAAGTTATTTTTTTAAATCTAATAATCTCTACAGCTATTAGATCGTACTGATTTTCGAAAATGAAATTATAAAAATAAACACATGACCTTTAGACGATGCTGAGTTAACTAGCCCCTTTAAGCGACGCATTTGTTCCCGTCCAGGTACTAAGCTAACCACCAACGAACCTTAGAGTGTCTGGATGGGGCCGGCGATGTCTGCTATCACGGTAACATCTAATCGTCAGGACGGGCGGTGGCGTCGGTGCCAGGTCGAGGGAAAGGCGCCTGTTGATAGACAGATTAACCACGCCGTCACAAACAGCCATGTGCCACGTGGGGCGATTTCTTCGCAACCGTTCAAACAACAGCATACGACGTAAATCAGCCGATGGCGACGCGTAAAAATGCTTCCGCGCTGATCACAACGTGTTGGCACTATCGTGCACTAACATCACGAAATAAATCCCTCATTTATTCTCACAGTGTTTTAAAACCCCAAATTGCCACACATTCTGTAGAAACAGGCTAGCGGCACTCATGTTTGTACGGCGCAGCTCGACCACGGGTCACAATGCGCAGAAAGCACCTATCAAAAACGAAAAACAATTAGCCTCACTGAATCTCCTTTCTTCGTCTAATAATAAAATAAAAAAAGTAGTACCACCGAAAAAGATATGATAATGTTATGTTCTACATGTAAGGTTAATACACTGCCGACAAAAAATGTACTATAGAATAGCGTTTAAATTGCCTGAAAAAAGCAATGCAATCATCACCAGCTTTCTCACCTCGTCTGTGTTTTTATTTGCTTCAATTTCAAAATTTTAGCATTTTTCTATTTTAAATCACGTCTCTTTCGTAATTCTGTCATTGCCATTTTGATTATCAGACCGGTGACAAAATTTCATTGCATGCGGTGTAATGCGGATGAAACAACTTGCCCGTCCGGACAGCGAAACGGCCGGGAGTCGAACCCCAGATCTGTTGACCGCGAGTTTGTCCGACGCCGCAAGCACTAGACTTATGACCCACTAAGTCACAATGCCAGTTATAGGTACAGTTAGAGGCTACGGTCCAAACTTCACTGACTTCAATTCCAACTCCAGTAACGTCGCGACAGGGGTAGCCCTTAAATTTCAGCATGTTGGAAAATTCTCTCCGTGTCGAGAAAATTTTCGTCTAAAAACGTAAAATGTGGGGCTGCGAATTTTCCACATTAAGAGACCAATTTAAAACTTTAAGTACCCGTATCTCCTCCGTCAAAAATCTGCAGGTTTCTCTGAGACAATTCAGACTTTCTTTCCCCCCTGCTTTTTCTACCCACGACGCCGCTGGGTATAACAGGCCATAACAAATCGAAGAAGTGAAGTTTAACGCAAAAAACAATTAACAATTATTTTTACGTGACCTTCCGCCGCAAATCATATTTTTGCCTGTTGGCGATAAAAAAATATGCTATCGCATTGTATTATCACGAGCACTGTCTAGGCCTATCCTACAGTTTACTGTGTCCTTACCAGTGCATCAAAGTAGCTTCGGACGTTGTAGACCGGCTGATTGGATGCGTAGCTGCCCTGGTCGAGATGATCTCGCCGGTGGAAGATTATCTCCGCGTTGGACGAAGGTAACCCGGCCACGAGTAAGACTAAGACGACGACCAGGGCGGCGGCGGCGCCGAGCCAGACGGTCGACGAGCGGGGGGCTGACCGATGATGGACGCCGCCACGCCGGACAGCTCCCTCACCGACCCCGGCTGACGTCGCAGCCATCACACACCGATGACGACTCGACTGGATACGGTAACGAGCGATTTACCGAACGTAGACTAGTCGCATTACTCTCTTTTTCTCTTTTGTGCAGCACGTGAAGCAAATTGAACCGAGGGTGCGATCTAAATCGACTTACGACACAACAGAACGGCAGCGACCTGCCTGTTTGTGCAAGATTGCCCTTCGTATAAGCAGGAGATTGCCAGCTCGGATGGACGTCTGTTGCGAATCACGAATTAATAAAACGGCCCCAGTCACGAGAGATGAGCTGAAGACAGACAGAAGAAGTTCTCAGCTGTATAAAACGTGCAGAAGTTCGTCTTCAATGGCGATTGACGCTATAGATGAAACACAGGCAGCGAAACATCAGCAGATAACAATTATATTGCAAACGTCGACGGATATTCGATCACGGAGGCGATTTTAACCGCCCTGGTATCGCGACGGCGATGTACGCGTATAGGCAACTACTGTGTCTTTGATTATCGGCATCAGAACGCATCGTCGCTGTAGACTGTCTGCTTCCAACGTGAGAAGAACAGTCCGCCACTTTGGAGCGTTCTGACTCTAGATATACACAGTCACGCGCACGACGAAGTGTTGTTACCGTAGGCCTACACTGCGACGGATGCACGTATGTTGCGCAAAACCGCTTTTGCTGTAGTGTAGGCCGCTAAATCATTGCGTGATCGGACTGCAGCGAAATACGCGCCGTGCAACAGTTGCACTAAAGGCGGCGATACACCGTCGCTCTGTTAATGCACACCGAGCTTAAGTGCCGTTCACAAGTTTGATCAAACGGCAGTGTAGAACGACATAATAAGCCTGAAACCTTTTATTTTGTTTTGTCGCACGCGCCGCCTGAAATTTCGCACTTTTTTTATAATCAACGCAGACTGTTTAGGGTTTTTTTGCTTTGGAATTATCGCAAAGGTATAAATGCTACTGTTTTTAGTTTTGGCTTATTTGAATAAACATTAAAAGACGTGACTAATGCACCTATTAGCCTAGTTGTCGGCCAATCGCATATTTTTAAAACTTAACAGGTGTAAAACGTAAAACTAAAAGAGGCTACGGAGAGATTATTTTTGGACCTTTAGTGCCACTGGGTCCCAGAGAGACACTTGACTGTGCGGATCTTCCAGTTACGCCAGTCAAAAACTGACAATCATTTCGTAGCAGTTAATTTTTGTATAGACTGTGCAGAAAAATCTTCAGACGTGTTCACGGGCTCAGCCTATAGCGACTCGCGGTTCAAGTCGAGTTGATGCAGCCTACGTCCAGAGATCAAATACTCATGTTCTCCGCCCAGTCGCATTTTTGCTCAACCGACAACAGTAAAAAACCGTTTTGTGTGTGCTAAAATAACGGAGTTGGCTCATATATAGTCACTATTTTTACGCGCGAAAGCAGCTACTGCTTTCAACGCGTCTTAGCCATCGCAATTCTGTCTGTCTGTCTGTCTGTCTCTTCGTCTGTCACACGGGTGGATCAGTCAAAAACGGTGCAAGCTGGGATCACCAGATCTTCACCATCGGCTGCCTGGAAGACTCTAGTTTCAGGAACCGTAAAACTTTTCCATAAATTCGAAGGGGGTCACCCCGAACGAGGGCGCTAAATGAGAGGGGGTGGGCAAAATTTGCGATGTTTGGCCAATAAGTCGCTGTATCTCAGTAACGGTGCGAGATAGGGCCTAGGTTACTATTAATCACTAATAGGAAGTCGTACACTAGCTTTCGATTAGCGCCGAATTCAATGACCTTGAACGCAAAAATGAGGGTTTTATGGATTTTTTGGCGATTTCAGGCTCCGACACAAGTTTATATCATTCAGAAGGTGGCGCCACGCTACTATCGTTATGCGATTTAGATAGAGAATTTGGTATTTGTATATTAACTTAGCGTGAACACCCAAATTTTTAGCTAAACTACTGAACCGAAACTGCTATAGGCTTTCGCGCGTTTCGTGAGCATTAGCTCAATTTTTTTGTTTATATTTCAGTGATTCGCTAAATGGTCAAATAATGCTAACAGAAAGACAGACAGGATGCATTATCGTTATTGTTGCCCGGTGATTTATTTTAGCAATAGACCTATTTCTGTTCCAGTCCTCACATAAAGCTCTATCTAAACGAGTGTTTTACTACCCTGAACAGAGCTGTGTACGGATGCGATAATAGCCTACAGGCCCTGGAAATCTGGCTTTGTAGGCATATATAGCTGTTTTTTACTATGTTGCCAGACTTTGTTAGATACGTTAAAAAACAAGAAATTTGAGCTAATGCTCACGAGACGCGCGAAAGCCCATAGCAGTTCCGGTTCAGTAGTTTAGCTGAAAATTGGGATATTCACGCTAAGTTAATATAGGCCTACAATTCTCTATCTGGATCGCGTAACGATAGCTACGTGCCGCGGCGCCACTTTGTGAATGATATAGACTTGTGTCGCAGCCCGAAATCCCCCCAAAATCCATAAAACCCCCCTATTTTGGCGTTCAGGGTCATTCAAGGTCATTGAATTCGGCTCCAATCGAGAGCCATTGTACGACTTCCTATTAGTGATTAATAGTAACCTATGCCCTATGTTCCTGAAACTAGAGTCTTCTAGGCAGTGGCGTATTTAAGAGGGGGGCACGGTGCGATGCCCCCCTTTGGTCCAACTATGATTTTTTTACAGGCGACTTTGTATGAAAAGGTGCGTTTTTTGCCATTATCCAGCAAGAATTGGGCGAATTTGCGGCTTCCATTGAACGTTCAAAAGCAAAAAGTGTTTCAGCTTTAGGGGGGCTTTGCCCCCTGCACCCCGCTGGGGGCTCCGCCCCAGGCCCCCGTTATACGCTCGCGCTTTAATGCGCGCTCGCCATGCCCCCCCTTTGCCAAATCCTAAATACGCCACTGCTTTCAGGCAGCCGACGGTGAAGATTTGGTAATCCTATCTTGCACCGTTTTTGACTGATCCACCCGTGTGACGGACAGACAGACAGACAGACAGACAGACAGACAGAATTGCGATGGCTAAGACGCGCTGAAAGCAGTAGCTGCTTTCGCGCGTAAAAATTCAGTGAGGAAACACTACGACAGATGCCGTAGGCCTATTTATTGTTCTCTTCCGCTTCTTTGGTGTTATTTCAGGTACTAATGACAGCAAACTTGCTTAAATTTGGTCTACCCGTTAACTCTGTTATAAGAACTGTCTGAAGTGATATAAGAGTGTGTGCTAAACGAATCATGGTTACTGCAGCAACCAACACTTATTCCACCGAGCGGCGAGCGCAATGCGAAATGCTGGCGTCATCAGATGGTTATCGTAAATATGAATTTTTGTACAAATTATCGCATTCATAATGGCCGTAATTCTCATCAGTTCTACATCTGGGCTTTGGCACTGTGGTTGCTAGGACCAATCGCCAAAAAATTTCTATTGTTTATTTTGATGAAATAAACGTGATTTGTTATCGATACGACTAAATAATAACACCCAACACCAATATTAGATGTGAATTGCAGCTTACAACTGAACGTCGGCGAACAGATTTTATGAGCTTCGACACTACAATGCCTTTGAGTACTTCAGTCGTAAATTTTTGACGATGAAAACTCGATTCTCGGGTTTTAGTGAAATTTTATAAATAATAATTTCAGTCTGAACAAGCGATGTTTTCGTGTTTTCAGCATCCATGTTGTAAATTTTGCAGCAACCGATACCATCACTGCGGTGCTAGAAAGACTAGCGAATCAAAATTATTGTCACCAGCCATGTAGAGACAATCCGCAGCAAAATTGCGACTCATTGTGGCAGGCAAACGAATATCATGGTTTACTTGTATGTTGAGTAAAATTAACTGCTATTATTATTTTTGTCCAAGGTGAATTTCAGCGCGGACGTTAGATATTTTGGCAAACCATTTAGCAATGTTTCGAGCAAATATTTTCAGCTTTGTGCTATATTTGCTGTGCCGCCCTTGGTTTAATCAGATATGACTGGAGAAGGTATTGCATAGATACGGCATTGCATTGAGCGAGAGCTGTGCAAAATGCTAGCGCCATCTTTCATTTTATTCATACTTTGATGCCTGCCATTTACTGCAATCACACGAAATCTGCACTACTACAATAATAAAAAAAAATTTGAGCTAATGCTCACGGGACGCACGAAAGCCTATAGCAGTTCCTGTTCGCAGACTGTCAGTCTATCTCCAGCCATTTCATCGCGACTTTTATGGGGGTACCGCTCTTTGATGCCCTCGTGCGCAGGTTTTCTTGAACCTAGAAAATCGAGACTTGAACCGTCAAAATCTACGTTTAATGCTGAAAATTTCATACGCAGCTTATCCATAGCTATCTCAATTGGTTTCGGCGCAATTCGCTCTTGCAATGTGTATCGCAGCCCGAAATCGCCAAAAAGTCCACAAAACCCCCTATTTTGGCGTTCAAGGTCATCGAATTAGGCGCCACTTCGAATTGATGACGGTGAAGATTTGAAAATGCTCAGGCAGCAGTGAGAGTATGTGGGCAAGAAGGAAGCTGGTTTGCAACCAGCAGGGGTACAAGACAAGGAGATCCAATATCACCCACTGTGTTCATCGCGGATCTAGAAAG
>Ga0056128_1011546_pt1 | contig 10886 bp, 8 predicted proteins | sample WorMetLIZISLAND2_FD_71113 | JGI IMG/M metagenome (GOLD analysis project Ga0056128, IMG submission 71113) | Marine gutless worms symbiont microbial communities from Max Planck institute for Marine Microbiology, Germany - Olavius geniculatus... ... | reverse complement strand
GCCTTAGAGTTGAATAATGTCGTGCATAGGAAGCGTACGTTATAATATAGGCCTAAAATGCAAATATGCCAAAATTTTACTCAACACAGTAAGTATATGCATAGACCAAGAATGCGCATTTTACAAATTTTAAAAAAATTGTAAAATTTGCGAATTTTTACACATTTTAAAACGGCTAACGAATTTTAAAATTTACGCATTTTTACGAATTTTAAAACAGCCAGAAAATTACAACATTTTGTACTTTATAAAACTCACATCAACGCATACTTGTGTATTGTGCAAACAGCGACGATCTCGAACTCAAGTCTTACAGTTTAGTTTAGTAACCAACCCGAATTCCGAAGTTCGCAGATTAACTGTGCAGTGCACTGCAGTCGCTACTCACTACTCAGCTTCTCTCAGTCGAAAACTGTCAATAACAGCCAGATTGTAGGGCTATACTCAACGTTCTCTAACGAAGTTAAGCCGAATCGTTATTTTCGTCCTCCTCTGCCTCTGATTCAGAGTCTGCTATTGCCCACTGTTCCCACTGCACGGTGGTTTCTGTGAAGTTCATGTCAGAAATCTTATCAAGAAGTTGCAGATTAGAATGCACGTAGATTAAATCTCTGGCTTTAGCCTCCGTCAGTCGGTTTCGCTTCTTGCTGTGTATAACGCTGTTTTTAATGTACACATAGCCCCAAAATAGCCCAAAGCATTATTACGCATTTTTACGAATTTTTACGCATTTTACAACCGCAAGTTACGAATTCTCGAACTATGAGTATATGCAAAACGACGCACAGAAACGCAATTTTAAACAAAAAAAACATCGATGCTGAGTATTTCTACGACATTGTCTGGCGTGATTTCGCACGCTGAGTTACTTTTACTGGCCAGCTGCGGAACCCTTGGCAGACGCTCAAGGGTTCCGCGGAACCCCGGTTGAAAATCACTGCCATATGGTTTACCTATCCACAGAGTCACCCATCCAAGTAGTAAGCAATTGATGGCGTCCCGACTGGGAATCGAACCCTCGACCATGTGATCGTAAGTCTGACACCGTACCATTACACAACCAAGCCACAAGGGTCCAAGTCATGAGGGTCCAAGTCTGAGTCTTGATAAATCAGAACTTGAGACAATTGACAGGTCCTCGAGTCAACTACTGCATCTGCATTATTGCAAAAATGCAAACACATCAGAGACACACTTACTCCATGGCGTCAATCAGCTGCTGAGGCTCCACTGGTGGTGGGTAAATGATCTCTTCAATGTACGGCCGCTCACAGTTGGCATAGGCCGTCGACACGTGAACAAAAACCTCCAGCTTCTTGAATCCCTTGCACAGCTTTACCATCCTCCGAACAGCCAGCAGGTTCATGTTCACTGCAAGTCTGCACGTTACACCAATGTATAGTGTACACTGTACAATACACAGGCAACCAGCAAAAACTGCCGCAACTGTTCTCCAACATTCTGCCCAGCTTCTGCATTTTTACGCGTGAGAGCTAGCATAGGTATAGCACGTATCAGCTATGGTAATTCTGTCTGTCCATCTGTCTGTCACGACCTGGTACCAATCCAAGACCAGGGGAGATAAAGATTTCGGGTTTTCACCACATGATAGCCTATTGTTTCTAGTATTTCGTGACAATTTCATTCCGCTGGGTAAAGGGAATCCCCAAGAATGACGGGGTGAAAAAGGGGCACCCCCCTTTAAAAAAGCGTTATTTTACTGCTATAGGCTTGCCTAACGTAAAAATGGCAGCAGATAGGCACAGACATGCTGCTTATCATAACAAGCACTGGCGTCGGGCTTCTTAGAAATGTTAACATCGATGACCTTGAATTATCTTGAACCCCCAAAATAGCGGGTTTTAGTGATTTCGGGCTGCGACACGCATTTCAAGAGTGAATTGCGCCAAAATGGCTGGAGACAGACCAAAACAACCTGCATATGAAATTTTCAGCATTGAATGTAGATTTTAGCAGTCCAAGTCCAAACCCTCTACTTTCAGGTGGGTTGCGCAATCGGATGTCAAAGATGGGTACCCTTGTGGTTATTTATCCATTGTTGGCTTGTCTAGCGTGAAAATAGTTGCAGATATGCACAGACATGCTGCTTATGATAACAAGCACTAGCAACAGGCTTCTTAGAAATGTCAACATCAATGACCTTGAATGACCTTGAACCCTAAAAATATTAGTTTTTCATGATTTTTTGGCGATTTTTGGCTGCAAAAGAGTGAATTGCGACAAAATGGATAGAGATAGACCAAGATTACTTGCAAACATGAACTGCTATAAGCTCTTGCGCATCTCATGAGCATTAGCTCAGGTTTCTTGTATGGTACCCCCTTACCAATCCTCAGCTTTCCAGGTTTTCTCTATAATTTCACAAAAAGCACTAACCTAAACTGACAAATAACATGAATAAAATGCCTTCATCCACAAACTTTTCTCGCTGACATTATGTGCCCTATATAAATTTACTTACTTACTTACTATTACAGACACGGCTTGTACAAAACAACTGAAGAATGACTGGGTGCAGTTCTTACGTACTTGAGTGGCTCGTCAAATTTGACAGTTGCTGCCGAGTGGAAGACAACGTTAACATTTTCCTCCAGATATGACTTCTGATCATCCTCCAGACCGAGGCCTTCATCAGCAATGTTTCCACTCACTGCAAAGACTTTTGACGTGAACTGCGGCTGCTCACTCCGCAAGTTGTCGAACAACTGTAACATACCACAGTATCAAGGGTTACTTCCATGCTGCATTAGTGCTGTACCTTTCAATGTTTAACATCTACCTGTAAAGCACTGATACAACAGATGTCACCGGAATGGCAACTAAGCCAGAGTACTATCGAGATAAAAATCATAAGATTGTCTTTGTCACTGGAGACTACACTTAACTGAACTATTCTACAAAGGACATTAACATTACTGTTGCCAGTGCTGCTGGATTTTTCCTTATGAATGGGGCTTCAAAATGATTTTATTCTACTGTATAATTCTGACACTGTATAGTATTCAAAACTAAATATTTTAACTGTGCACATTAACATTTCAAGAAAAATCACATTCATTACACAGATAATGAGTGCCACATTATAAAATTAGAGACAAATACAGCGCTATTACTTAGCGAATACTGCTGCTGTAACATGTGCCACTGCACTGAAAATGCAATATGCAGTAACAACAGAATAAACAAAAACATCTGATCCCCATATAGTCAGCCAACTGATAATTTTCGAACCCCAAATGATGTGCAAAATTTCTGCACTAATGTGGAAGACTAAAACACTTGGAGAAATAACTAAAACATTAATCCTTTCTTCTCACAGTAAATTCTGAGCAGCAGCCACAAGAAGAATGTCAATCTGCACATTTCTCTCATTCCATCAGACATGACTTACTGATTAAGTCATGAACAACAAAACAGAGAGAATAACAGCACAGTATATTAACTTGACAACTGACCGGTTCAGACAGCATGCGGCTAAGTCGGTCGGAGGCAGCCTCTCCCTGCTTTGACCGGGTTAGGCAGTAAATGGCTTGCACCTGAGGACATGACCTCAGTAGCTTTTCAACCAACACTTTACCAATGAATCCTGTTGCACCAGTGATGAAGACGATCTTATCTCGATAATATTCCGGAATAGTTGCCATTCTGGTGCTGAAATGGCAGGATACAATCACACGTCCCGTTCGATGTCCACCTGATAAAATACACAACAAACACAAAGTAAAATACACCATATTGAAACAACTGACTGAGGAATTAAATGAGCTGCATCTGATATGTCACACAAACAAACAGTGCAATATTTCCGTGAGAATCAGCACTATATTTGGATGATGAAAATGAAACATGGCATGTACCAGGTACAGTTCTATTCTGAGCACTAAATGCACTCATAAACAACGAATCACTTTTACAATGTGTCATTTTCCCGTCAGTGTGATGCCCCAGTTCTGAGGCCCTGCCGACTAACTATCCAGATCCAGATCCAGATACGACTCCCCAACAAATTCTAATTTTCTGGACGAGTGGGCTGCGGCACTGCAAATGAGATTGAAATTGTAGGTCCATAAAGGATCGGTGAGGAAATGCTGTCCACAGAACCCAATAATTACATTCAGAGAAATGACAGTCCACCATGTGCTGGTCCACAAACTGTCAGTCCACTAAGTGTCGGGACACCCCCTTTAACACTGTCAAACAGTCTCTGTACCAATGGAACAAACTTTTGTTCCCCTCTGTGTCCAGCTGATCACAGGCTGATCCTGGTCAACAACAGGTCCTGTTGTGAATACCATCAGCAAATTTCCTAAGAAAATTCTACACTTCCAACTAAATCTTGATAGCTACATGCAGATCATGATCATATAACGTGTCTATTTAATTTTCAAGTTTAGTCTGTGGTACCCTGACAATTATGAACTACCATTCATTCCTTCCCAATAACCATGTAACCATCTTACTCGTCACCTAATTTCAGACCACACACCAGGCTTCAGTATTACCATGCAGTCACAATATGGCGTTAGCAGTTCCAATTATCATCCCTAGGAATGAGTGCTAAATTTTCTTTAGTGATTAAATTAACGAAAGCTTGCACCTAGAGATCAGAGATGAGCTCCAGTTGATCCTGAGTGCTCATGCACTTAAAATAGCACTTATGCCGACGAATTTTACGCTGAAAGCGGGGGTCTCGTTACATCATATTAAATACGCGGTGTATCTAGGTTACACTACCTCAAATTAAACGGTTCATTCAACTCTTGTGTCTCTATAACTCGTTTTTACATTCAAAAACCCTTCATCTCGAAACATTGCAAGAGACTAGCGCAAAAAAGCTAGGCGCCGGGCGCAGGCACAAATGAATGACAGGCCAGGCCGAGCCAAGCCAGGACGGGGTTAGTGCATATGATTAACCCCGTGCACGTGACCGTCGCCATTGGACGACCACGTCACGCCAGCTAGCAGCAATGCGTAGGTTTCTCTCTCTGTCGTGGAAGCACTGGCGCAACAAAGCCGTGGGCTTTGATCATATGAGCATTGTCCCGATTTGCGGGACGGTATTTCAGCAATGCCTTTCATTTACTGCTTGAGCATAGACGGCACCTGAATGTAACTTCTTTTTCAGAGCCAACCTGCCTATAGCAGTGTCCGAAAAAAAGTATCCCGGCGGTCTCACGACGTGCAATTTGCAAACAAGCAGCCATATTATGGAAGCTATCGAGTTTAATGAGGTCACCCTTCTACGACAGTTTCTTTAATCTAGACAGTGTGAACTGCTTATTGGCACATTCCACGATAAACTTTTAACTTGTTTTAAGCATCATAATACCCTTACGCTCGCTACAATATTATACAAATACGATTTTATGCAAAAAACTCGATTTTGTTTACGTTAATTACTATTTACGTTGTTTGCGTCAGCACTACGTCACTTCCGATCCACCGATTGCAGTAAGTAACATTACTGAGCTGGTTTAAATCATGCCGTGATACGTTACGTTTTGGATCGCAACCGTTTCTGTTTCCGGTTTGGTCACCGTGGTATTTTGTTTACAAATGGCGTCGGCCAGGTGGAAAAGTCTGGTGCGGAAAAACAATGTAATTCCTCCGCCAGCTCAAACAGAACTTCAGCAGCGAGATAGCAGTGCTTCTCTCGCAGTCACAGTTACTACAATCGAGGGATCTTTTCAGAAGGCAAGACATAGTTCAGTCTATCTTTGAGTTGATCAGCTGTTGTAGTCTTTACTCCTCGTATCGGTGGGTGCTGTTACCAGTGCGTATTTACTGATCAATATTACCTGGTAGTATCTTGTACATCTCAGTTAACATGTTTTGTAATCTTCCGTATTTTAACGAGAAGAGCTGCAGTGCTTGTAATTTGTCATTATACTCTAGATGTTTGACTTTTTTCACCGATTTTGTTGCTGTTTTGGACTTTTTCTAAAGGAGATTTTACGACCTTGTTTAAATAGTAAAATACAGTAAAACTTCGTTATAACGGACTCGGTTAAAACGTACACTCGGTTACAACGTACTGACTTCTACAGTCCCGTCAACTTCTTATTCTTTAGCATAGGACGTCTGCTGGATATAACGTACTCGACTATGACGTAACCTCAGTTATTACAGACGTCACCTGCCGTCTGCAGGCCAGCAAATGCTCTGCATACAACAGACTGTAGAATGGACCACCCAGCTAGCACAGCGTGATCAGATGGCGAGCATGAACACAATCAGAGACACTGAGTCACACGCAGGCCCTTCAAGAGGGTAGGGTATGGGGGTAAGCTATCCCGGGTTCCCGTGACGTTTGGGGGGCCCCGCCATCTCTCAGAAATATAAAATACACCAGAGTGCACTGATTTAAAAAGATAAATTCGAAAATTTTCTCCCCAGAGGGGCCCCATGAAAATGTTTGGGGGCCCTGCGAAAATTTTTCCCGGGCCTCGCTGGTCACACGTTCAGACACTTAGTCTTCCAGTGCGTTGGCGTTCCAGGAATGCAGTGACTGAGTGAGTGGCCCTGTGGGGGGAGGGCAATTAAATACCAATAGACATCGTTTAGGCGTGTATGGGGTGTACGTGTAATGTGATCTATTTATGACCAGTGAACTGTTTTTATCAGATTCACTGGCATGGCTAGATCACTCACACTGTCTTGCGTTAGACTGTAGCCATCTGTTTATGTTACTGCACCTCACGTGTGATGAGTACGCCACCGCACTATCGATGAAAACATGGAGACGTGTGAGCAACTGACCGACCTCAACATCATTGCTGCAGTGATGGCACCTGCTGAGCCAGACAGCGCTGCACCATCAGATGAGAAGGAGGAGGGATACTCGACCTTGCTTGACCTCCCAGGTCGTTTATGGGCTATGGAGGTTTTGGTCACTTTGCAGTGTCACCTGCTGGGCGTCAGCAACAGCGAGAATGCCCAGATGAGCCTAGTAGGCCTAGAGTACAGACTACACTGTATACACTACAATGAATGACCTGACGTTTGATGGGTGCATTTGGAATACATGTATTTGGATTGCTAATAAAAGTATGAACTGTGTTATTTTTGGTTACAATGTACCTCGGATATAATGTACTGATTTTTTCCGGTCCCTAGAAGTACATTATAATGAAGTTTTACTGTAATAGTTTGTAGCCAGGTGAAGAACTTAGCCAAGCAGGGCAGGATGGAGCCAAATCAAACCAAAGTCTGTTTACAGTGTCAAATACTCGGTTTTCCCTAAAGTGTGTTTTAACTTGAATAGATCAGCTGATTGATTTCATGTGAATGATAATTTGTTGTGTGTGTTTTCAGCACATAGATGCAAAGATAACACAGCTGCAGCTGCGTATGAGTCTTTATGACGGCACGTACAAACAGTTCTTTGGCAGGACATGGATCGGTCCCTTCACTGATGTCAAGCGTGGCTCTAAGCTGGCTTACAACCAGGTACACTGTGCACTGACATATAGTTACAGTATTGGAGTACGGGGGTCCTATTTCTAAAGAAAGGGGAAGGAAAGATGAGGAGAGGGGAGGGAAGAGTGAGTGTAAGGGAAGGGTGTCAGGGCCCGCTGATAGTTTCTCATACATTCTACTTTTGGTTTTATAGAAATATGCTTGTATAGCATTGTAAACATTCTTCTGACTATTATGCACTGTGTCCCAAAAAAGCGTCCTTGACATTTTTGACTGTAACTTGAAAACCAATTATCAGATTTTGATAATTTTTGGTACTAACATTCCTGACACAACTTGCCAAATTATCCAAATCTGATAGTTGGTTTTCAAGTTACAGTCGAAAATGTCGGGGATGCTTTTTTGGGACACAGTGTATTTATATAATGCAGTAAACAGAGTTATTGGATGAATTGATAACATATCAAAACCTGGATTTTGTTGATTACTCTCTGGTATGAAAATTTCAACAATTTGAATTGTTTAGTTTAAAGAATAATTGCAGTATTTTTTAGTTTATTCATTCTGATACAACACAACATTTCCTTAATAAAATGCTATGTTTATGTCTGTGCCAAGCAGTCATGAGATAATGGTGATAAAATGAAATAAAATGCAATGTAATAATAGATTTTATGAAATACAGAAGTGTAAAACATTTTTTTTGCTTGTTTTATTATTGTCCAAAACATTGTTCAAGGAATGATTCAGCAGACTGGTCATACCTAGGGCACCCATGATTTCAGTGTTGCTGGCCCAGTTTGATCGAATGGACTTTTTTGATTGTTTCAGGCAGTGCTGGAACGGTTAAAACATTCTTATTTTGTATATATTGACAGTTATTAGAACTACTTTAGCACCCTTGAGACATTGTAGACATGCTATAAAATGTATTTGATTTGACTTGATTTATTTGCCATCGTTTGTGTCAGTGGCTTGTGTCACTTGTTGTGTGTTTTTTTTCAGTCAGCGTATGTGCACAGTAGCATCAATGATGCTTCAGTATTGGTCGTGTTTGAGCTTGTTGCCAAGTGCTCTCGTGATGAGGCTGGCGATGGCACAGCAAGTGATGATGTCGTTGGATGTGGCTTTGGATTTATTTCACTGTTCAGACGCAGTGTCAGATCGATCGATGTCTCAGACTTGTCTGCATCACCAGCAGTGAAGTACCGTACATTTACTAGTTTGTTCATATAGCCGATTTTTGCTCATTGGAGTCTAATCACGAGGGCTTACAAAATGCAAGACCTAACACCATCTAAGCATTACGAAAGCAAAAATCTTGACAACATTTCCTGTGCGAAATGCACAGATTAGTCAGGTTGCTGATCTTATGATGTATAAAAATTTTTATGATCTTTTTTTGATGCAAAAAATTTATCGGCACATTTTTAAATAGTTAGTTACGGTAAATAATTAATTATTAATTTTTGCAGCTTTAATTAACATTCGTATTTTTGCATATTATTTACTTTGAGACTGGTTGTTTTGTACAGAGTTGACATCTATTATGGCAGTCCTCGAGTTTTGCTTTCTCTAGAAGGAAATGTTGAAAGTATGTATAGTGTTATTTCTTTAATAACAGAATTCAATATTATATTATTGAGATTATCTGAAGAAGTGATTGTTATTTCACAATTACTGTGATTTGAATGTAATGTTAATAATATTGACTTAGGGTGTATTGCACCAACATTGTTCAACTTTGAACTCGGGTCAAATTTGAATTCGATCTTAGTTCAGCCGTAATTTGCGTTGCACCATAGAGGTTCAAGCATTGATCTCCGTTCAATTTTGAACCGCCGTCTGACCACCGATCAAATTTTGATCTCGGTTCAAGTGATGAATGCTAGGATACTATTGCTGCAAAAAATTGTCCAATTTGAATCTTATCCTGTTTAGAAAACTTCTTCGTTTTGAATTATAGTTGACTTTTAATGCAACTATACTGATGATCTGGAGCCTGATTCACAAACATTGTCATAAGATAGTCGTAAGGCACATCATAAAATTATCATAACTTAACATTTAAGATGTCGTAAGATTATCTTACGACATGTCGTAAATGAATTCACAGAATTTATCTTTAATGATTGTAACTTCTTTCATGAATGCGACTTGTTGTCATGGTAACTATGGTTGTCTGCGAGCCACTGACCAGTCAGTAAGTAAAAGCAGTCATTTAGAGTTAAATTTGTAATGTTTAAATTTAGAAATTTTTAATGTTTTGACTACACAGTTCCAAGTAGGCCTACATGGTGTTAACACAGGTGTTATATTTATTTTTATTTGTTTAGATCTTTTTATTTATTGAATGTTTTAACTCTGTTTCTTATTTTTATTGTTTATTAATATTTGGTAGTTTTTAAAGACAGTAGGTCTATTGAAAGCTATACGATGGTGGGAGAGGCGAAGTATTTGAAGCATTTCTTGGCTGCGACATGCTTTGCTGCACCACAGCACTGCCTAGACAGCGTATGGTAGCGATTAGCTTACCGGTACTCGCGAATAGTAGTGATAAATGCATTTCTTTCATACGCATTAGCTATTTAGCTACTCCGGTAAATAGTTGTATAGGCCTACAGTGAACAAAAAAACAGCCAACACCAATTACTAGTGAACATGCAGTGGTGGACTATGCAGTTTCACTGTTGTGGTACTATCGAGTATTGCAATACCGGGTATCTGAATCGTTTTCAGGTATCGCACTGCACGACACTATGCTGTATTATTTTTCTATTCTACTTCCGTTGTCAAGCACATGTTTACATGGCTATGGTGTAATAATGGTCAATCACCTGTGAAAAGTGCTGTTTATTTACCCATTAATTAATTTATCCAGCAAAAAGATCACACACAGCATATATAATACAAATCTAACATTGCTAGATTACGAGTGTAATTGAATTAGAGGTCTTATAAATCGATACGAAGAAGTTTTTTGTGTTGGATAGAATTGGAATCGGAAATTTTGATTGTCATAAGACATCTAAAAAGTGGTTGTAAGATTTTGTCGTAAAATTGTCGTAAGATGATTTGTGAATTAGCACATTGTGTGTGCAAAATGTCAAAATTTTCATAAAATTGTTCTAAGATGTTTTGTGAATTTGGCCCCTGGATATGTTAGATTTCTACTATATTTGTTTTATGTTCTCTTTGTGCTCGATAAATTAACAAATAGATGAATAAGTCACATTTTTCGGTTGCGATGTCTCATTGCTACAGTAAGCATACGGTAAGGTCAAACCCTAACCACAGCAACAAAAACTCATTTGTATCGATTTATAAGGCATTAAATTCAATTATACTTGTGATCTAGATATGTTACATTTGTGCTATATCTGTTTTCTGTGGTCTTTTTGCTGGATAAATTAATTAATGGATAAACAAACAGCATTCTAGAGTGC
>Ga0056128_1011545_pt1 | contig 10886 bp, 7 predicted proteins | sample WorMetLIZISLAND2_FD_71113 | JGI IMG/M metagenome (GOLD analysis project Ga0056128, IMG submission 71113) | Marine gutless worms symbiont microbial communities from Max Planck institute for Marine Microbiology, Germany - Olavius geniculatus... ... | reverse complement strand
TACGGGGCTTCAAAGATTTTGGGGTCACGAGTTTGACCTTTTGGGGTCACGTGACGTCATCGGTCACGTGACCATTGGACTCGGCATATGTGGTTTCCTATTGGCGGTCCATTGTAACCAAGCATCTATCTTGCACCGTTACGGAGATATGGGGCCCCAAATATATTAGAATCACGACCTTGACTTTTGGGGTCACGTGACGTCATCGGTCACGTGACCATCGGACTCGGCGTGGGCATTTTCCTATTGGTGGTCAATGATGACTATGTGTTTATCTTGCACAGATACGGAGATACGAGGCTTCAAAGATTTTGGGGTCACAAGTTTGATCTTTTGGGGTCACGTGACGTCATTGGTTACGTGACCATTGGACTCGGCACATGTGGTTTCCTATTGGTGGTCCATTGGAAACATGAGTTTATCTTGCACCGTTACGGAGATATAATACCTCAAAGTTGCATTTGCCCATGTTAAAGGCCAAAAGTTCACTGCGCATGCTCTGTGTCACGTGACCTGTAGGCAGGGGGTCCAAAATAACCACATATTTGGAATTCCCAGGTCCACAATGCCTATTAACTATACAACTTCTATGAGGCTACAATGAGGATTAAAGGCCGTTTGTAGGTGAAAATTTTATACATAGGCATGTTTTTAAGGCCAAAACGTTGACTGTGCATGCCCCGTGTCACGTGACCTGTGGGTAGAGGGTCCAAAATGACCACATATTTGGAATTCCCGAGGCCATAATGCCAATTCACTATACAACTTTTATGGGCCTACGATGACGATTAGAGGTCGTTTATAGGTGAAATTTTTATACAGGAGCGTTTTTGATCCGTTTTTGGGCCAAATTTCGACTTTGGGGGGATTTTTCTGAAGTTAGATATTAACTTCGAATTTTGGTTCCCGAAAAGGTTTGACCCTTGCGTGAGGCTGCGTTGTCCGAGCCATCGCGCGTGAAAATCCGCCGGGCGGTCTGACCTGTAGGTCGGTCAACAAAAAAAAGTATATATATCGGAGAAAAATTTTCGTTATATTTCACCCATTTGCCGAGAAGCCCCCAATGGACGGATTTGCACAAAATTTTGCACGGGGGGTCGTCTCGCGGACGTAATTACCTGTTTCAAATTTTGTGTCGATCGGTTCAGGGGTTTCGGATCTGTGCGGGGTCGAATTTTGCCATTCTCCATTGACTTAGGATTCTAAAATCTCTGTAGCCAGTAGTGTTGTCACCTATCAAAACATAGCATTTGATACAGCTGCTCTCCCAATGTAAGGTATCCAATGCAGAATTCACAGTCCAGATCGCAAGCAAAAAACACTTGCCGTTGGGGACATGTCCAACCGCTCCACAAAATGTCATCAGAACGCGTTTGTGATTTTTTAGTTGTTCAACCCACAGAAATTCTGTCTTCGTCACATCTCTTCGGATAAGGTAGGCCTAATTAGCCTATCTCTGCCAAGTGTGAACGTAGTGAACATTGGAGGAGATTATGAGATTGGTCGTTCTGTCCGTCGTTGTGCGTGTGCGTGTGTGTGTCTGTGTACACGTCATTGCAACAACAGCGTATGCAGCAACGCCAGCTGTTACATTAACCTTTCTCTCCTGCAGCGAAGCGGCTCTTCCTTCTGCCTCCCTTTTCCTTGTGTTTACATCACTTCACTTGGCGGAGATATGCACTCTCACGAGCGCCTTCTAGTTAATATGAGTAAGTCCCGCTCATATCACGTCTCTGCAGTCATCCTGAGCGACGATGAAACGTTCAGTGCCAAAAGCATGCAATAGGCCTATGCATGGAGAGTGGACTGGAGACATTGACGAATCAAAGCTCATGCCTCGCGGCGTTTACCCTGTAGATCCGAATTTGTCTGCTGTTCTACCACAAATTCGTTTCTCAGGTGTAACTCGTTGCGCGGGTCCTAACGACGCGGATTTCTTCCGTCCATGGATCGATGACATCATTTGCTTCTATATTATGCCGAGTCTCCTTTAACGTTAACGCATTATCTTACCGTCCGCTGTGTTGTTAATTGTGTTTATATTGTTTTTTTCTTTTTATGTGCTACCACTTGATGGTGAATAAAGTTGAATATATATTAAATGAATTTTTTTTTGTTTTAAAGTACACGGTGTTTCATAAAAAGACCCCTTTTGTTTTTTTTGTAATTCACTCAAATGATGATCAATTTATACAAAATTTTTATCAGTTGTGGCTAAAAAAATAATAATTCAAAATATTTAAACAAAATACGGCATTTGATTAAATATATTTTGCTAGTCGCGACGTTATGCTGACATCATAGGCCTAATGTGTCGTGAGTACAAGCTTGCTTGTCTCAACTAGTGCTGTCAGTTGCTACCCTGCTTCGATGATGAACTTAATCTGGTTCGCTAATGAAAAATCATCGTGTCAGCACTGAGCAACACGGAGACATGAAATTAGGCATCTCACGATCCAAAATGAAACCATTTTGCAAGCTTGATGTGCTAGTGCACTGTCTTGTTCGAACATTGTGAAAGTCCAGCTATTCCCACAGACACATATAAATGCGATCGCTTTGCACGTTTTTTGTGGCTGCAACTGTAAAACTTCAAAAATTTGTCATTAACGAACCAAATTTTTCACCACCGGAGCAGCTCACAGCACCAGTTGAGAAGAAGGAGTTCCAATATTCCGTTAAACTGAGGTTATTTGACGATCAAATGAATTCAAGTAAGCTTAATTAAACTGTTGTTACCGATTCATCCCTGCCGTTAATAATGACAATATTCAGCTGACAGTGTGCGATTTAGTCGTTCATTTTCCAGGTATTGCAATTTCCAGTCATTGTTTTTTGTGCAGAGCTGTAATGCTGTAGCGCGTCAAAAAATAACATTTTTGGATACTTATTACAATATGAAATTCAGTGTGACTACACATTATTGCATTTCAAAATAACAGTTTTTAGAATGTAAAACTCATTTGTACACGATGCGATATCACAGCGAAGCCAAGTGAGTAAAAACAACTTCTAGCGCGACTGAAAACTGCATGAAACCGGTGAAAAAAAATATGCATGTCAGATAAGTGCTGACATATTGTATGGCCGTTCGCCTTGAGAAGTTTTTCGAGGACAAGTACCTGCCATGGTCAAAGACTAACATCACTTGTTGAAACTTAGATGAAAAAAAGTATTATTAAACATTTGTTGTTGAAACGGGCACTGTCCGGCCCGGACCGCCGGCCGGGCATTCGGGCTGTGCATGTGACGCTAAAGCCGAATGTCCGGTTTGGGTGTCCGAACCCGACACGGATGCCCGGGCCGGACACCTGGGTCATGTGTAGCATCAACCAAGGGCGTGGTGGCGGCCCTAAATTTAAGACAAAATCTCCTTGGACAAAATTTCTCCCGGCCGAAATTCCCCTTCAAATACCTTTTTCCCCCGGACAAAATACCCCGGACATAATTCCCTCGGAATCAGGATAGGACAAAATCCCCCCAAACAAAATCCCGCCTAGTGGAAACAAGCTCAGCTGTTGCTAAGATTATAGTAAGATAGCTGACCGTACTAATTGTCAGTGACCCTTAAGGTCATTTAAGGTCAATGATTTCCATGTCATTGGAAAGCCAATAGGCCGATAGGCTTATGCCAGTATGCACTTCTTATTAGATATCAATAGCAACCTAAGCCATATTTTGCACCGTTTAGCCACGGTAGCACGTAACGGTTTTTAAGGTCATCCAAGGTAAATGATTTTTTTATCTGACAGGGCGTATGGCATTTTTATTAATGACAGGCCTAATAGTAACCTTGGTTTATCTTTCACGGTTTCTGGGATATGGCCGGTTTTCCATTTAATTTTTTTACCCCGCTTTCATTTAACCCTCAATTTGTAAATGTTTCCCTTGCATTAGACAGCTGCAATTTTGCATGCCAAAGTTTAACACACTTGGCTAATTATTTTGTAAAACAGGGGCGTAGAAGACGGGGGCGAGGGAGCGGCCCCGCAGATTCGGGCAAAACGCAGAGAAAATTCGGACAAAACGGCGAAAAATTCGGTCAAAAAAATAAAAAATAAAACAATTTTTTTTAAACGCGGGACAAAAAAAGCAAAAAAATGTCCAACGTGTTTACCCGGTACTGCAGCCGCGTGCGCAGGTTTCCTTAAGAGGGGTTAGAGACTTGGACTACTGAAATCTACTGAAAATTTCATATGCAGGTTATTCTGGTTTAACTCTAGTGATATCGGCACAATTCACTCCTGAAGTGAAAGTCACAGCCCGAAATCGCAAAAAAACGAAAATCGATAAAAACCTTTCTTTTGCTGTTCAAGGTCATCCAAGGTCATTGCATACGGTACCAAACGAAAGCACGTGTATACGATTTCCTAAGTTCCTATTAGCGATTAATGGTAATCTTGGCCTTATCTCACACCGTTTTTTGAGATACGGCGACTTAGGGCTTATTTGTTAAAAATCGGGAATTTTTCCACCTTCTCCTCTTTTATTTAGCTTCTTTTGTTGGGATGATCCAGTTCAAATTTTCAGAAAAGCTTTACGGATCCCTAAACTAGAGTCTTTCACAAAGGTTTCGTAATCTAGCTTTGCACTGTTTTGATACAATTGCAGAGTACGACGGACGGATGGATAGGCGGAGAGATAGACAGACGCCTCGATGATAGCTAAGACGCGCGGCATTACAGTGCTGTCGCGCGTAACAGCATTGCCAGTAATGATTCCACAGGTAGCGGGGGCACTCAAGACGTATACTTCTTCACAGAAGATTTTTGATTATTTGGCGTCAACTTGCAGTGGCGGCTCTAGCCCACAAAATCTGGGGGGCACGGCCCCATGACGAGCGCGATACCGCGAGCCTATAACGGGGGTCTGGGAGCAGAGCCCCCAGCGGGGTCCAGGGACAGAGCCCCTGGTCAGGGGGTCAGGGGGCGAAGCCCCCTGAAGCTCAAGCATTTTTTGGCTTCAATGGAATGTCAATGGAATGTTCAATGACGTTCAATGGAAGCCGCAACTTTGCCACTTTTCGAAACTTTGGAAGCACAAAGACATCAGATATTTATGTTATCTTAGCAAAAAATCATGGGTGGCCACGAAACTAGGGAGCCTAAAGCAAAACTGGGGGGCTGTGCCTCCCCGGCCCGGGCCTAAACCGCCACGGTCAACTTGCTGTGTTTGGGTGCATTTTAACACTATTTCGAGAAAAAAATCAGCTTAAAGTTTTACATTAGATGATCGCCATTTCTGGTGTTTTGAGAGGTCATTTTCCCCAGTGCCCCCTATTGCCACGCCATGACTGAAAAATATTTGCAGGGGCGGATCATTCATGAGGCTGGTAAGGCTGATGTCTCAGGGCGCGGGGGCCGGGTCAGCAAACCCCGAAATTTGTAGACAGTTGCGGCCTGCTATAGTTCTAGACTAAAACGGTTGCCAATTCTGCGTACAACAGTTCAATTTTTTTCTGCTCGCTTCGCTCGCAGATTATTTGTACCTCCGCTTTTTAATTTGTTCCGCCTCACTTGTTTGCCTTTATTGTTTAAGCAAAAAAGGTAGCAGTACAGAAATAACTAAAATAAAGTCAATATTGCAAATACATGTACGAGGGGCCCTCAGTCGCATTCAAGCCTCAGGGCCCGAAGAGACCATGATCTGGTGTTTTACCGGCTCTGAATATTCGGGCAAGTTGCCTTCTCCCCCCCTTTAAGCGAAATAGTCTTCTTACGCCTATATCTAAAGAGTTTTCCTTTACGAATAAGGGTTAGCCACAATACATCCATGACAGACGAACAGACAGACGGACGACAACTATGCCAATAGCTCGACCCGACCGTTACTTAAGTACGGTTGGCTAAAAATATGTAAATTTGCTTGCACTGTTTCTTTAACAATTAAACTCTTGCGTTGCTAACAAGAATTAGGCTATTAATTAAAACTACTGTTTCAACTAAACGAATATTATTAAATAAACCATTTCCGTCACCAACTTAACAAATTTAGCACATCACTGTACTAAAATGTGGACAGGACTTTAAACAGTTTGACAATACAACGTTTGCCGGGCATGGACTCTTGAGTATAATGGGTGAGTTAGGTCTACTTTAGCACTTGGAGGTAATCCACGAGATGCAATGCTGTGATAGCGTGCGTCCCGTCCAGTGACTGTCTATGGGGATTGTCCACCCTGTGGTCATTCAGTCGGTCAGTGTGGTCAGTCGCTCAGTGAACATCGTCTTTGTGTGAACGCTCGCTCTGCAGTGCGCTTGAGTTCGTCTTGGCGTATCGTTTCACGCGCTGATGGACCAGATAATTCACTTAGAGAACTGAATCCACGCGTGCTGCCCCCTCGCGAGTCGCTTTGTGCAAACTCCGTATCCACCGCCTTCATCTTTGTTTGTTTAACCCATTGCAGCGCAGCGCTCAGAGCTATAGTTTACGACATCTTAACGCTTAACTCATTTCACGTCAAAACGCTGCGGCTACTCTCCAAACATGTCATTTGTGAGTAAACCGACAGCCTATATTAGCTGTCGCGAGAAAAAAAGTTTATGATTAGCCCTATAGCTGGACTTTCAGTTTATAGGCCTACGAAATTAATAAGCCTATGGGCCAATTTCGGAGACGGAAATAGGCCTACTGTCCAGAGATAGCGTTCGATGCACACCGTATTTGCTATTTTTTCTGTTTTTGATTCTTCTAAGATCAGTGTTTTATCTAAACAATCGCACCATAATATGCTATTAGTTTTAAAGGGTTATAAAGAGAAAGTAGCCTTCATATGCAGGAAATCCGCCAGCGGGCTAAATAGCAAAACAATCACTTGCGGCGTTAAAGTCTCTACTCTGAACCCCGCTACAGGGAGGAGCTTACAGTATGGTCTCAGATGCCGAGGGTCGTATTGAAAAGCATGCTGTCTTTCCCAAAAAGTCATTCCGCTTTCGGTTTCGGCCTCGGTTTTCGGTTCTTCGAGACGCAATTGACAGTTTTTCATGCCTTGCATTCTCCCGGGCTTATACAGCTTTCATTTTTTTCCTTATACGTGATCGATCAAAATTATCACTAAAGTGACAAAAAATTAACTACAGCCATATATAAGAATCGTTTATTACGTCGTATTTTGTCTTACATTTGAAATGCATTTTATTCTATATTGCAAGAACTCAAAATATACAGCGCTCTATAATTCAGCTTGCCTGTAGGGTAAGATAATAGCGGCGTGTCGACAAGCGTCTGCGTTTACGATTGTTATCATGCATAGTGCACCGCTAAGACGCTGCTACTGCAACTGTTGCTATGGTAACGGGCGAGGAAGACGGATTAATAGGAAAATGCGCACAGACATCAAAGTGAAACTAGACTGTGTATAGGGTACGTGTGTTTGTGTTTATATTTACATGTAGAGTACAGCTGATTTGTATCAATCTACATGAGATCACATCGAAGACGTTACCGTCCGGCTGCATCTACGTTGATATGACTCATGCACGCAACGGCACCGGGCGGGGATTGTATTTGTCGAGGGAAATCTTTTAATGCAGCCTGATATCTTGGCGCACAGCAAACACTCCGCATCAACGGAATCGAATTATCAAATCTAATTCTGCAGTGAGCGGTGCAATACCGTTCTCCACGATTTCACGCTCACTGAAATTAAACTTTTTGCGTGGATTTTTCTTTTAATTTATTTTCAGCTGAGTGATTATGCGTGTATCATATAATGAGGCCCTATTTTCTAGTGTATTATTCTTTACTGCGTCAACAATTTTACTTTTATATTGTAGGAGTAGGCTATACAGGTATGGGCTGTATCAAAAATTAAAAAAAAATAATTACTAATGTCCGTTTTTTGAAAACGGGGGTAACCTAGGGGCAAAGATTAAAACAAAAACAGCGAGTCTGCGTATAGACCTATGCAATCAAAACCACGCAAACCAAGATCACAAAATTGTCACTGGCAGCTTCAAAAAGAATTCTTAAGTTTAAGTAAACACAACGCTATTTCCAGAAATTTATGCAATCTAAACTAACCGAAGTCGTGTTTCCGAGTAACAAACTATAGGTCTACTGTTTTTGTCACACATAAAAATCGCCCGTTATAAAATGTGCGTTTGTGCTAATTAATCAGAATTAAAATTAGCTTAAAATATTTTGACAATTGACCATAACTTTTGGACCGGGCAATAAAAAATTGTCGTGTACAGCAAAGATGTAAAAAAACGTCCCAATTATTACGTTTTGCAACGTTTTAAAATAACTTTTTAACGTTATTATGCTTTCAGAAAGCGTGCATTGAAAATCCCATCAAGAAATTTGAAAAAACATTTTTAATTTTTTAAAACGACAAAAACGAAGTAATAGGTCATAGTGATGGTTGTTTACTTAGTTACTCTAGTGCTACAGTCTTATGATCATATGGTTGAATTGCAATGAAAAAGTTGTCTCTCTGTCTAGGCCCTATAATTCCAGGTATACTGCATCTACAGCATTAGGCATTAAGCAAAAGGTTAAACAATTTATGGCCAACGTTTATTATTCAACGTTTTAAATGTATTTTTTTCTGGAACGTTTTTACATCTATGGTGTGCAGCATGACCGGCATGTGTGCACATGCAGCCTGCATGAATTTAGGACATCGTTGACGCGTGCATTCAAGTTCAAGTTACATGGGGGCGTATAGTGGCACGATGCAAGTTGATCGCGATCGGCAGCTTTGTACAAGACCGCCGGTGCCCCATTATAGAATCATCTCCCAGAAAAGTTTCCCCGGCCGACAATTTATCAGCGAAAATCCGTCCCACCCGGCGGTCGCCCGGATTTTTGCCGGTAAATTGTCGGACGGGGCAGACTTTTCTGGGGGGGGGCAATCCTATAATCGAAAAACATTTTGTGAAACCGGCGATATTTTAATAAAAGGAAGACATATCAATTCAGTGATTATTTCTTCCCGGGCGGATTTTTTATGAGGTCGACATTTTAATGTGACACCGGCCGTGCCTGTGTGACAGCCCCGCCCACTGCATGCACGGACGAAGAGATGATGACGGTCGGGTCTAAGACTGCGTGCGATGACAAAGCGAACTTTAATGACAGCCAGCACCGAACCTGGCACGCATCAGCTACAGCGGCAGCGAATAATCTCTGAATTGAACGTAATGACGCGAACACGCACGTGCCACCCTCATCCACATAGCTACTACATGTAGGTTTATAGTCTACAGCATCCCGGCTGCATGGTAACACTCTACACTCTACAGTAACTTGTTATCTGCAGAAACGCAGGAATAAATTCAATAAAAATTAAACAAATACGTACATTCTTCAGAAAATAATCTGGAAGCAATATTCTGTGCAACTTTCTGGCATATAAAAATAACGGTAGACTAATAAAAATTTTAAAAAATCATCTGCAGTTTACTAACAGTATTTAAGTATGCATGGTGTGGCACTGGCCCGATGTAGTGTTTTTGCTATTTTATTTGTATTTTTTGCCTATGTTATGTATTATAATAAATGAATTTTAAAAACAGTTATTATAATAATAAATCTTAAACAATTATACTCGGTAACCATAAATTCTACCGTTCGACTCAAACTCTATACTGGAGCTGCATGAAGAGAGCATCCGGCTTTATGCAAAGCAGTGCATGCGGTAACAGCTGTTATTCACAAGTCTTATAAATTCATCAAAAAACTTGTATTCATATATTTATTATAATTTTTAAGTTAAGCTACTGGTTAAACATATAAGTCTATTTTAAAACATTTGTCAGCCTGACTCTGAACTACATGATGCGGCGAAAAAGTATGTTTGCCCTTACAACCGCTTAAAATTTTAACGCAAAGTTTTAATTTTTGTTTGCACGTACATAAAAAAAGCCGAGCGACATCAATATATTTTTACTGTTGCACAGTTACGAATTTTATTCTGAGAAAACATCGTCATTATTACATTGTTACCATTAAATGCGCAGTAAAAATAAAAGTTTGTGATTATTATAATAATTTATCTACAAGCTACATTTTAATTAGCTTATCATGACATAGATTTGTATTGGCCACACATTGAAAAACGAGGTGTTTATATGCATTAAATTAAATTACTTAAAATACTTGTAAATATCGAATTACTTAATATTTATAGTAATATTTTGCTGCCACAAATGAACGCACGCTAAAACAGCCATAGGGGCTTACGTTTATCGTGTACGTATTGTGCGCTAAAAACAAAATAAGTGTATCTAAAAAACCTACACAGACGCTTGTGCAAATAACTGCTAGTCGTAGGCCCTAAATAGTAAAAAAACTTTTCGCTTCGCATGTTGTGTTTTTGTGCATTTTTACGCAGTTTTGTGTTCTTTATGCAGATTTTTTGTTGTTTTTATACTTTGTCATCACTGCTCAAAAGCCAGCTACTCAAGTTCTAGACCGATTTATTAAATATGTTTTTTTTTTAAATTTTAACATAACAAACAGTTAAATTGACAGGTTTTGTCAAATTATAGCAATCATATTTAAACGTATCATTTTGCGTATTAGAGCAGAATAAGCAAGTGTAAAATACATTTTCAGACGCTGCTTTTTCACACACACACATCTTTATTCACCGTAATACTATAGACAAGAAATGAACAGCAAAGAAATAATAAAAATTAACTAAAACTTAACTAAAACTTAAAGATGTAATATTATGTCCATCAGTACTCAAAATGCAGCAAGACCGCACAGATAACATAAGAAGTTATTACTTTGACTGAACCGAGACAAAAAAAAAATTTTACGTCTAGAAATTGCATCAGCTACAGGCAAACAATTGAACATATTCATACATTCAGCAATAACATCATCAGACCTAGTTTGAAATATTTTGCTGAAACAACTTTTAATTACATACT
>Ga0056128_1011543_pt1 | contig 10888 bp, 9 predicted proteins | sample WorMetLIZISLAND2_FD_71113 | JGI IMG/M metagenome (GOLD analysis project Ga0056128, IMG submission 71113) | Marine gutless worms symbiont microbial communities from Max Planck institute for Marine Microbiology, Germany - Olavius geniculatus... ... | reverse complement strand
CATTTTTAAACAGATGTTTATTTAGTTTAATTTAGTATGTGTAGGCAATCTTAGTTTGGTTTTATTACCTGAGTGTTACTTGTTATTTTACTACAATGTAAATTTCACAGTTTCTAGACTCATTTGTCAACAGGCACATGTTAAATTGAGTGTAGTGTAGTGTAGTTGAGTTTATATTCAGTGTTTGTTTCTCGGTGTATTCTTGTAGTGTTATAAATTTGTATTGCTCACAGCAGTGTTTGATGCACGTTTGATGCGTCTCATTAAACCAGTCATTCATTCATTCATTCATTTTGTTTTTTTTTCATAATTTACTCAAATTATGAGCAATTTACATGAAATTTTTACCAGTTGCAGCTGAAAAAATACTAATTCAAAATATTTGAACAAAATATGGCAGTTAATTAAACATTCTTTGCTAGTTGTAATGTAACACCGACGTCATAATGTGTCACAGGTACAAACTTGCTAGTCTCAACTGGTGCTGTCAGTTGCTACCCTGCTTCGATGGTGAACTTAATCTGGTTCGCTAATGAAAAATACTTATTGTATCATCAGTGAGCAACATGGAAACATGAAATCGGGCATCTTGTGGTCCAAAAACCCAACATCTTGCAAGCTCGGTGTGATAGTGCACAGTCTTGCTCGAACATGTGAAAGACCAACTGTCCCCACAGACACGTAAATTCAATCGCTGTGCACGTTTTTGCGGCTGCAACTGTAAAACTCCAAATAATTGACACCAACGAACCATATTTTTCACCATTGAAGCAGGGTAGCAACTGGCAGCATCAATTGGAATTAGCCTGTTTGTACTCATGACACATTATAATATCAGCATTACATCAAGACTAGCAAAGAATATTTAATCAACTGCCATTTTTTGTTAAAACATTTTGAATTAGTATTTATTCAGCTAAAAATGGTAAAAACTTCATGCAAATTGCTCATCATTTGAGTGAATTATGAAAAAAAACAAAAAGGGTCTTTTTTATGAAACACCATGTATTATACACCTCATATGCAAAGGTTAGTGTTATTGGGCTTTTTGTCAGAGTATCAGTAACACTGGCAGTTTTAACACCGCGGTAATGTGATGATCGTGTTGCTCTATGTGGGCTGTGCTACAACTCTGATGGATAACTGTCTGCAGACAGGTGAACCATCTCTAACCTCTTAGGTCAACTCAAGCTTCTACCCGAAGTGTTAGTTTGTATGCATGAAAGCAGCTACTGCTTTGGCGCATCTTAGCCATCGCAATTCTGTCCATCTGCCTGTCTGTCTGTCCATCTGTCTGTCACACAAGTGGATCAGTCAAAAACGGTGCAAGCTACGATCACCAAATCTTCACCGTCAGCTGCATGAAAAACTCTAGTTTTAGAAACCGTAAAGCTTTTCCATAAATTCGAAGAGGGTCACCCCGAACGAGAGCGCTAAATGAGAAGGGGGTGGAAAAAATTTGTGATTTTCAGCCAGTAAGTCGCTGTATCTCAGTAACGGTGCGAGATAGTGCCTCGGTTACTATTAATCACTAATAGGAAGTCGTACACTGGCTCTCGATTGGCGAAGAATTCAATGATCTTGGATAACCTTGAATGCCAAAATAGAGGGTTTTATGGATTTTTTGGCAATTTTGGGGTGCGACACAGATTTTAAGAGTGAATTGCACCTAAATCAATCAAGATAACCAGGGACAGGCTGCATATAATGTCTTCAGCATTGAACGTAGATTTCAATGGTCCAAGTCTTGATTTTCTAAGTCCAAGGAAACCGGCGCACGAGGGCATCTAAGAACAGTACCCCCATAAAAGTTGATAGACTGACAGTTTGCAAACAGGAACTGCTACAGACTTTTGCATGTCTCGTGAGCATTAGCTCAAATTTCTTGTTCAGCCGAGTGATAACAATAAATGGCGATTATAAATGTAGTACAAAAGCTGCTAGTTTAGGTGGAACTGGTCCAAAAGTCAATGGTCATTCTGCGCTGCATTGCGAAAAAAATGTGCAATAGGTATTGTCAAGCAACGCTTGATATGTAAAAACAATAAATTTGAGCTAATACTCGTGAGATGCGCGAAAGCCTATAGCAGTTCCGGTTCAGTAGTTGAGCTGAAAATTGGGATGTTCACGCTAAGTGATTGTACAAACAAAAAATTCTCTATATGGATCGCATAACGATAGTTCCGTGGCGCCTTCTGAATGATATGGACTCTGTCGCAGCCCGAAATCGCCAAAAAATCCATAAAACCCCTATTTTGGCGTTCAAGGTCATTTAAGGTCATTGAATTCGACGCCAATCGAGAGGCAGTGTACGACTTCCTATTATTGATTAATAGTAACCTAGGCCCTATCTGGCACCGTTACTGAGATAAAGCGACTTATTGACCAAAAATTGCAAATTTTGCCCACCCCCCTCTCACTTAGCATTCTCATTCAGGGTGAGACCTTTGAATTTATAAAAAAGCTTTATGGTTCCTGAAACTAGAGTCTTCCAAACAGCCGACGGTTAAGATTTGGTGATTCTAGCTTGCACCGTTTTTGACTGATCCACCCGTGTGACGAACAGATGGACAGACAGAATTGCGATGGCTAAGATGCGCTGAAAGCAGTAGCTGCTTTCGCGTGTAAAAATGGTGTTCTGTCAACTAAGCTGCTGACATTGAGTGATGCCAAAAACATTGAGAGGAAAAGAAATGAAAAGTCCATAACGTCCACTCTATGTATTCCCTTCCCTGGCTGACTAGGGGCTCCCTAGCAGCATTTTAAGCTGTCCTTGCATCCAAATACGAGAATATCATGTATTTCTAGCTTAGAAATTGCCTCAAGTAAGTAGCAATTTGGTATTTTTGTGACATTTTAAACCTTACAGATAAGTAGTATACTGTAATCGTGACAACAACTGCCGGTATGGCAAAACGAAGCACACCTCCAAAATATACCAGACATTACTGCCACAAATTAAACACTGTCAACAGCACTGTGTGGACAGTGGATAATCATATACCAGCGAGCAAAGATGCCGTTGTTTGCCATGTAGAGAAATATTCTGAGCAGACTCAGTCGTAAGACGTCTCGACGTTTCTTCCTGCGAGGATTTTCCGCCTTACGATCGATTGCCTCCTTCATCAGTGGTACAATCTCTTCCATCAGATCTCTGTCAGCAGCAACAACAACATCAGTAGTTGTAGTAGTATCTTTACTAGTAGCAGTAGTAACATTAGCAGTAGTACTCATAGTACAAAGCTTCGTGGCATTATAGCTGGCCGCTGGAGTTGTGATCAAGAAGTCGTGCGTTCAACTCCCAGTCAGGTCACGATCAAGTGGTGGTTACTACTTAGATGTGTGACGGTCTGTGGACACAAACTATGGCTATATTCAACCAATCAGCAAGGTCAACTCGGCCTTCAATCTGGGGTAGCCTGCCAGGCTGAGGTCAAATTGAAGCACATTCACCTGTGTTAAGTGGCAGTTAACATATGGTAAATGATGCTCCATAGTTCTGAAATAAGTTTGCTATGGAGGCTACAGACTCCGTTAACCTGTTCTTACACACGAAAGCAGCTAAATGAATATGATGATGATGATGCTTTCAGTGCGTCTTAGCCATCGCAATTCTGTCTGTCTGTCTGTCACACAGGTGGATCAGTCAAAAACGGTGCAAGCTAGGATCACAAAATCTTCACCGTCGGGTGCTCGGAAGACTCTAGTTTCAAAAACTGTAAAGCTTTTCCATAAATTCGAAGAGGGTCACCCCGAATGAGAGCGCTAAATGAGATTTCAGGCTGCGACACAAGTCTATCATTCACAAGGTGGTGCCACGGAACTATCGTTATGCGATCCAGATAGAGAATTTGGTATTTGTATATTAACTTAGCGTGAACTGGAACTGCTATAGGCTTTCGTTCGTCTCGTAAGCATTAGCTCAAATTTCTCGTGGTAGTCAGTTACCTGAACGCAAGTTCGTTGGCATGTCCGAAGGCTACAATGGCAGTCTCTCTCATCTCGGTCAGTTCACACTTGATGTACTGAACCACGTTCTTGAACAGTTCCCTTGCCGTCATGCCGGGACTCACTGGACGCGGGGCTGTCAGCTGCTGGTCAACAGCAGATCTGTCACTCATGTCTGGAGATGAGGTCCTACAACAGTATAGCAAAAGTATTAGTCAAGAACATGTTTGTGGTACTGTCAGCACTGTACATACAGCAATGTAATCGTAGCGGCTCGCCATAGCTAGGGGCCGCCATAGCCAAGGGCCGCCATAGCCACAATGCCATAGCCATAGCCAGGGGCCTCCATAGTTAGGGTTATGAACGGTCTGCCGACGAACCCTAACCCTAATCCTAATTCTAACCCTAACTATGGCTGCACCTAGCTATGGCGGCTCTGGTTGGCTATGGGATTGTGGCTATGGCGGCCCTTGGCTATGGCGGCACCTGGCTATGGCGGGCTGTCACCGTGGCTACCGCTACTATTACTATCGAGAGACAGAGGAATATACTGACATGGTAGTGAGTTCCGGAGTGACACATCTATAGTCCGATGTAGCAGCGATGTTGTACGTATGGCTTGGAGGAGCAATGCAGCAGCCCATCACCACGTAGTTCTTCCACAGGGTCATGTGCATGTCTCTGTCAGTTGCCATCTTACGACTTGCTGAGCCGCGCAGCAACGACGACGCTCGACTGTCACTTGACAACAACCTGTATGCAGCAAATTTATCACAGGTACTTTATTTCTCATGCTAATATCAGAAACATATCTTCTAGCATACTGCAGTGGAAAACCTGGAAGCCACCGGTTCATCAGCACTGAACATTCTTGGTGATCTGGGCCAGAGGATCAGCACTGCCTCTGGCGATGACGGAGAGGCTCTGTTTTCATTTCGATGAATCTGCGATGATCCAATGCTTCAACTCTGTGCTTTTGTACAACTCATTTTGCACTGACTGTCCAATTTTATGTTATATATGCCTTTAGCTTTGATTGCAACCCTTAGAATCTTCATTATCAAGGGTATCGAAATAAAAAATATCAATAGTACAAAATTTTAGTCTTAGTTTATATACAGCTTTAGTTTTCCCAGAGAGTTCATTTTAGTTAACAGACACTCTGCCACAGACGGAATACACAAAAAACAAGACTCAAAAACAGACAGATATGGAGATAAACAAACAGAGAGACTCAGACAGAGAGACAGACAGACATACAGACACACAGGCAGACAGACAGGTAGACTCACAGTGGGTCCATCTGAATGGCGTTGAGCCTAGTGTAGAGATGCGGCCAAGCATGCTGTACAGCTGTCATGCAGTGTCCGGTGACGTACTGCTGTCTCATGAAGATAGCTATTGAATGAATCCACGAGTCAAATGCCGACGATGACAACGTAACCGACGACAGGCCAGTGTCACTAGCACCGTCATTAGCAGTGCCACCAGAGAGGCCATCGGAGCTCATAGGCGGCTTGTGATAGGTTGTACCCGACGTCCAGATTATTGACGTACGATCAGTCAGCCACTGAAAGTCTACCGGATACGCACTCAGGGCTGCCGCCTACATCATCATAACAAATGAATGGATCGATCAATTGGTAGATTTTTTGTCATCAAAACTGAACTCAAAATAGAGTTAAATTGTTAAGCGCTATCAAATGCTTTGTATAAACGTTACATTGGATATGGTAAAATGTAGGTGCAGGTAGCTTAAAAGTTAGCGTTAGCGTTAAGCTCAAGCTTGACCATCGTCATCATCATTTCTGGCAGGCACCACCAAGAGTGCGTAGCGCCGAACGTAGACATCAATCTCCAGAGTGGACGGTTCTGAGCCAGGTCCACTGCGTCGTCCATATTGAGGTCGCTAGATTTCAGATCCTGCTGAATGGTTTTCATCCATGTAATACGAGGACGTCCCAGTCAAGCTTGACCAGTAAACATAAACAGAAGACATGTGCCATCTTGGAGCCTGGCAACATTTGCTCAATGGTAACTCCACCAAGTGAGTGAGTAGGCTTTTACATCCCACCTGACACAATATAGAACATTTTGGGGATGGCCTTTCCAAGCAATGCATGTACACATAATAATGAAACAAAAAGTTTAACCTTTCCAGAAAGTTTAACCTTTACGAAACACAGAACCCGAAAACAACCTAAACCTAAAATTGTAACAACTGCCAACCGCCAATTCTAAGTGTGCATATGTAACTAACAGTAATGGCAGTTCTAGTAATGTTCCCTCTTCTACTCCAGACAGTCATCAAAGCTGGAGTAGCTGGGAATAGAGTAGAAGTGTTAGGATAAAAAAAATAGTTAAAACAGGAGGGTTAGGGTTAATGCTAGAATATAAAAAAACTATAAAAACAAAAACTTTTGCAGAGCAAGGTAAACAGGTAATGAAAAAACAAGTGCTACAATCTAAGGAACGTAAGTCGAGTTAAACCTTTTCAGATCCAGGCAGATGTGGCAGAACTTGTTCAATAATGACTGGACAAGCTCGATCCAACATGTCCAATACACAATGATCCCCCTCCTTCGAACACACGCAAAGACAAACATACATGATGCTGCTGCTGCGACTACTACTAGTGATTTTAATTAATAAAAATTAAAAGTAAAATTATCAATTTTCGCTTAACAAACATAAAAAGTAAAAATATGTAATTATCTCGAGAATCAAATTAAACTTAAAAATCGCTCAGAAAAAAACGAATTCAATTGAAATCCGAATTCTAAGTAAAATTCAGCTGTGAAGTGAAATTTAAATAAAAATGAAGCCTGATGCCGACATATTGATATATAAATTAAAGCTACAAATAGTATCAAATGTAAAATTAGAACAAAGTAAAACTGACTAAATTAAAAATTGAGGTGACAATTACTTTGCGAAGCAAATTATCACTGACTACTTATACTACCTAGTTTGTACTGTGATACACTGCCGCACAGCACTGGCACTCTGCAAAACTCTGTTGACAGTATGTAACTAATTACCTTTGGTACGTCAAGCAGAGTGAAGAGATTGCGAGATTCTTTTAGCATGATGATGGCTTGCTTACGTATGATCGGCTTACTGCTACACAGCATCACCAGGGCGAGGCCCTCCACGGCATGTAGCGTGACACGATTACGCTCCAACTCGGTGCCCGTCAAATGCACCACGTGATCACTCACAACATCACCCTAGACACACAATCATGTCGTTCACTCAACAGAGAACAACGTGAGTGGCAAATGGTGTGTAAGGTGTTCTTCCCAAATTTTAAAATATGTCCCACGTTTGTACACTAAAACGTAAGAAAACCTATAAAAACCTAACCCCCCAAATTTTTTTTCTCCAAAAAATCAAGGTTTTCAGTGGTCAGTGGTCACACTGTTGAAACAGTGCAAAAATACCACAAAAACAAACAATATGCAAAAAGCAACGAGGGCGGCCTATGATGATAATTACCTTGCTGGTGGTCTGTGAAAGAGTTTTCCACTGAGTCAACAAAGCTATGAGCCGACGATGACATTGCTCTATGAGCTGCGGAAAAGTGTCCAGCACTTCACGATGTATGAAATGCACAAACCCTACAGACCACACGCAGACACATAATCAGACAGACACACAAAGACAGACCGACAGACAGACAGCAGGATATTATCAGACGTGATCCAATTGGCTGAGGAAATGTGTCCAGGAATTCACCATGTACGAAATGTAAGAACTCGAGACAATACACAGACAGGCAAAGAAAGAAAGACGTACAAAACACACCCCGACTCACACATAAGCAAGAAGATAAACACAATGTTACACATACCACTGACGACATCAGTACGCCAGTCAGGCAGATCAGCCGAGATGTTCTGTAGTGACTGGAATGCTAGCCTATATTGTACAACAGACACAGATAAACACTGCATAGTGCACACATACATGCAATTAAGAGTAAACCAAAAAACTGACTGTTCTGAGCACTAATGAATTAGCAAAGAAATTTAATCTAGAAAAAGTGTAAAACGTGGTTTAAATATTTTTTGCCATATTTGCATAAATTTTCACCACCCAGACGCATGGATGTAACTCAATTTTCATTCATCATACAGTGAAATAGCAACAAACATTAGCATGCACATTCGACCGAATGCATTTAGCATACGTACTTGCCAAGCTCATCATCCATGTGAAGGGTGAGCCTAGCCAGAAGATCAATGAGGTCTTGTTGAGACATTTCGTCAGGCAGCAGCCGTGGCATTGCCCCAATACACACACGGAACAGATCGATCTTTGGCTTTCTCTCTCCACTGCAATATCACATGACCACGACATATCACACAATGTAAAGGCTGCACCATAAAAATGCTGCATCATAAACAATGTGCTGTCCTCACTGGTTTAAGAGACATAAACGTGTCATTGAACACTTGATGAAAATAGATATCCTTCATAAACCTCATGAACATAATTGTCAACCACTCAACAGACAGAAGGAGAGAGACAAACAGACAGATAAAGCGAGACACAGACAGACGGACAGACAAAAGAGCAGGTGACATCACTAGCAACCGCTATATACAACAGCCGAGTTGTTGACAGAGACACCATCACATGCAGACCGAGTTGGATACAGACACGATCTCTGAAAATAAGGGTCACTTATAGCAGTCCCAAACCAATGAATAAACAGACAAACATAGGTAAATAGATAGACGGAGAGAGAGAGGTGTGACGTACGTGATGATGTCATCAGGCTCCTTGTGTAGATTCTCAGCTCGGGTTAGTGACATCGGACGACCGACTTGTGAGTCCAGGTAGCGAAGCATCGCTGCAAATGCCTATGACATGCACATGTGTCAATATGTTCTTTGACTAGACCTGTATAAACATCACAGTCAAAGAGTGAACAAAAAGCCCAGCTGTCGCTATGGAGGGACAATTGTAAACAAACCAGCAAGCTGCTAACTGTTTCGACACTGTGCCATTCGCACATCGTGTCGTCAACAATCGCCGCACATTCACAACAGATGCAGGCAGCAACTTTACACTGAAAATTGCAGCCAAACTGCTGGAGAGAGTGACATGGTTGCAACCTATAGAAGCTCATCATCATCCTATCCAACGAAACCATCGGCGACCCCTTACGACGTACCATTTAGCCACAGTACATGCATTACAGACAACAGACGACAGACAAACAGACTAGTTAGTATGGTTGGCCACAAAATAAAGGCAAACCTGACTAAAAGCCATGCCAAATTCACAATGCCAAATTCCCAGAAGAAATTTACAGTCATATTACACATGTTCATATATGTCTCACTAGAAACACATTATTCACTTCTGAATCACCAATCTCTCTCATGGTCAACGATCATGACTACTACTACTACTATTACTACTAGTACTACAGCCACTGCTGCTGCTATTGCTACTACTATTACTACTGCCGAGTGCCTGCTGACCTTGCGCACGTGTCCGTAATATGAGGCAAGGCCAATGTTGTTAGCAGTCTGCTCTGAGAGGAACTTGTTAATGAAGGTCTTCTTGAAGCGTAGCGTGCTGCCTGATGGCAGAACGCCCATCGTCTGAGGCATTGGAGGGTCACCGTCATGCTGCTGTCTGCTGTCTGCTATGACAAGGAAGGCACGCAGACCAATGCTCATTCTCTGTACATGCACAGCATTAGCATCAAGGTCGAAAAAACTTTGATTTTTTTTGACAAAGCCGAACGTAGTGGGTTTTATTGCGTGTCCGGGTTTTGGGAGCTAAATCTCAGTTTTTCAAAATGGCGCAACTTGATGGGTGGTTTAAGCTATTATAGTGAGCATAGTAGATACCGTCCACACTAGGTCAATATCCAAAAATTTGCAAATTCATACATTTAAAGTCTTGGAAAAATTTCAAGGAAAATGTGTGCTATCCATTCCAACACAGTTTCTCATTAAAGGCATATGTACAGGCCCATAGCTAAGAGGGCAGGGGTAATGGGTTTGAACAAAACCTCTGCACCCAAACCCCATCAGCTGCAACAGAAAATAATGCATAACAAAGAACATGAGAAATAAATGCTATTTCCTATTAACTGCTAAGAAAAATATTGACAACAAAAATACATGGAAAAGATCATAGACTCTTCTTCAATAATGATGACATAGCACTGCATAAGACACTATAATGGCGCTATACAATTCTATTATTGCTATTATTATTATTACTTACTTGCTTACTATAGTCATGACACACGTTACAGAGATGGACAAGAAGACGACCAAGATGCAGAAATAATAACCTCAGGGAAAAAGACCGTTTTGTACGACTTCCCCACACACAGTAGGTCAAAGATAATCTCCTTCATTGCAAAGTCCAGTCTTTCCTACAGCACAACACAACACACATTAAAAACTTAATATAAAAAATGCTGTTAAATGAGTTTCTCCTCGCTACACCTAAATCCAAGTCGAGCGAAGCTTCACTCCAGAGCCAGTTGTACTTAAAGTACTCCCTAAACCTATAGCTGGTTTCAAAGAAGCCACCTTGCAACAGAAGGGGAATGGACGGGAGACAGAAAGAGACTCAGAAAGCGGCAGAGAAAAAAAGATGGGGAGAAAAGGTGAGAAAAAGATAGAGATTAATAAGGGGATAAATGCCAATGCTAGAGATGAATGCCCATGCACCAACAAGTTGGCTTAAGATCTGCCTACGCGTCTGGAAATGTCTGCATCAGCTCGCTTCACTGTAACTCGCGTCACTGCTCACTCGAGTAATGGCAACCTCAACCCATCGACATCTCAGGTCAGGTCAGGTAGTCGCGTAGTCGTTGGACCGTAGCGTCGCTCTTCCGCCGTGACCACGCCTGATAGCCAGCTTCCATTGATCAGCAGGTGGGCGGTTGTTGTCTCTTCGGAGC
>Ga0056128_1011542_pt1 | contig 10888 bp, 7 predicted proteins | sample WorMetLIZISLAND2_FD_71113 | JGI IMG/M metagenome (GOLD analysis project Ga0056128, IMG submission 71113) | Marine gutless worms symbiont microbial communities from Max Planck institute for Marine Microbiology, Germany - Olavius geniculatus... ... | reverse complement strand
CTTTTCCCAAATTTTTATTTCCCCCATTTTCATGTCTCGTATTTTTATGTCTCGCTTTTTCCTTACCTGTATTTTCATGCCACGCAGTATGGTGCCGCATTTTCATGTCTCGTATTTTCAGTCGCCCCGCTTCGATATGTTGTTGATGCTGCTGTTGCTGCTAAAAATTGAAAAAAAAATCGGGGTAGACTTAAGTAGGCCTATAGCCTACAACGTATGGCAGTTGACATTTCTGAAGAAATGATATGTTTAGAAAAAATATTTTAAATAGTCTTAGACATTATGAGCTCCCAGACTAGTCCTGAATTGGCACAATCGTTAGTTAAATAAAACACGTAACATATTATTGCTCGAACAAGTCATAACACGCAAGCAACGCATTAGAAATCGTCGTTCAAATAGAAGATTGAATAAAAAAAACTAAAAATGCCACACTTATATTTATATTTATGTCTATATTTGTCTGTTTATTGACTCGCATTGTTAGGCAAACCGTAATCTGTGTGGTTTTTACGCGCGAAAGCAGCTACTGCTTTCAGCGTGTCTTAGCCATCGCAATTCTGTCCGTCCGTCTGTCTGTCCGTCTGTCCGTCTGTCTGTCTGTCACATGGGTGGATCAGTCAAAAGCGGTGCAAGCTAGAATCACCAAATCTTTACTGTCGGCTGCCTGAAAGACTCTAGTTTCAGGAACCGTAAAGCTTTTCCATAAATTCGAAGGGGGTCGGCCCGAATGAGGGCGCTAAATGAGGGGGGCAAAATTTGCGATTTTTGGCCAATAAGTCGCTGTATCTCAGTAACGGTGCGAGATAGGGCCTAGGTTACTATTAATCACTAATAAAAAGTCGTACACTGGCTCTCGATTGACCTTGAATGACCTTGAACGCCAAAGTAGGCGATTTATGGATTTTTTGGCGATTTCGGGCTGCGACAGAAGTCTATGTCATTCACAAAGTGGCGCCACGGAACCATCGTTATGCGATCCATATAGAGAATTTAGTATTCGTATATTAACTTGACGTGAACACCCCAATTTTCAGCTAAACTACTAAACCGGAATTGCTATAGGCTTTCGCGCGTCTCGTGAGCATTAGCTCAAATTTCTTGTACATTGTATTTGCTTTTTTTGTTTTTCCTTTTTATTAAACTTTTGTTGTACTTGCCACGTGCAAGTGGTAAGCCCTGTTTTGGTTATTCAGTTCATGCATCAAAACTAATTAATATGTTCATTCCGATGTTGTTTCTGTTTCTCTATACATGAATTATTGAAAAAAGTTATGAAATAAATTAAGCGGTGCCTGCGTGTGCGATCCTGCTGTCGCACATGCACTGTTGTAAGTTTTAGATCATTTCGTTTTGCGTTAACAGCACATATAAATGCCGTCTTGCAGAAAACTGGTAGCAAAACAATGTTTGGCGTAAACAAAAAGTACAAAAACACGTGTAAAATTCTGAAGCTTTAGTGTTATGACCGCAGTTTCAGTTAACTTAGAATAAGGAGAATCGCGTCAATATGAAAATTAATTATCCGTTGGGGGCGCATCAGGCTTGTGGTGTCGGTTTCGGCAGGTGTGTCGTGTTAATCAACTTCATCGTCATCATCCTTGTCATCATCACCACAGCCAGGTGGATTTGACGCAACCCCGCTGTGTATGTATACAACTCGACTGACCGGTCTCCTGCCTTATATTTGCATCATGCATGCTGCCGGGTCGTCGGTATATAGGCTACGACAGCACTAATCTCGTCCAACGCTTCGTTAATCCACCGCTCATCCAGGCCACCCACCTCGCGTTGTCCGACCACCGCCGCGCTGACACTGTCAGCGTAAATAGACACATGAAAACCGAGCTAAACTTAGCTGCAGGTCTGACCTCCGAGTTCGATCAATACATCACCCGTCATTACATTTTCCACCGCATCGACTGCGTATCGGCGTACAGAGACAAAAAATAACTTTTACTGGCAGAATGCCTAACTTATTTAACTGACTTCATATAAAATTTAAACGTATGCTTATATCACAATAATTCTACCCTTCGAACTGCTACTGCGAAAGTGGATCTGTTCATTTGCTAACTAAAAAATAAGCTCAGCCAGACCAAGTAAAAAACACTAACTCCAAGACTCAGTTGAAAGAAACATCGTAGTCATGATTATCAGAATCAGGATTATCGCCCTCATCGTGGAGAACTGTCATTAATCGATCATCATCAATGTATTCCAGTGCCTCGCAAACTAGGTCACGAGAGCTCTAATGCTGTATTTCCACTTCAACGCAAGTACGCCACTAGGCCTAGGCCTATGTCTGTTGCCGTTCCCCTTTTATCTGTGCACAATGTACCGGTAGGCCTAGTCTTCTAAGCACTGCGTCCCAGTGTCCAGTGAGAATAGACGCTCGACGCAGGCAAACGTCGAAAGCACATGGAACAAAAGTATCGGCCTGAAACATGGCTGAAAAGATAGAACCCTGCTTTGCGCACTGCACCGGTTGCAGCTGCTTCCATTCAGTACTAGATGGTATTAGATTAATATTAAAGTAGGTCTTATGTATTTATTATAATTCTCTGCTGACTAAATTAGCCCACTGCTCGAGTGTGGTTACACAATCAATCTGATATCTGGGTCCGCCAGAAACTGATTCAGATGCGTGCTTTGTAACAGAATCTATGCTAACTCTGTATGGCAGCAATCAGTACACACTCGTGGAAAACGATGACAAGAAGCCAAAAATATGTTTTCGTCTAAAAATAATTCTAATGCCTGGCACTGGCTGCGATTTGTTGCGTTGTCTTGTGCTCAGTGACACTGCTGTAGTTGAGATAGCAGGCCGAAGCTCTCTATCTCTCTCTATCGGTTTCTTGAGACGTTTCTCGGCGTCTGTGGATAGTGCGTCAAAGGTTGGTCGACCGAGTGGTCCCAGGTGTTGCGCGGCTCGACTGTGTATATAGTCCCACGCAGGCTGCGTTAAGACTGCAGGTTTTCTGCAGGGCGCATCAACACCGTCCGTCGGTCTATCTGTCTCGTCGCCTGCTGAAAGCAAATTCATCAACGCAGCGCGACCGTTCTCGACACGTCGCGACTTCTGCAGCAACCGATACAACTTTTTATGCAAAATAAGTCACCCGGAACCAACGCACTAAATTCCGTCTGAAAACGCCTGGGATAAATCAAAAGCGTGCTTAATCATGTCTCAAGACGTAGGCATTATTGTGCTGAAGCATCACACGTGCCGCATGTAAGGAGAGATGGCCGAATAGTGTGGGCGGGTTGCAAAGGGCTGTAATTTGTAAACGTACAGGATAATGATGTCAGTTTTTGGCAGACAGTTAAGTCGAGCCTTTGGTACGATGTAACTGTCCTCTGTCATCGTCTGTCGTCCGTAACGCGTGCATTGTGGCTAAACGGTAAGTCTTACCGAGAAACGAATTACCCAATTAATTAGCCCGGTGTGCCAGCTTTTTGCACTCAAAATCTTAGCGATTCAGTGCAATGGGAAACGTTTGCAAATTTGGGGCTGAACAAAGATGATGTATGAAAAATAGCGTGTTTTTTAACCGATAAGTTACCGTAGTTCGGAAACAGTGAGAGAAAGGGCTAAGGTTACTACTAACCACTAACTGGAAGTCGCAAAGTCCTTTTAGATGGCATAACAATTATCGATCGTTGATGACCTTGAAAGGTCATTACGCACTCTGCTATGTCAGTCGTGCGGTATCGTGGCTAAACGGTACGTTGTTAGGGATCGGCGATGGTACCGTTAGATAGAGCAATGACGAGTTTCTATTGATTGTCCGTGGTAACCATGTCTTTATTTGCCCGCAATTTTGGATGCAAAGTTGCTGCCTGCAGCCAACAACGAATTACCGTATCGTGTCCTAGCGTTGATTGTAGAGTTCGATATAGCAGCATCACCACAGCATGTATGTGACTGCAGTCACTCTGGGAAATCACTTTCTTTCCCCAACCAAAAATCGGACGCCGGCATTCAGATATAAGCGGTAGGGTCGGTCGGCCCACTTTAGCGACAGCTGAGCTTTTTTTGTCTTTGCATTCAAACACCATCAGTCACGAGCAAATTGTGGCATTTTTTTGCAGAAAGTAGCGGAGATGGCTAAAACTAGACCAATACTGCATCGTCTGGCCAGAAAGTAAGAAACTAGGAAGTCGCATTAGTCCTTTTATATGACATAAAAAATATCGATCGTGGATGACCTTGTAAGGTTATTTTAGTTAGTAAACGGATTAGACATCTAAAATGCAATAATTCTACTAACAAATGCTCCGAAAGCTTCTGCGTCCTTTCAGTGATCATTGTTTATTACCGTAAACAGAGAAATCATCGGTTTTAATTCCAGTCTAGTCCTCAGTTTCGAGTTTTGGTCTCGAGCTTTAGTCGGTCTTGCGTCAGTATCAATTGGTATTGAAATTTTGATCTTGTTTACATAACTGACGACTATATTTGTTTCTTTGTCTGTTTTCATTGTGTAGAACAATTTTAAACAACAAAATACAAATACAGTATGTAGATAGCAAGATCTACGGTAGGTAGGGTCGTCAACTTTAGCAACATCTTGCGGTGTGTGTTGCATTTCGTTTCAATCCCAGCTATACTTACTATTTACCTACGTAAACATACTCAGCGAAAATTTTGCTTCACAAAATTGACGCGGAGAGTAGAATAGCCTACGTAAAATATATTCGGCCCAGTATCAGTACCGGTCGCAGATATATTTCGTTTAACGCTTAACGAAGATCGACAAGCGTATAACAACCTTGGGACGTATACGGACGCCGAGCAGTATCATGGACCGAAGCCGATAAAAGACTCGGCAGGTCTTAGCTGTAAGACTAATGGCTGCCGTGCGACTACCAAATGTAGCCTATACATACACTGCACCGCAGCAGCGGAGGCACGCTTTAAATATTGCTATGTAACAAGCAAGAAATTATTATGATTATTAATATGAATATTGTACACAAAGTACACAAAATAAACAATAGCCCTACATAGTACAATTAGTGGACGGGAGTTTACACCAGTGAGTGTCAGGGGAAGATCCCCTGTTGGAATTTGCGGACGGACTTTTTTCACATTCTAAAGCATTTTCATAGACATAGTTTGGTGCAAAAAGTGCTATGGACGAGGCCTAGTTAAAGCTATTAGTCATGTCATGGCGCATCTAAAAGTGTATGTTTTTGCTATGAACGTAGTGGCCACTCCTGCGCGGTCGCTTTTAGCTGTCGCACTATGTTTGGACGACGTCGCGTGTTCTTCTAATGACCTGTCCACACTGTTTATATTTTTATACACTGGCGGATTCAGAAGCTGGAAATAGCGAACGGGGTAGCTCCAATCTACAATGGGAGTTTTGAGGCTTAGCCCCGAGCAGGGTCGAGGGGCATAGCCACTAAACATCCAGACGCGCCTATAGTCAGAGGTGGGGGGGCTCAAGTGGCTGAAGCCTCCCTAAAACTGAAACCTGCAGTATTTCCATTTGATTTTTTTTCATTTTTTGGAATACTTTTATCATGTTCACATGTTGCATCAAATAGAAATGTGACCGTATTAACCATTACATATGACTGACAGGGAGCATGGCCGGATATTGCCCCCCCCCCCTGAATCTGCCAGTGTCTACATGTACAATTTTACATGTAGAATATCTACAGTGGACACTGTGAACAGGCCATAACGACCCGATAACCGGTTGCAGGAGCGGTGGGAGTCGTAGAACGGTTTTCTATGCGACCCAGCGGTCGTCAGAAACCACTCTCAACTCACTCTCTCTCGTTGGCTCTCTAGCCATCGTTTGGTTTACAGTTTCGCCATTTTACTCGCAAGGCGGCGCTACTAAACGACCCACAGGTGGCAAGCTTATTGTTCGTGGACGTTCAGCTGCAGCTACAACGTTGACCTAAAAGAACTTGATCACGAAATGTATGACACGCATCAGAAAAGACCCGACTCAATTCACGATTTCACACCGGTGACATTTGCCCCGAACTTAGACGCTGTCGGTCATGCATTATGCACGATGCCGTGAAATTATTATGAGCGCATATGGCATATGCTGCAAACAATGCACGGTACATCGCGTGCCAGTGTCATCTGGACGACGACAAACAAAGAAAATCACTAAAATTTGATCCGATTGGTCGTCGTCAAAATTTACACACAGCCCGGCATAAGACTAAAATCTTGTCGTTCCATGCACGTCGACTTTGCGGAGATACTGCACGAGAGCAACAAAATTAATGATGTTCCGCTGCACACAACTTGGTCGGTCATTATCATCATCATCTTTTATTCGCCAAGAAGCACAAACATTGAGCAGATACACAGTAAGCAGTAGTGGCTAAAAAATAAGCAAGAATGCACTGTGTCTCAAAAAGTTTACTCTTTTATCTTTGCGATATCTTTGTTAGATTTCGTCTGATGTCCACGCGTGACACTTGCAACTGTGAAGTCGAGAAAAAATCAGATGAGCTCGGCAACAAAGCCAAACATGATTTTATAACACCAGACTAAATCAACATCTCAGTTCGAATCAGAAGTTGCGATAGGTCAATCGTTCATTGTAGTTGAGCCTATAATTTCCAAAACTGCGGAAAAGTTTTGTAAATCGTCTCTTTGTTTGTGGACTTTGTCGCGACGTTGTAGTAGCACGAATTTATGTAAATGCTATGTTATGTTATCAGTAGGCCCTATGTCAATGTAATTTTTTTCGCAACGATCTCTATATACGAGCGTATGGATAGACTAGCATTACGCCACTTTTTCGTAGTTCGGTTCCTTTGAAGCGGCGCCGTCTACCGTGACGACGACGACGACGACGACGACAGCGATTCTAGGATTCTCTACTTCGTGTGCATGCGTGCTTGTGTGTGTCAAAAGTACCTAAAAAAGTTACAAACGGATTTTAATTTTTTGTGATTTTTCAAGTTTCAGTTTTCGTTTTCATTTCTTGTTTTAGTTTTCAAATCTTAGGCTTTTATTCGCCATGTAGGCCTAACTGTCTGTTCTGGATTTTTTGCACACATGGACATGGACATGGGTTTATTTTCTATAAACCAACCTAACCTAACATGCGACTAAAACCAGCTTTTTCAACCCAACCCAACCCAACCCAACCCAACATCGTACATGACGTTTTAGTTTATAAATTTCCAAAAACTAAAGTTAATTAATCGATTAACTTCGAACATCGTTTGTAATCAATCAGAAACACAACGAAAACCTTCAGAATTTAACTACTGGTAGTTGTTAGCTTTCATAATCTAAAGCAAAATCGGAAACTGACAATGACGTGGTTCGTGTAGGTTTACGTTTACGTCGTGTAGTCGGAATTTTTACTGTGCAAAGATGTTAGGCTTTGATCCTGGCTTGGTCTTAAAGACTGAAAATGACGGCTTTAGCGTAATTGGCTTTACTATATAAAGCATTGGCTTTAAATGCAAAAGCTGTAGAGAGTAATTGATAATATTGTCACAATGAAAATTGCTCTAATGTGGCAGCAATAACTGTGTTACAATACAGGCCTATGCTGCGTATGCACCATGCAGATCACAAGCTGTACACCGTGTCTCAGAAAAAAAACAGTCAAAATTGTTTTTGTCATACCTTTATGAAATATCTATTTATTTTGATAATTTTTGGAAAGATGGTGACAAAGACAATAGAATTATGTAAGGTGTACTCATTTTTTACCTCACCTAATTTGTATTAACATACAATACCGTGTAAAACACCGATGCTTTAAATTGATGCATTAACATTGAGTTGTTGTCTCCAGTGAACTTTGTTATGATTAATTAAGTAGGCAATAAACTGAAACGTAAATTATTTACCAGAATTATAAGTTTGTATAACAACTCACTTGAAAATTGACAGAGTTTATGCCCAAAGTGTGTCCAATGTACATCAACACAATGGCTTAGATGCAACGTCACTGGGTGATAGCGGAATCAATGATCGACTGGTTAAATGGCTTCATTCATTGACTAGACGTGTTCTAAATTTATCATCCAGCTGTTTGTTGTCTGATATTTTTACGTTAAAATATTTAATATTACAAAATTATTAAATTGTTAAATCACGTGGCACCTTATGTCGAATTGATGCAGAGGTGAGCAATCTCAAACAAATAACCACCGCGTAATAACAATTTGGAACATCTGTGTTTCACACGGTAGTGCGTTGACATAAATTAGGTGAGGTGTAAAATGACTTTACTTTAAATAATTATATTGTCTTGCCATCTTTGTGCTAAAAATTATCAAAAGTTGGTAGAATTTGACAACGTTATGACGAAAACAATTTTGACTGTTTTTTGAGACCACGGTGTAGACTGTAGAATACAGTAAGTTGTTGCGGAGACTGCATGGAGTTTTATGACACCTCGAGTTTCCGCTGCGGTTACGTTTACAACCTCTGTTGTTAGGTCCATCTGCTGTTACTGTAAACCATTCTTCGCTAATGGAGCGTGATTGTCCATTTTAACCTATATGATTTTTGTGAAGTAGGCCTAGCGTTTTCGGCAAAAACTTTAATTCTTACGCTTTAATGATTGATCGACTGAAACTCGACCAAAGATCGCGTTTGGTTCAGCCTAAATGGCGTAAGGTTGCAGGACAGCTGTTGTTTGGAATGACAAGAGAAGACAAACATGCAGTGTGCGTGTTGTTAATGGTTGAAACCACAGCAGAGGTCACCCATTACCGGCGGCGCCGACGGCGCGGTTTACGAGTCCCGAGCGCTGTAGCTGACGTCGTTAGGACGCCGGCCGAACAATGCAGGTGAGTCCGTGCAGTGGAGTGGAACCAATCTGAGCATGGAGTAGGCTGGAACGCTGCGAGACCGACGCACAGCGTATTGCTCCGCGCTGTTCTAGCGCGCACCTGTGTCACTGTCACTCACTCCGCATGCGTGTGCATGTGGTTACCGGTAAGCTTAACCGTTGAGCATTAGTGCTGCTCCCCACACATGGACTCGCCATGGCGTCGGCGTCTTCAGAATACTGTTCCATCTTCGTCTAGTTGAAGGCTTATACTCTTCGCTTGTCGGAGACCCAACGTCGGCGCCTTAGTCACGGGGGAACGTCCCCAAGTCTTGGGGGAAAAAGATCTCCCGCAGCATGATTCAGTTAATTATTTATCAGTTTTGTCACCTGCGTAACGTGTGACGTCACCAGAAAGCATCAAAGACTCAAAATCGTGCCGTGAAAATATGAATCACAGGCGCGCGGTAGCGCAGCCCTGTGTTAATGGCGACCGGCTGTCAATGGAAAATGGTAAAATTCGACCCCGCGCAGATCCAAAATCCCTTAACCGATTGACACAAAATTTGAAACAGGTGATTACGTCCGCGAGACGACCCCCTGTGCAAAATTTCGTGCAAATCCGTCCATTGGGGGCTTCTCGGCAAATGCACGAAGAAACATTTTCTGTGTCTTAAAAAACATCCCCGGCATTTTTGACCGGAACTTGAAAACCAACCATCAGATTTTGATTATTTTTGGTGCGAATATTCCAGACACAACTTTCCATCAAATGACCATTCAGTTTCCCACCTCACCCAATGTTTGTTTCTGCACTACCTAGGGAAAACACAACCAGCAAAATATCATTTCTTTATCCAATGCGATATGATTGCTTAATTAACATAACGCGTAAAAACATATTTTGTTCATATTTTTGACACTTTGGCTGACATTTCATCCAGTTGTCCATTGTTCAACTGCCTGTAGTAAAATTGCTTGAAGTGTGGCCCACTATGCGAACACAGGCAATGAGACGCTTTCATAATTCATTGACAGCAGTATCGATAATGTTCTGCTACAGACCAATCCAGGCTGTACCAGTCGCTTCTTGACTTCACAAACATTCCTAAACTTCATCTGGTAAACACACTGCTGTACGACAGTCAAACCTTGTAATAGACCGGCCCACAGATTAGGATAGATGGAATTTATTGATGTTATTTCATTCATTTCAACACGTATTGTGCTTGGTCTGATTTCCCCAGGTAGTGCAAAAGCAGACGTTGGGTGAAGTGGAAAGTAAAACACTTATTTAATAACCAGTTGTGTGACAAACATTTTTGCCCAAAATTATTAAAATCTGCTAATCATTTTTCAAGTTACGATCGATAATGTCGGGATGTTTTTTGCAGGTTTTCTGTTTATTTCAGCATTTATTTATTTTCAGTTTTCTGTTTATTTCAACACATATTTCGCTTGATCTACTTTCCCTAGGTATTGCAGAAGCATACATTGGGTGAGGTGGGAAACTAAACAATCATTTAATGGCAGGTTGTGTCAGAAATATTCCTACCAAAAATTGTCAAAATCTGATAAATGGTTTTCAAGTTACAGTCAAAAATGTCGGGGATGTTTTTTTGAAACATAGTGTATATACCTTTTTTGTTGACCGACCTACAGGTCAGACCGCCCGGCGGATTTTCACGCGCGATGGCTCGGACAACGTGGCCTCAAGAAAAGGTCAAACCTTTTTGGGAACCAAAATTCAAAGCTAATATCTAATCCCTGAAAAAATACTCCCAAAGTCAAAAATTGGGCCCAAAAACGGACTTTAAAATTTTCGGCCAAAAACGCTTTTGTATAAAAATTTCACCTATAAACGGCCTCTAATCGTCATCGTAGACATATAAAAGTTGTATAGTGAATAGACAATATGGCCTCGGGAATTCCAAATATGTGGTCATTTTGGACTCCCTGCCTACAGGTCACGTGATACGGAGCATGCGCAGTGAACTTTTGGCTTTTAACATGGGCAAATGCAACTTTAAGGCTTTATATCTCCGTAACGGTGCAAGATAGACGCATGGTTCCAATGGACCACCAATAGGAAACCACATATGCCGAGTCCA
>Ga0056128_1011540_pt1 | contig 10889 bp, 4 predicted proteins | sample WorMetLIZISLAND2_FD_71113 | JGI IMG/M metagenome (GOLD analysis project Ga0056128, IMG submission 71113) | Marine gutless worms symbiont microbial communities from Max Planck institute for Marine Microbiology, Germany - Olavius geniculatus... ... | reverse complement strand
TCGAACTACAGCAACACCTAAGCTATACCAGTGGATCAATACATTAATAAAAGCAAATGGAACACAGCGACTCATTAGTTTAATAAACAACCCATAGTGATTGACCTTATCGAATGTTTTCGACATGTCTAAAGCACACAAATTTATAACTGAACCACCAGCTGTAAAATATTCAACAACTAATTTAACGACAAACAATGCATGATTGCAACCAATACGCTTCTTAAATCCGAATTGCAAATCAGACGACTCAAGATATTCACCATATATTTCAAGGAGGCATAATTCAAACAGTTTAGAAATGTGGGAGCTCAACGTAATGCCCCGATAATTATCTGCAACACTCTTATCTAAATTATTACCTTTAAGCAACTGTATAATCACACCAGTACCAAATGCAATGGGCACCTTGCCATGTACCATAATGCAGTTGAACAGGATTGACAATAACACCGCAAGTCTTGGGTGAGCATGAATCAAATGCTCTGTTTCAGTGCCATCAGCTCCGGCAGCCTTGCCGACTTGCAGCGGTTGCCGAAATATCCGGCTTTCGTCACATCGATGCTGTTTGATGCCGTGGAGCAATGCATCACGATACGATTGTAAACTGGACGTAGACTAAAGGCGCGTACAGAGCGATGTAACTGAACTGAACCTAACTGACACGGTTTGGTTTCTGATGAACTGACCAATGGGCGAGCAGGACTGTAGTCAAGTAGGCCATCGACGCCGTTAGTCGGTGCCTACTGTATTGGATTACTGCTTGCCTGTTGGTCAGTTCGGCAAAAACTAAACCATGTTAGTTCAGTTCAGTTACGTCGCTCTGTACGCGTTTTTAATGACAATGGAATTTGCTTATTGCATGATTAGCTATTCCAATCGTCTATTCTCCGCGAGACGTACCAAAGAGTATTAGCATTTGATGGGTCAGAGGACAAATGCTAGGCCCTACTAGCCCTCTATATACGCATGGCGCGCAGCGCCGACTCATCGTGAATTTTTCAGGAATACAATAAATTAGGCTTACTCGATTATGCCAGCGTAGGGAAAAATGAAAACAAAGCCCCACTTGCAATGCATACCCAAATTAATGCACTATAAATGAGATCAATACAATGATCTATGAATATGTAAGTAAGCACTATCATCTATATTATTTTAAGAACAAAGTCGCATATTGTAAAGAATTCAGACATCGTCTGCTTTAAAATATCACTGCATAGAAATTAGAATCTTCTTGTTGGTTTGTTTTGTCAACTATATTTATTTCACTTTACTTAATTTTTTTTACCCTCGGTACTCCGTATGTGTCGATTTTTACAGTGGTTTTTACAAAACTGAACCCTTGTATAATACTACTAACTATTTTTTTAAATTTAGCCCCAATCGATTTTTGTTTTTTTTTCGGTTGGCGTCTCATAGGTTTGCAAACTCGCCCTTAATGGAAAATGGAATTTTCACATTAGTGTCAGCATTCTCGTGCACTAACGGGAGTGCTGAGTGTCAGCACTCTCGGTTTAACATTCTTTTTGGGCCTACCGTTAAGCTGTAAGTTTAAGGCCGGCTCTTTGTCGTGATTGTCGTCCATCCGTCTATCTGTCCGTCATGGATGTACTGTGGCTAAGCGGTGTAAGATAGAACCAAGATTACTAATTATCACTAATGGGAAGTGGCACACGCCCTTTCAGATGACATAAATCATCGACTTTGGATGGCCTTTAAAGTCAGCGAAAACCAGTACGGTCGGCCCCACCCTAGCGATAGCTGGGCTTTTTGTTTTTCGGTAGCAGAAAACGAAGAAAGGGAACATTAGCAGGCCTACGAAAATGCCATAAAATGCATTTTCGCTTATTGACTTTTTGCAGTAAAGATCAGATGCCCATCTAATGCGAGCTATGTAGGGCCTAGTTGAACGCAATCCCAGCTTATTCTAATACGCATAAGATGTACGTCTGTAATTTGTCTGTAATCTATATCTCTGTAAGCTGCTCGGGATTAGCTAACTGAGCTTTTTAGCTATTATACCCACTGCTGTCTTTGTCGCTGTCTGACGTAAGTTACTTCGTACTTCAAACACTGCGCATGAGGTTGATTCGCATAAATAGGGGCTATGCGTAATAGGCCTATCATGTCAAAGCAGACGCGCAAAATCAAATCGCAGACGGGGAAAAACAGTCAGCTTCGTGACCAGATAAAAGATAGAATGATGCGAAGTAAAAAGTTCACATATTTCTAGTTACTTTTCTTTTTACTAGCATACTTTCGAGCGCGTTTGAGGTTATTGCACTTAATGCGTTGTATAATTTATTTGTTTACATACTTTTACAGTAACGTTTGCCATTAAATGCGCAACGACACGTGACGTACGCCTACAGCACTCGTTTACCACAATACGAAAATAAAATTTTTACGTGTAATGCGGTAATGCCTAATGATATTTAGAGCAGTTGTGTTTTGATGCAGGCTTGTTCTCCGGTGTGTTGTTAGACTGACGACAAGGGTCGGTCGTCGGCAGTAAATGTCGGTGTCTTCAAATTGTTGTATTGGATGCATCTTAACTATAATGTGTCGGCTCGGCTATCGATCGTTCTCATGCATCCAGTTCATTTAGGCAGTATGCAGTTTTATAGCTAGCTGTTTCACGCATCTAAAGCTTCCGCTGTCGTAACATTAAGACCTCCCCCAGATGTGTCATACTGACCGCTTGTCCATGGACATTAGCTGTAAATAGGTGTCCATGACTTGTCGGTGAACACGACATCCGAAGTGAACGTTAGTGGCTAAAACATGCTCAGCAGTAACGATGAGCGTCAGATTATTTATTGGCCTACAACGGAGACGACTGCAAGCTGTTTGTGCGAATAGAACAATGAAGATGGAAATGTGGCAGTAAGAACCTTTAATTGGATATGTTTATCTGTAGCATTTAACAAAAAAAACTATAGCAAACTGTTCGGAGACTCGGAATCGAGTCGCTATTTTTGCTATGCTGCACTATACTCGCTGCAGCTTCAATCAGGTAAATAAAAAAATAATCGGTCAAAACATATTCAGCCAGGATCAAATGTCACGAGCGAATTAGCGTTGTGTGCGATTTGTATGCAGCGATTGCGACTTGAGTCTTGAGGGTTACAACGACACATGCCACTTGGGATATTTCTCTTGTCTTACGCTGCATTATTAATGTGCTTATAATGATATCGCGTCAATCAGTATACAGCATAAAAACTTGTATCTTTAGAGTTTCCGAAGATACAGCAATCAAAGGCACTGAAAATCGTTGTTTTCGACAGGCTTGCCGTGGATATAAAATTTTCCATCCATATTCGTATTTATATCCACAGATTTTCCGTGGATATCCATGGATATATTCATATCCATAGACGCCTAATTTGCGTACATGCAGCTCCTAATGGTATTATTGGATAGGACAACGGCGACTTTACATAGGCTGTCAAAAGTAACCACGTTTTTATCTGCAGCGGTTGGGCTGCAATTTTGAATGCAACATTGCTGCCTGCAGCCGTCACCCACCGTATCGTATCCCTATGTTGATTCTAGCGTTTACTAAAACAGTGTCACCATGACGTGAATAAGACTGTAGTCACTCTGGAAAATTGCTTTCTTTCCGCGACCTGAAGTCGGACGCTGGCCTTCGGATATAAGGGAGAGCCTAAGGTCGGCACACCCCAGCAACAGTTGGGATTGTTGTTTTTCAAGACGCAGGTTGCATTCATGTACGACTACAAATAAAGGGTGGAGTGGACGCTGTTGAAGCGCTTTTGGTTTGTACTTCCTACTAGCATTAAATATGTTAGTAAGCAGAAAAACGTTTGATAAAAATTATAAATTAACTCTCAAATGAATAAGCCTTTTGTTGCTCAACGAACAGTATTAAAGCACCGAAAATTAAGATCCGTTGCTGCTACAGTACTGATAAATTGAGTTGGGCTGATTAAATAATAGCGTGCTGATGTCACTGATTATTTGTTTGACTCAGTAACGTAAATAAAGGGGAAAATGTCAAGTAAAAACGACAGACAAGGAGATATTATAGAAACACAAAGCATATATCAGTATTCAGTTTTATTTGCAGATGCGCCAGCACAATATCCATGTATGTATTTATGGATATATCCATAAATATTCATTATATTCATATCCACGGCAAGTCTGGGTATATCTGGGTAGATATGTGCAGTGGGTTCCGGAAGATACACGCTAATGAAATACACTGGGTAATGTTGTTAAGGTCATCCAAGGTCATTGAGTTGTGTTGTTGCCAGTTAAGCTCGCAGTAGTAAAAGAGAATTTTTTCTTTTATCAGAAATGCATTAAAGTCGTACGTAATAGTTAAAGGGCAACTACCACGAAAAATTTTTATTGCAGAATATCTTTGGATTTCGTATTTATATTACAAATATATGCGTCAAACTTTTTACTGAACAGTTATTATTTAAAAACAACTTTGTTGATAGATATATTTTGCGCTATAAATAGCTCCAGACTAGATTAAATTTTTAACCAAACTACTTTTACATAGTACTTGGTTTCTTACCGGTAATTAGCCCAGATATCGCTAGAAAAAGCCGACCGTACCGCCTACGTCCGAAGCCCAGCGTCCGAATTCCAGTCACGGAGAGAAAGCGATTTGTCAGAGGGAACAATTCCATGCACGCTAACGAAACGTGCATGTTAACGAAACGTTGTCTCGAAAGCTACAATAAACGCTAGTATAACAGACATCGCACGTGGTCATTTCGCCAAGCGATGTAAATAGCTACAATTCAACCATGCACGCGGTCATTTCTCCAAGTGATATATTAAACAGCTACTGAGTAAACAAACTAGGAAAATATCGGACGCAGGTTTTGCAAATATTTCTCACAATAAAAACGTATTGCTCGGGAAGACACGCTACAGTTTATGCAGTTCCCGTTGCAGTACTGATTTTCACGGTCATTTAAGATGAATGATTTTTATGTCATTTGAAAGCCAATATGTGACTTTCTATTAGTGACAAATAGCAACTTAGGCTCTATCTCGCACCGTTTAGCCGCAATAGCGCGTAAAAGTCTTTAAGGTCATTCAAGGTCAATGATTTTTATCTAATTTGTTAGGGCGTATGCCACTTTCTATTAGTGATTAATAATAATCTAGGCCGTGTCACCGTTTCCAAGACACGGCCACTTATAGCTTTAAGCGTGTCATTCAAAATTGTGGCCAAACCGATCGATGGACAAATGGTTATTATTGACCGCCTATAAGAAGTCGCCACCGCCCTCTGCGATTGTACCATCGCAGACCCTCTACGACTTACTGTTTAGCCACAATACCGCCCGATTGGCATTGTATAGTGCGTTATGACTTTTCAAGGTCATCCAAGGTCAATAATTTTTGTCTAATCTGACAGGGCGTATGCGACTTTCTATTAGTGATTAATAGTAACCTAGGCCGTATCTCTCACCATTTCCGATATATGGCAAGTTTTCCGTTGGAAAACGCACACTTCATTTGTTCATTCAACTCCCAATTTGAAAATGTTTCCCTATGAGTAGATTGCTGAAATTTTGCATGCCCAAGTTTAACATCCATGGCTAATTACTCATGTAAACAGTTTTCCTTTACCCTTTACGCCCTATCCGTTAGCCACAATACACTCGTTACAGAAAGACAGACAGACAGATGGACGGACGACAACTCATGCCAATAGTTCGACCTTTACTAAAGTACGATCGGCTAAAAATTTTACACGTCATAGCTGGATCTGTATAAAAGATGAGTGCCAGTTTAAACCAGAAGTCATTTAGTTTTTGTGGAGCTATTCAAATTTGTCTCCGATTGACCTATGTTGCCGTAACAACGAACATGTTTGCATTTTGCCACAGACGTTTGGCGCCCATAGCACGAAGACTGACGACCGTCAGGGATGGGTCTAATATTCTAAGCTAAGCCAAGACAGCTAAGCGAAGATTGCAATTTGCAGCTTCTGCAAGTTGTGCAAGATGCGATGCAGGCTATTCAACTGTATGTGTGTAATCGGTTTTTATTACCTTTCAGCTGTTACCAGAACGCTGGAACGATTATGCATCGGCGCATCTGCCAGTACGTGGTACGGTGCTGGTCTCAGCTGTGCTAAATTTCCTAGGCGAATATTTCGCTGCCAAAACGAAGCCACTTATTATGGTCGGTTAATCACTCAGTATTGAACAGATCGTTTGCAGGATAGTATACTAGAATGCATAAGCGTGTATAATAATGAGTAACAGTCTATATACTGCCATTTATATTCCAATGTTGTGTTGCATTTATCAAATGTATAAATTGGATGAACTTCTGCAACGGCTGTGCCGTAGCACTATGAAGATTTTTTTCCTGTAATTTGTATTAATTTATTCTTACTAATAGCCCTGCTTTCCACCGTTTGTAAGATAAGGCGACTAATTTACTGCAGATCGTTAATTTTAAAAAAAATTTTAGCGCTTTTAATCGCGGTGACTTTTTTCGAATTAAAAAAATTTAAAAGTAGAGTCATTTGTAGAGCTGACTGTGACCGTAACCGGCATACAGACGGATGCTTGGTCCATAGCTAAGACATGGCATTAGCATAGCTGACGCCATGTAAACATTTCCCGTGTTTTTTTCGGTCCTGCAGGTACGTCGCAAGCTTTGCACGAGAAATTCATATGAGTCGTCGACGTAGCTGCTAATGGTGCTTAATAGCTGTCTGTTGGTGTGTTGCGTATTAACACTTTAATTTTGATTAACTCTAGCATGAAAACAAAACGAAAGCACTGAAAATCGCTGTTTTCGGCATAGAAATAACTATTTGCTGACATTCGCGCAACACAGCCGATTTTTTTAAACATAGGCCCAATCGTGAATACATTTTATTCAGTGCTGTCTATAAACGTAAAAATTAAGTATCTGTGTCTGATAGCTGCGTTTTAGATTGTATGGTTGGTGGATTTTTATATTGTTAAGGCCTAGTTTTGTCTGTTTGTGAAGCCGCGCTGCATTTCATAAAACTGCTGTAAGAGGCGCTATACAAATATTCTATTGTAAGTTGGTGTCTGCTGATGGCTGCGGACAGCGCCGTTCTATGGGCAGGTGAAAAACGTTGCGTATTTTTACGTTATATATGCGCAACAGCGTTGCAATACTGACAGTGTGTAAACGTAGATTTATATACTGCACCCGAATTACAAACACGGGGCCTTTGTTAACCTCGTCATAATCCGTATCCGACTTGCTGTGTTGCTTTAAGTAGCAAATACAGTACGACGTGTGGACTATGTATAGGTTTCAACACGGTCTACACTACAGTGTATTATGCAAGTGTAACGAGACAATAATACACAGTGAACCGTGTTAAAACGTACTTATTTCACGGCCGTGGTCGACAACGTGTTCTGCCTGTACGCACGTGTGATATACAAACGCGAGACGCTATCAGTCATCACGCTTGAGTAGAGTGAGATTATGGGCGCTCACTTATAACACCCCAGACACTATAGTGATAAATAGGAGAACTAATAGGGTGTTTACACGATGAAGGAAACATGAAGAAAATGTATTGAATATGTACACGTGCACGACGTGTGCTCAAAGTTTGCTACATGTTTGCTTCATCGTGTAAACACCCCATAATTAGGTCATGGCATAAACCGACTGACGAACGGCGCATTATCGACGAACGGCTGACCGGCGTTGTCAGGCCTCCGATGCAGATGCTGACGCCGTCGGCGACATGCAAACTGCCAGGATACCACACTGCGGCGCCGTCCGTGTACAGGAATCGTTAAAACATCGATTTTTTCTTCAGTCACCACGCGCAAATGACGTAGTGAAAATTTGTCCAGCTTATGCGAACCATTTCGACAGCTGTCGCTTCATTAGGACGTCAGGCTACTTACGGACGTGCTACAAGGATCGTAAGCCTAATCAGCAGCCACTCTGAGGCCATATTGACAGCATCCCCTTGAGAAATTGCGTTGGACCGCTAGCTTTACAAACCGGACCACAGCGAAGGCGTTAATTCAATTAAGAACTGGTACAAAACAACAAAAGACTGCTTTGTTGGCTGCGTGTTTGTGCATAGAGAAGAAATACCGGCGCACGTCTTATCATCTACATGTTGTCTTCTAATAGGCCGCATTACGAGTCTTGCCCGTCCGCCCATCCACTTATCAGTCCGTCACTGTACTGTCACTAGACTAAAAAACAGAAAAACGCAAAAACTAAATTCGCGTGAACGTTGCTCAGATCAGAAGAAAAACAGTATGCTCTAATTTTTACATCTAAAGATAACAGATCAAGTTAAAACCTACAGAAAATGACGCGCAGCCTGCCTCGCGTAAACGCGACTAACGAACGACGTTAGCCAGTTTTGACAACTCTGACAGTTTGTTGTGTTCTGTACGCCATGCATGGACTTGATTATTTTGTTAGTTAAGTTTACTTAAGTTGTGTTTTTTTATTATTTGCATTTAGCCTTTATTTGTTTCTACCATGTTTATGGTGAATAAAGTTTCGCGTGTGTTAGCGATAAATTAGGTCCGGCCTAAGTAAAAATCGTTACGTAAATGCTGCCCCGAATACCTAAATGGACAGCCGCATAATATTTCGGCATTGAGCCGACATATGTGTTACTACTAACAAATGCTGTTTGTGTCGGTACGATAATCAAAGTTTTAACCTTGCTTCGATGTTTACGTTTTTACATCGGAATTAGAACATTTGTCGGCTAGTGATGCCCAGAACTCCGTGGGTTTTATGACAATCGGGGATTCTGCAGTATATGCGTCTAGTTCAAGACGTGCGTTTCTGCATTAATGTAAAACTGGAAAAACATCGCATACAAGCTACGTAGGTCCGTTTTTCGTTGATAATGTAGTATAAAAACGAACAAAGCACTGAACCTAGCTCAGCAATAACGGGTACGGCCTAGTAGATATTGATGACAAATTATTCGCCATATCTGTCACATACTAAGTGTAATTCTTTCGCCGAATCCTAATACCAAGTTTAAGACAAGTTATTAGAATTGTCTGGAATTGTATTACTGCAATCGTTTGGCCGTTGTTCCTTTCGTGCCACGATGCTAGTTGCTTAAATTGAATGCATGAGCATGAAACTCGGCTCATCTCCGGTCATCAAAACACAGCAGAGCCAGCCAGCTAGGTTGCATGCAGCAGATTAGATTATGGGCCTATATCAGTCATTGTGCACGCAGTTCGATACGTTTATGGTCTCTTGCAGTTTACACAAGAGCATCGCATAATGCCTCGGCTTTTAATTAATCGGATGTAGACTTATGTAGCTTCGCGAGTATATAACCGTAAACGTCAAGTTACAGTAGGGTGGATTCTGGGTAAATTGTTCACTCACCGATTTGATGATATACGCAGTATTTTTACTGTCACCGACATCAATTAATTACAGTCATGACCAGAAGCCAAAGCCCTACGTGATTTCCCGCAATCCGCTGATAAACCAGTGAGCGTATTATAAAAATGTATTATCTTTTGATTTGATAAAGGACTTCATGCTTTTCGAGGTGTGCGTGATTTAGTAAAATTTCTCATTTACTTTTTTGTGGTATTATAATATTCATCAAGCTGATGCATTATTATTTTACGAATCATTTATTTCACTTGTGCATTCATGTACAGTAGGCCTATTCGTTTAATCGCTTGACAATTGATTATGTTATGAATTCGTTCTGTGTAAGCTATCGTTTTTTCAGCACCAAATTGACAAACTTTCTATGTGTGAAAAATAGTACGATTGGAAGTTAAGTAAAGTAAGTAAAGTAAAGTGTAAATTTATACAGCGCATACTCAAAAAGATTTCTAATGCGCTCAATACATTTTGTCATCAATATTTCGCAAAAATGACGTTTGAAAGTATCGAGACTCAGTTCTGGGTCACGAAGACTGTCTGGCAGCGAATACCAAGTCGACGGGCCCGCCACAGAAAAGCGCCGACGACCGAAACTGTTCAGTCGATACGACCAACTTCCGCTGAGTGGCAGAACGCAGATGTTGACGGCCAGTGACTTTTGATGTGAGTGTACAAATGTCCATCAAGTACGGCGGAGCAGTTCCATGTAGACATCGATACATGAGCACTGCGAGCTTAAATCGTACTCGATCGGTGACATCAAGCCGGTGGAGCTCGTCATGCATTAATCGTGACAAACCACTGTCGTACTTCCGAGTGTTAATGACGACGCGGGCAGCTGAATTCATCACTCTCTGCAACTTGTCTGTTATGACTCTCGGCGACTCAGCCACACAGCGTTACAGTAGTCGACATGAGATGTCACAAATGCTTGCACGAGGGTTTTAGCCGACCCGACATCCAACAACTGCCGGACACGACGAATCTGTCCGAGATGAAAAAAGCAGGTAGCACTGACGGCTGAGACATGTTTCTCAAGACTCAAATCAAACGACATAATAACTCCTAGGACGCGTACGTGTCCACTTGGCGCAATGGTGTCAAAGCCAAGCTTGATTGCCGGGCCACGACCATCGAGTTTACTCGGACTGTACTTGGAACCCGACCACAGGCGTTATGTCTTCTTTGTATTTTGCTTGAAGCGGTGTGCCGACATCCAATGATTGATATCTGTGACACAGTGTTTAAGTTTTCCAACAGCGGTTGGCGTATCATCGCAACGACAACGCTCATTCAATTGCGTATCGTCAGCAAAAGCGTGATAGTTTACGTGCTCATCAGCCTTCTCTTCGAGATCAACCGCAGGCCGAGTACCGAACCTTGTGGCACAGAGCACGTGACGTGAACAGTATACGACGTACTACCGTTATAAACGACTTGAAATATTCTGTCACATAGATACGACTGGAACCACTTTAACACAA
>Ga0056128_1011539_pt1 | contig 10890 bp, 8 predicted proteins | sample WorMetLIZISLAND2_FD_71113 | JGI IMG/M metagenome (GOLD analysis project Ga0056128, IMG submission 71113) | Marine gutless worms symbiont microbial communities from Max Planck institute for Marine Microbiology, Germany - Olavius geniculatus... ... | reverse complement strand
TGAGTGAGTAGTTTCTTAACGGCACATCAGCACAAAATAGGCCATTCAGTGCCATACATGGTTAAAATTAGTTAAAAGCAGTTAATATATGTATTAAAAGCAAAGTTAAAACACTTGTTAAGATCAAGGCTATTAAGCTAATGTAAGAACAACATTATATACGATTGTAAAAGTTGATCTCTTTAACATAAGCGATGATGTTGCGAGATGCAACATTTTCAAAACGTTCTTGAGTGTGTCCACTCCAAAATATCTCTGACGTGCTGCACTGTAACGGGTGCAGTCTACCAAAAAGTGCTTACAAATAAAAGGTTGTCCATAGTTCATACTGGCAAGCAATCACAGAGCTATTGTGTGTCACCTGCCATATGGGATCACCTGACACAGGTGACTGCTCCCCGCCTCAACCCCAGCCAGTTAGGGTGGTACTCAATTTACTTACCCCAGAAGGATGGAAGGCAGAGTTGACATGGTTGACTGGTTATACATGTATATCAAGGTAGTTTACATGCCCACAGACATTAACCCATCCAAGCAGTAGCCACTAGATAGCAAACCGACCGGATGTCGAATTTACAACCTCTCAAAAATAAGTCCAACATTTTTACCGTTACTCCATCAAGTCACCGATAAATCTATTAGAAATAGTGCTAATGAGCAGCAGCACGTTAAGTTAGATGCAATCACCGGAGTCTCGGGGTAGTAAGAGTCCTGTGCGTCAAGGCGGTTGAGTGGCATGAACGTAACTTCACCGGGGAGTCGAAGCCGATTCATCTCCTGCAAGATCTTCGTTCCAGTACGGTCAGTGTCAACGATGTGATGAAACAACCTTCAAAATCATTCACCTCAGGGTTGATACACCCAGACACATCACAAACAACTTAGTTGGTTTCACCCAGCAAAAAACCCACCCCGATACTAAATCCAATTTTAGTTACTTGTTCCACAAATGATGAAATGTTTTATTAGGCTAAGGCTTTTAAGAGGGTTGTTCGATAAATAAGTTTTAAAAATGGCGTCATTTCAATAATTTTTAAAATAGGAAAAATTCTAAATATACGTTTTGTAGGGAATTTAATTCTGAACATATGTGATTTTTTTTGACGATGACATCATTATTGTGATGTCATCTGTTAATAGAACACAGTTCATTTGTGTATTGTTTGCTCCACCTGTAATCTAGCGTAACTCACGAGTGAAAACCAGCATAAAAGCAGAAAAAAAAACAAATAAACTTAATAAGTTAATGTCACCTCTTTAAAAGTTAAACATAAATGTTTCATTTTTCAACATATCGTCCAAGTTTGTTCAAACATTTGTTCCATCCCTGTCAACAAGTTGCTGAACAAACAACGATGATGGCTGCTGTCCGAGCCGCTGACAAACAACTGATTGCATCTTGGTATCTGATGCAAATTTCTGCCCATTTTGCATTTTCTTACACCAAACATGAACTGTTTGCTTCGTAAAACACTTGTCGCCATATACTAGATGCATCTCAGAGTGAATCTGATTTGCATCAAGTCTTTTTGCCCACGAAAAACAATAACTGTATGCTGTTCGTTACAGGACAATTTCAGTGCAAACATCACCGTATTTAATGTTTATAAATGACGTCAACTTGTATTCAGAATTAAATTGCCTACAAAACGCATATTTTGGATTTTTCTTATTTCGAGAATTAATGGAATGATGCCATTTTGTAAACTTATTTATCAAACGACCCTCGCAAAAGCCTAAGAATTTGCACATTTCCGAATACTTAGTTGACACAGAACATATCCAGCATTTCTCATACTAATAACCTAAAACTCATAAAACTCAGCCAGCTTGCACCATTAAACCTTAATATGCAACCACATCAATAGTTTATAACGACAAATCAATCTGTTTTCTTTATAGTGGACAACTGCCAATTAAAAAGGTTTCTGCAGCTGCCATAATAACAAATGTCCCACAGTGAAATAAAATCAAACACATTATAATGTCGCTCCAAAATAACCACGCTATACTGAGTGGGCCTTGGTAGGAAACCCAAGACCAAACTGGGTAAGCTAAATAACAAAATTTTGAATGACGCTTCATCTCACCGGTTGCCAGCCGTAACCTCGACTGCCGTAAAGAACGTTTTATCACACTCAAAGTTCTCAATCAGTGTTCCATAGTAGCCGTCGATGACATCTTGGTACTTTTTCTGGTCCCGGAAATACTGCAGAACTTTCACTATGCTGTCCATGCCGTTCAGCAGAGCCTGCAAACCAAACAACACAATGTACTTCAAATATGCAACAGCCTGCAGTCTGGAAAGTCACATCTCAAAAATGGATCAACTGATCAATCAAAGAACTTGTAAAAACAAAATTAGAATAAAACAAAAATCACGTTAAGTATGTTTGCAGTGTAGGCAACTGCTGAAGTGATAGTGGCAAGTCTCTAGCAAAGTGCCAATAAGAAAACCATGAAAAATTAATCTAACAGCTTCATTGAGAGCGTTTAACTTTTTTGAGGATATGAGACATGCTCATTTAATTTGTGCCCTTGCAACAGCTTTGTACCACCTCAAATTCTCGAATTGGTCGTACAAGACTTACACACTCTTATCTCTTAAAGGGAGAGAGTCAGCCAGTATGTGAAGCTTGCCATTCTCCGCTCACAGTCAAGCACTTGGTAGACTGCACCCGTTACAGTGCAGCACGTCAGAGATATTTTGGAGTGGACACACTCAAGGACGTTTTTGAAAATGTTGCATCTCGCAACATCATCGCTTATGTTACAGATATCAACTTTTACAATCGTATATAATGTTGTTTTTACATTAGCTTAATAGCCTTGATCTTAACAAGTATTTTAACTTTGCTTTGAATACATATATTAACTGCTTTCAACTAATTTTAACCACGTATGGCACTGAATGGCCTATTTTGTGCCGATGTGCCGTTAAGAAACTACTCACTCACTCGCTCAAATTCTCAATCCATACTTTTTTATAAATAAAAATAAAAATAATAGGCCAAAATTTGAGCAGGTGATTAGCAGCTTCGTGTTAAGCAATACCAAAACAGTCTCAAAGTACCAATTTAACAAAGGCAAATATTGTTTAAAATTACAAACAACTGAATCAAAAGTGTGAACGAGTTCTGAGTAGAAGTCGGTAGACATCCTCAATTCCACAGAGAAAGAAGAATTATTTCACCGCAAACACATGACGAAACGACGAAGTCAGAAGGTTAACCAAGCAACCCCATCTCTCAGCCATAGTCCAGTCAAGGCGCCTGTCCCTGTTCGGACACATTGCACGAATGCCTGATGAAACAGATGCAAAACACATCTTAACAGCTTCCCCTGCAGGAAACTGGAGGAGACCACTGGGACGTCCTCGTATTATATGGATGAAAACCATTCAGCAGGATCTGAAATCCAGCGACCTCAATATGGACGATGCAGTTGACTTGGCTCAGAACCGTCCACTCTGGAGATTGATGTCTACATTCGGCACTACGCACTCTAAGTGGTGCTTGCCAGGAATGATGATGATGATGAAACATGTGAGGTTAGAATGTACCTTGCCCGTGATCGAGCGCAACGCCTGGTCTTTCTTGCTCAGCTCATCTCTCTGAGATGCAATCTTCTGTTGCATCTGATTCTCAGCACGCCACAGATTGCTAACGAGACAAACAACAACAACATGAAAACAACAAATGCAACAAAACTTGCGGCAAAACCTGCACAGATTCAATGGCAATAAAACACTTTTATATTGGCACAACAATAAAATGTCGGAAACACTTAGCAAAATGGAAATGCAACCATGGTTGATAGCTATCAAGTAACATCGCGACTGTATGCTCGTAATGCGATAAAAAAGCAATTCGCAGATGCTTAAGTACTGGGAAAGATTATGAGAAAAAGTCTATATATTTTTCAGACATCTGCAGGCAAGTATAGACCTGCTTCTAATAAACATATTCAACATGGTGTGATATTCTGATATAATACACCAATAACAACATGTAACTACATCATTGGCAGGATGCCTATAATTACAACAAAAACAACAGTATTAATATACATTGTAGTACGCACTTTCGTTCGTTCTGTTTTGCATCTTTTGCTTTCTTCATCTCGTAGAAAGATTTGTTGTTACTGTCGATAATGTCCTTGTGCTGTTCAATTTTCTCTGTCACATCCTGACAGTAAACAATAAAACTCACAACCACAAAACATCCATTTTGAAAATCACAGCTACCAAAAGCTTCTAAATCACTTCAGTATTGATAATTTGTGCAATGGCCTAAAAATACAGGGTGGGCCAAAAAAACCGTACCTGTTTGAGTGTTGATAACTCAGCGATAGCCGTTTAATGGCAAGTTGTGTCAGGAATATTCACACCAAAAATTATGAGAATCTGATAATTTTTGTTCATGTTAAAATCGAAAATGTCCAGGATGTTTTTTTTTGAGACACAGTGTATATTGTAGTCAGGGGTAGTGTTAACCTTGATGTCCTTCTCCAGTTTCTGTGCTTTCTCCTGGTCCTCGGCCAAGTCAGTCTTCAGGCGCGTGATCTGATCTTCCTTGTCACGGATAGCCTTGTTCAGAGACTTGAGTTCCTTGCCAATCCACTTGTCACGTTCTTCCTTAGAGCGGAACTCGTTGCCTCGACCCTGCTTGGCATACAGCTCCTTGCGTCGCTGCTCACTCAGTGCCAACCTGAATCAGAGTCAGTCAGTCACACAGCTTTACTGACAAAAATTTCCAGAACTTTTCCAGGTCCAGGACACTCAAAACGTTTTCCCCAGACCTTTTTGGAGCCCACAAACGATCGAATATAGACAAAGAGCAGTTATTTACTACACATACAAAGCATAATCCAATCCACAGAGTTCTTCATGAGCAAAAAAATTATCTGCAGTATGCCAAATACTTCAAAAAATGTATGTAATGTGTGTATTTCCGTAAGCAACTGCTACATTAGTGTTACACACTGTTTACTATAACCCACCAAAAAATTAATCAACAATCCAGGATATTCAGTTTGCAGGACTTTCTAGGACTTTATGCTTTAATTTCCAGAACTTTCCAGGAGGTGTGGGAACCCTAGTAGTTTCTTAATGACAGATCAACACATCTGGTCTGTAACAATAAAGCACAGGGGCGCGGTAGCGCAGCCCTGTGTTAATGGCGACCGGCTAAGTCAATGGAGAATGGCAAAATTTGACCCCGCGCAGATCCGAAACCCCTCAACCGATCGACACAAAATTTGAAACAGGCGATTAAGTCTGTAAGACACCCACTGTGCAAAACTTTGTGCAAATCCTTTAACATGGGCAAATGCAAATTTGAGGCCTTATATCTCCATAACGGTGCAAGATAGATGCATGGTTCCAATGGACCACCAGTAGGAAACCACATATGCCGAGTCCAATGGTCACGTGCCCCCAAAATCTTTGACGTCCCGTATCTCCGTATCCGTGCAAAATAGATGCATGGTCATCATTGAATCATTGACCACCAATAGGAAAGTGCCCTCGCAGAGTTTGATGGTCTCATTCTGATGATGTCACGTGACCTCTAAAGATCAAAATCGTGACCCCAAAAATATTTAAGGTTCAGTGTCTTCATGGTCGTGGAAAGCAGATGGTTTATAATTGACCACCAACATAAAAACTTTGTTATTGTAATAAAACAGCAAATATAAATGTACAAAACATCAGTTTATACACTTGTTAACAGCGACATGCAAAAATGACACATCGAAAACAGCAAAAATCATAAAAAAATGATATTATTCAACAGCACATTGACAGTTAGATGATGTGATGGTGAGTGATATCACCTTTTTATGATTTTTGCTGTTTTCGATGTGTCAGTCATTGCACGTCACCATTAACAAGTGTATAAACTGATGTTTGGTACATTTATATGTAGAAATGATAACTGTACATTCAAATATATCAACTATTAAGAAGTCAACCGATGACAAACATAACGCGAACAACATTATGACAGTGGAAATTGCCAATCCAATACTATTATACTTTCAATTACAAGACATTTCTGCGGCCACTTTTGGCATTTTAGAAACTTGTATGACACGGAGACTTAAATGTGTGTATTGGAAGTACTAAGAGGTACACAATGACCAATCTGCTTATCCAAATATGGCCAATTTTGAACTACAAACACAATTCACTTCTAGTGGGGCAGCATGTCTCAGGTCAAACTGTATAATTTTGATCACTCACAGGCTTTCATGAGTGTGATAGTCTAGCAAACTCACATTACTCAAATGCCAACTGACAGCAAACTGTAAGCCAAGAGTTCTTGATTAAATAGCTGTAACTGTGCTTCAGACAACTGTATACTTTGATGAACCATCAAAAACACCAAATGTTAGGACAAAACCCGAACGAGTATGAGTAAGTAGGGTTTAACGTCCCACCGGACACAGTATAGGTCATTTCGGGGATGGCCTTTCCAGGCGGAATGCACACAAACACATAATAATGGAACAGTAAGTTTAACCTTTACAGAAACACAAAACACAAGATACAAAAAACAAGCTAAACCTGAAATTGTAAGAACTCCATTATACACGTGCATATGTAATTAACATAATGGTAGTTCTAATAATCTTCCCTGTTATCCTCCAGACAGATATCAATGTGATAATGCTGTCTATTGGAGGACAGGGGGCGACAAAACCCGAACACCACCAGTAACCAACATCCACCTGTCAAACATAACCCAAAGCATGAAAGCACAAATCTAAAGGAAGTCTAACTGAAAATGCAACTAACTGAGATGCGGCTTGTTCTTCGTTCCTGCGTTCCTCGTCGTACTTAGGATACAACTGCGACAGCTGATCCTTGGTCTGCTGGATTTTCTCCTTTAGCTTCTTAATTGCTGTCTCAGTGGTACTCTGAAAGGGCACAAACAACGCACAAGTCCAATCCATCTGAAGACTCACTCTACTAGTGCAAACCAAAATCTAGCTGCCACGGATGTTCTAATTAGAAGAACAAACAAAAGCAAAATCGTTACGGAGTTTGTTAACAACTGCATCCCTAACCATTCTTCTGAATAAGGCAGCCACACATCAGGTCGACACTAAGCTGATCAGTGGCTTCCATACCCACAGATCTAGAATCAAAATCGGACTCAAGTCCCCACCCCGTTCGTGCTCTTTCCCTTCTCTAGTAGAAAGTTTTGTTAAGGGTAAAGATCTAAATAAGATCTACACCCTAAACAAAACTCCCCCCCCCATATTTTTCACTCTGTTCGCTAGTTCATCAAAAGCCGATGACAGCTACAGACCTTGCTAGACTTGTGGCCGGCCTCCTCATCTTTGAGATCTTTGATGTTCAACTCGAGCTTCGCCTTCTGTTTTGTCAGCTCCTGACTTTCACCGGCCATCGAGTCTTTCTCATCTAGCAAAGCCTGCATCTGAGCCTTCAGGTCTCGCAGGACCTTCGTCTTCTCCTGCCGGCAGCAATTCACACACTGCAAACACCCTGGAAAACCCCAGTGGGTTCACTGGGTACCCACAACGAACTTAATCCAATTCTGGTTTCCTGTTCCACTACGACTAAAAATGAGATGTTTTATCACAGATATGTTTTAAAAACCCTTTAAAACACCTATGAATTTGCAAACTTTTAGACACTTAGTTGATGTGGACAGTATCTAGCAGTGCTCAAGCTATTAGGAAAACAAAAAAATACTAGAAATTTGGGAAAAAGCCCAATGTGAGTCTACCCAGCGCCCTAAGTCCGATTGGGGGAAAAATTTAAGGGGGCGGGGTGAAATTTCCCTGGTAGCAAAGTCACGTGGCCCGCACTCAAATGCGTTAGCATACACAAAAGTCGCACCGTCGACCTAGGGTGGGTAAACATTAGCCGCGTAATCTCTGGCGTTAGTGGATCAAAGTTTGCCAAAGTTTTTTATTCAACGCAGGAATAATTGTGCCTGATAACGCTTTTTACCACTTGTCGATATCTCTACTCGTTCCACAGATATTTGCAAACTCGAAAATTGACGTAAATAGCACAGATTTTTGAACGTTTTTGCCCTCCCAAATTTTAAGGTAGAAGTGTCCCCCAAAAGTTGTACCTGCATTATCATCCCCATCTAGCAGCACGTCACGTGGCAAAGTACCATGAGGCTACTACCCCTGGCTCAAAAGTTCTATTAGCTAATACGCTACATTTTAAGCCGATTTTGGACTCCCTTTGATCACCACGCAAAATTTTGCGTCGATCGGCCGACACATCTCGGAGATCTCGCGTTGAAATAAAAAATAAACATCTGCAGTAAAATATAAGACCTTCCAAAAACTATCGTTTCCAGGCAGACTAAATAAACATAACGTTCCGATGGCAGGAGCAAAAGGTGTTACAATTTCCAGTTTAAAAGGTCAAACCCCTGACAACCCCAAAACTTATCACAGTGGACCTTTAAAAATGGGTCTAACCACAAAAAAACCGACATTGAATTTTTAAAAACCAGGCTAAGCTTTTTAAAAAGACTTTACACCTTGACAGACACACACACAAAAAGAGAGAGAAAGAGAGAGAGAGTTTATTTACCAAAACCACAATACAGTACATAACCATATAATAGCAAATAACATAGGAGAGTGGTCAGAAAAGTATCTACCAATCAAATGTTGGCCACCAATTGTTACAGTCAATTTTACAATATTACATACCAATGCAAAAAAAATGTAAACAAAGGTTAAAAAAGAACAAAGAGAAAAAAAAGAAAAAAGTGAAAAAAGAGAAAAACAAAAACATTAACAAACATCAGCATTCAACATTCTTGTAAAAATCACAAACATAACCAATGTGGTAACCACTGCGGCTAGCACAACTTGCACACTTTTCCAGACTTTACACCAAACTTTTGGAAGCAGCTGTGGATGCTAACCGTAAGTGAGCAAAACTGTACTTAAAATGACAAGAAATTTATTAGAATTTATGTACTCTGTACACTGACTCGGATTTGATCTCCAGACTCTTCAACTCTGTCTCTTTGTCTCTTTGCATCCAGATTATTCTTCTTCTCTGCCAGCTGACCACCCACACATCACGCCCACACATCGCACAATGCATTGTGTTCTAATGCTGTATGCTCATACTACTTTCAAACACTACTTATACACCTACCAACCAGCAAATATAAATCAACAAAAAATACAGTGCCAATGACACTACACTTCGAGCAAATTAAAAGACTGTAGTTATCTGATTAGAGTATTTTGGCTACTATCAGTGACAAAAAAGCTCATCGCCATACTTCAGCCATTAGCCGCATCATCAGATCTGCTACGTATGCGACATGTTGACCTGATGGCAACAGGATTAAATTATTGCTGGAAAAAAACCTCTTTCTGCCACTCAAACCAGCACTGTCTAAAAGTACCATACTCAAAACTGCACATTGCATGAATTTTCATATTAATAATAAATTATCATGCAAAATTTGTACCAAATTAGAACATTTCAGAAGCACAATTCACTATAAATAAAAAATAACAGAATTAAAACTCTTTTACAAAATTATAACTGCAAACAGACTAACACAAAAACAAAGAAATTTATTGTTTTGAACTGGTTTTGTATGAAAACTCCTTTTAAAATTAACGCCAAACTTGAAACTGGCAAAAATCTGTCGCTGCCACTCGGCCACCGTAAAGCACCTTTGGCCGAAACCTACTAACCTCAGAAATGGCACTGACCTTTCACCATTGACTGCTGCAGTTCTCGGCATGTGGCATTTTTGCAGGCAACATTAATAACACTACTTTTATCTGTTCCATTGCTACAGCATAGCATGGGACAGATTATAAAATCACTGATGTCATTCTGTCAGTCTGTCTGTAAACACTCTTATGACCGCAATTTTGATGAAATTTTGCACAGAGATTTGGGGCCTGAAAAGTAAGATCGAGTTTGATTGGGATAAAAATCTGATAACTACTTCCCCTATTTTACCCCAATTTTCAAAAATTAGCATTACAGCCTATGGGAACTTCAAAGCGGTATAACACGGTCCCCGTAAAAAATAATTGCATGCTGTGTTTAACTACCCCCCTATTTTCGGGCTCGGGCAATCTAACAGTGTTATTTAAATTTACCCCCTATCAAACCCTGTTGGCATGGCAACCATTCAAAAGCTGCAAAATTTTGCATTACAGCCAATGGATATTTCAAAGCAGTATAACTCGGCCCCCGTGAAAGATAATTGCGCGCTGTTTGCACCTACCCCCTATTTTCGGGTTTGGGCTATCCGATGATGTTGTTAAAATTTCTCCCCTGCCAACCTCTGTTGCCATGGCAACAAATTTTGAGACAAAATTGACTATGTGAAAGATACGTGAAAGATAATTCCTACCTGTTTTCACCTATCCCCCTATTTTTGGGCCTGGGCTATGCAATGGTGTCATGTAAATTTCTCCCCTGAAGACCCCTGTTGTCATGGCAACCAACCGTTTTTATTCAAAGACAAAATTGGCTGCAGGCTCACAAGATAGTCAAACACTGAAACGCAGCTGCTAGGCTATATAGCGTGGCAATGGAACAGATACCTCGTTCCACAGAACATATTTCTAGTTGAAAATATGTCGTGATTATCATTTATTACTTACTGTCCAAGCTTTACAATACCTAATGGCAAACATGGTCAGAGATCAATCAAGATATGAGTTAGAAGCCCAAACAGAACAGAGGGGTTAATGCAGAAAACATAATCAGCAATAGCTGCAAAGGCAAACAAGAAATTTGAGCTAATGCTCACGAGATGCGCGAAAGCCTATAGCAGTTCCGGTTCAGTAGTTTAGCTGAAAATTGGGGTGTTCACGCTAAGTTAATATACAAATACCAAATTCTCT
>Ga0056128_1011536_pt1 | contig 10890 bp, 8 predicted proteins | sample WorMetLIZISLAND2_FD_71113 | JGI IMG/M metagenome (GOLD analysis project Ga0056128, IMG submission 71113) | Marine gutless worms symbiont microbial communities from Max Planck institute for Marine Microbiology, Germany - Olavius geniculatus... ... | reverse complement strand
GCGCCAATCGAGAGCCAGTGTACGACTTCCTATTAGTGATTAATAGTAACCTAGGCCCTATCTCGCACCGTTACTGAGATACAGCGACTTATTGGCCAAAAATCGCAAATTTTGCCCACCTCCCTCTCATTTAGCGCTTTCGTTCGGGGTGACCCCTTTCGAATTTATGAAAAAGCTTTACAGTTCTTGAAACTAGAGTCTTCCACGCAGCCGACAGTGAAGATTTGGTGATCCTAGCTTGGACCGTTTTTGACTGATCCACTCGTGTGACGGATGGACGGACGGACGGACAGACAGACAGACAGAATTGCGATGGCTAAAACGTGCTGAAAGCTGTGGCTGCTTTCGCGCGTAAAAAGTAAGTACTTATTGATAGTAGTGCTGTTGTAGTTGTAGTGGTGATGGTAGTAGTAACTGATCGTGTGTCACAGGTCATATATAACGGAAAATTTGTATGTCATCTGCTCTCAGCGAAAAATTCCATAGTTGTAGCAGGGCTGCCACTTGGTCCCTTGAATTCCATCAAGTCTTTTTAACACTTGGTCCCTAATGTTGCTAATCCTCAAAAATTGGTCCCTAAAGTCTCTATTTCTGTGTGATTGGCTATTTTTCAAGTTATTCTGACTAAATTTCTGGTTGCATACTAACTGATACAAATACTGCTATGTCACTGATGATGCTGAATGCAAAATTTTCTGTTTGTGATGGAATGCTGGCATATGATTGTAAGCCTCATTTGGTTCCAGTAATGCGACAGCTTTTAACCCTTGCACACCAGGCACATGCAAGCTATACAGCCTATCTGGAAAGAAAACAAGAAATTTGAGCTAATGCTCACAAGACGCGCGAGAGCCTATAGCAGTTCCAGTTCACGCTAAGTTAATATACAAATACCAAATTCTCTACCTGGATCGCAGAACGATAGTAGCGTGGGTGATGTTGGGTGAGGCAGAAACTAAAACACTTATTTAATAGCCAGTTGTGTCAGAAATATTTTTGCCAAAAATTATTAAAATCTGCTAATTTTAATATAAGTTACGATCGATAATGTCGGGGACATTTTTTTCAGTTTTCTGTTTATTTCAACACATATTTCGCTTGATCTGCTTTCCCTAGGTAGTGCAGAAGCATACATTGGGTGAGGTGGGAAACTTAACAGTCATTTGATGGCAAGTTGTGTCAGGAATATTCGTACCAAAAATTATCAAAATTTGATAATTGGTTTTCAAGTTACAGTCAAAAATGTCGAGGATGCTTTTTTTGGGGACACAGTGTATATTCTCATTCTTGATGTCTACAGGGTGCAGCCAAAAATGTGGACCTCCAACGTTTTTCGCTGTTTTATCAACAACCGTTTTGAATTTTAATTTGAAATTTCACAGATTTATTTACTAAAACCTTCTACATTTAACTGCCAGGTAAAATTTGATTCTGTTGATAAACGACAAAGTTACAGACTTTTTAACATGACCGCCTAACGATTTTTCAGCATTCAAAAATGTTCTGGCTACAACACCAATTTAATAACGTCGTTGAAACAACACGGTTAAATGATGATCAGATTCCAGAATTCCATTGTCACTGCGAATGTTCGAAGTGTTCACCACCAGCTCCAAGCAACAACAACAGCCTCCAGTCGCCTTATTTGATAAATCTTTTACAGCCTTGTCGATCGGTCCCTGTGGCAGGTTGCCCCAGATAACCTGAAGCGCTTCTTTGAGTTTGGCGCTGGTTTTCAGCTTTGTTTTAAGCTTGCAGTAAGCGTCCAACTTTGCGCCCCATACGTGATAGTCCATTGGGTTTATATTCGACGGATTTGTAGACCATTGGTCTTTTGTGATGATACGTGGACAGCTGGCCTGCAGCCAGTTCTGTGCGCTGTGCGGCGTTGTGCACTGTGTGTGCTGATGCGCCATCCTGCTGGAAGATGAATCCGGTGGGCAGCCGGCGATTGCTTCAAAGGAAGGATAATTTAATGCTAATTTATAAACAGTATAAATTGCTGTTTACCAAAACATCGCTGTGACATTATCTGCAGTAACGTGTAACCAGTTTTTAAAAATTAAATACCATTTTTACCATGAACATTTTTGAATGCCGAAAAATCGGTAGGCACTCGTGTTAAAAAGTCTATAACTTCGTTGTTTTTTAACAGAATCACATTTTACTTCGACAGTTAGATGTAAAAGGTTTAAGTAAATAAAGCTGAACAATTTCGTATTAAAATCCCAAACGGTTGCTGAGAAGACGGCAAAAAAATTTAGAGGTCCACTTTTTTTGCCGCACCATGTAGTATGATTATGTGCAGGAGCAATAATGACCACAGTGTGGTTGGTCGTGACATTTGGTTTTGTATTAGGCTTAATTTAGGTCTTTCACTTTTAGGTCACATTTGACAAGTTCTGAGGTCCCTTACCTTAGTTCCTAATTCTTGTTATAATATTAGTTGCAGCCCTGTAGTAGTAGTAGTAGTAGTATTAGTAGTTTTGGTAGTAGTAGTGTGTTGCTCACAGATCATACATAGAGGAGGAGTTTATCTGGCAAGTCTGTCATCAGATGACGTCTGCTCTCAGCGAGTGTCACAGTCGGTCACGCAACGGTAACATTGTCTTACACCGTGACCTCAAGCCAGCTAACGTTTTTCTCGATGGTTGCTGGAATGTTAAGATCGGAGACTTTGGACTTGCAAGAGTGCTCAAACCGGACACTCATTTCACCAAGACCTGCGTTGGCACTCCCTACTACATGTCTCCAGTACGTGCTCAAATGTTTATTAGTCTGCTCGGAAGCGATAGCTTGCGGAGCAGACTTAAGTTTTACTGCGGGTGTTTTTTTAAAATTTTTTTTCAACGCGAGATGTCTGAGATGCGTGGGCCGACCAGCGCAAAATTTTGCACAGTGGTCAATACTAGGCCCAATTTTATAATGCCGGTCCAAAATTTTGGCAGGCCCTCCCCAATTTCAGGGGCCAAAAACATGCAAAGATTGGCCCAATTTCGGGCAGCTTCAAAGTTCGGTGGCAAATATCTCCAGAATGGATGAAGATATTCAAAATCGGACAAATATTTTATCTACCGCGATTTTTCCCGCGTTAGGTAAAACAAGTCCGGTGAAGTTTGGTCCAGTAACCTTGGAGATCTCGATGTGAAATCGTACCCACCTAAAGTGCCTTATTCCGAAAACCATATTTTGGCCCCTAGGGGGTGCTGTGCCCCCTAATTTTTACATGCACTAGAGAATGAATAAGTCTTACTAGTGCACCCCGCACCGAAAATGGGGGCCCCTTTACAACTTTTTTCAAAGGGGAGTCAAAAATTGGCTTAAAATGTAGTGTATTAGCCGCAAGAATTTGGAGCCAAAGGGAATAGCTTCATGAGACTTTGCCACGTGACATGCTGCTAGATGTGGGTAATAACGTGGGTACAACTTTCAGGGGGCACCGTCCCCTTAAAATTCGGAGGGCAAAAAACGTTCAAAATTTAGTACGTTTTACAACAACTTTTGAGTTTGACTGCAGATATCTCTGGACTGGATAGAAATATCGACAAGTGGTAAACGACGTTATCAGGTACAATTAATCCCACGTTAAACGAAAGAAATTTGGTAAAGTTTAGTCTACCACCACCAGAAATTATGCGGCTAATGTTTACTCACCCAAATTGACTTTTTCAAAAAGTCATATTTCGACCCCCAGGGGGTGCTGTGCCCCCAAATTTTTGCACACGCTAAAGAATGACCAAGTCTTAGAAGCGCACCCTTTACCGGGGACAGGGGACCCCTTTACAACTTTTTTCAAAGGAGGAGTCAAAAATTGGCTTAAAATGTAGTGTATTAGTCGCAAGAACTTTGGAGCCAGGGGGAGAAGCTTCATGAGACTTTGCCACGTGACTTGCTGATAGATGGGGGTGATAATGCGGGTACAACTTTTAGGAGGCACGGTCCCCTTAAAATTTGGGAGTGCAAAAACGTTCAAAATTTAGTACGTTTTACAACAACTTTCGAGTTTGACCGCAAATATCTCTAGAACGAATAGAGATATCGACAAGCAGTAAAAAGCGTTATTATGTACCAGGTACTTAATTGCGCGTTGTATAAAAAAATTTGGTGAAGTTTGGTCCACTAACACCAGAGATTACACGGCTAATGTTTACCCACCCTGTGTCGACGGTGCGTGTTTTGCATATGCTAATGCATTTGAGTGCGTGTCACATGACTTTGGTACCGGGAGGAATTTCACCCCTTGAATTTTCCCCCAATTGGACTTAGGGTGCCGGATGGACTCGCGTTGGGCTTTGCCCCAAATTTCTAGTTTTCATCATCTTTGCACAAACTCATAGGTAGAGACTGCAGTTTTTCGTGGCAAATTTTTTTCAGAGTTTGCTGGTCTCGTTGCAAAAGTTTGGGCTTCCCACAGAAGATTTTCTTAGTTCCATACCATCTTATTTATTCAGTAAGTTGGGGACTTTTTGCTTATTTCAAGCGTGAAAACATTTGTCATTCTGTTGCTAATGTTCAGTGATCATTTATAGGCCATAGCTTGTCAGCAGTGGGAATAGTTTTGCTTGCATTGTAGTTTTGCTGATTGCTGAAGTATTCAGTCTTCAGTCAATTTAAGAAGATTGCCAGTTTTGTTGGACAACTTCTCAGACTTGGATTTAAATCGGAAAATAATGAAAATAAAGCTAATGGCCAATTAGTATCGAATTTTGGGAAATTTAGAGGAAACATAGCAATTCCGTGGAAGCAAGCAAATCCTGCAGCTTGGCTTGAAATTCCACAATTTATGAAAAACTGAGGTCCTTACTCAAAAGTTGAGACACTGACTAACAAGTCAACATGTCATCCCAGTGTTGACATAATATGTGGCCATCCACATTGCTATATGCTCTCGTCCACTGCACTCCAGACTGAAAATTGGCACAACATTTACTCCATAGTTGGGGAAGGTCAGCCTTTTTGTCTCTGATTGTATTCTTTATGAACTGTGCACTGTTGTGATTCCCGCTTTGATAGTAGTAGTAGTTGCAGCAGTAGTAGTTATTGTTGTTACAGTTGTGCATTTACCGTGGTTGGTCAGTTTTTATCGGTTTATGAGGGAAACCACAGCTTCGGTTTGATGTTCTAACCAGCAGTACTGACACTGAATGGTGGATATGCCAGTGCCTGTTGGATGCAAATTTCACGGGTGGTTGTAGTGGTTGCAGTTTCAATTTCGATAACCGTAACAACATTAGCAGTATTAACTGTAGTTGTAAGAGTTGTTGTCTGTTGTACAAGCAGCTGAATGGTGCAAGGTACAACAACAAATGAGATGTGTGATCGCTGGAGTGTATTCTCTATAAACTCTGATTGTTGACTTATGTTCTACTAGTTGTAGTAGTAGTTGTTGTTGTAGTTGTAGTTGTTGCAGTAGTAGTATTGTGTCGTTATAGGAACAACTGAGTGGTGCGGAATACAACGAAAAATCAGACGTGTGGTCTCTGGGATGTATTCTCTATGAACTTTGCACGCTCCAGCCTCCGTTTAACGCCGACTCGCACTTGGAACTGGTAAAGAAAGTAACATCGGGTCATTTGCAACGTATTCCTTCAAGATACTCTGATGATCTTTTTGCACTCATCTTGGCTTTGCTCCAAGTCAATGTAAGTGCATTTCTAATGCTGTCAGTATTTTGAGTATTAGGTGTTGTAGTCATCATAGGTGCAGTAGTTGTTTGATGCGGTAAAGAAAGTGACATCGGGTCACTTACTGCATATAGTACAAAGATATTCTGACACATGTACATAAAAATTTGTTTGTTAAATGTTAATGCTACAAAGAAAATATTACATTGCATTTCTTACTTTTTTTACTGTTTTTGTACTTTTTACATGGAGTTGGAATCGCTCTTGCAGCCAAAGTTATTTCACTTATTGCTACACATTGCTTTGTAGCATGGACAATCTATCTGTCTATGAAATTTATGCACTCTGCTTCTGCTTCTGCTGTTTGACAGATGTCATTTGTAGGGACCAACCGAATTCACGGGAAAAAATGCATGATTTCACGGCAGAATTTTTAAAATGTGTCAAATTTCACGGAAAATTCACGGAAAGAGTTTTGGAAATTCACGGACCACACAGACATTATTTCGAAGCGCTGCGCTAATGCAAACGAAGAAATTTTAGATCAACGAATATTTACTACACTAAGTCAAGACTTAAGACAGTCAATGTCAACTACTTAGTGCTGAAGTGCGACACGTAGCAATCAGCAACATCCGTACAAAAGCTGCTGATAAAACTCTGGAATTGTCATAAGTTAAACTAAAAGCACTAAAATTCACGAAAAATCATGGATTTCACGGAAATCAGCATTTTTCACGGAAGAAGGTCAATTTCACGGAAAATGTCACGGCCGTGAAATCGTGAATTAAGTTGGTCCCTAGTCATTTGGTGGGGTCCAATGACACATGGTGTTAGATGGGGTCTCTGACCACCCTCTGAAAGGGAAATTTGGGGTTGAACCTTAGCCTGACCAGCCAAAGCACGCAGTTGGAAATTGCAGCCAAACCATCTGTCCTATGGTGGCATTTGGCGAATGCAAACGAAGCTGGATGGACTTGCCTTTTGCCTGTTGCCAAATTTCTTTTGTCTTTGTTCATCATTTTTGCTTATAGTGTGCTTTGTGTAGAATATTATTATTAATATATTGCAAATATCAATTGCTGTTTGAATGTGTTAACGGCAGCATTCAAAGCGGCTTAGCATTGATGAACTCTTGTCACATCCACTGCTACTGGCACGGTTTTTCCCCGCAAGGCCGGACAACACACTGTCCCGCCCACTGCAGCCATCAACCGGTGAGAGCGACCGAGCTGTGAGGGAGGCAGAGCTTGAGGCTCGAGAGCTGCGGATATCTCAGCGTGAGATGGAACTAGAGCAGCGTGCTTCCGAGCTGGACGGTTGAATAATTTCTTTGTTGATAGTTGATTAGTTGAATCATACCTCTGTCGATAGATTGCTCCTAATCTGGCGCATTCGTCCTTACTCAGAATCATGAAGCAGCCTTTCATCTCTCCAAGTCACACCACCTCCTACCTCGTTTTCTTGCTTTTCTCTTTTCCTCTTTCTTTCCTTTCTTTTCTTTCTCACTCTTTTTTCTTTCAGAAAAAAACGTCTAGCTGGAGGGTCTGGGAGCATTGTCAGTTGCCATAGTGGGGTCCAGGGCAGAGCCCTAGCTGCAAGCACATTTTTGGCTCTAAATCGCATCTCAGTGCAACATTTTAGTCGTTTATGTGCAATGCAAATAACTGTGTTATGTTGTTGTCTGCGAAAAAATTTTCTCATGCAGTTCAACCCCCCCCCCACCTTATTTTCCAGGAAGCATCTCCTGTCAGTGGGGTGGACGCTACTGGTAGTTACCTTCACCAAAGAGTGACGTTATGTCACAGCATCGCTGTCTGTTTCACTGTCTGTCTGTCCACTATGTTACTCCAAAAGCCATGAATGGATTGTGATGAAATTTTGTGGAAGCCTTTCTGCTAATTTCACCAAAATGCACAAAAAGTGTTTGTGGGTTGTTCGATTTGAATGAAGTCTAGTCTGCAGGTAATGGTTGATAAGTGCTACATGAGGTTTGCCATGGGACCCGATTCAAGGTCAAGGTCACAAGACTTCTGGAGTTAGGAATTGTTTCGTTTTCAAGGTCTTTCCTCCACTGTCTGCAACATTTGGTAACTAGCAAAGATACTAGTACTTCTAAAAAAGGGGATTATATCTGAATCTGATTGGAGGGATTTTTTAAAAATTTGGTTTAGTTTTTGCGTGTCAGGGACTTTGAACCTCACTGGTAACAACGTTGTGAAATCGGTACGGAGAAGTCGACATCAGTCATGTAATTGTGGGCTTCTGTTGTTGCAGCTCGTGAGAAACGACTCAACATAAGAGAGAAGATGACTGAGGAACGAATGGCCAGGTTACTACTCTGGACTTCATTAGCATAGAATGGATACAAACTGTTAGCATAGATGCGGACTAACAGTGACATATTCTTCAGTGCCTTGACACCGTTGATCACTGGAGACGTTCTAGCATATTATTATGACAGGAAAAACACTCAGTCCAGCCAGCATAAGTTCCTCAACAAGTAGCAAAACTTTGCTGTTTGGGACCTAGCTAGAGTCATTCGGAAAGAAACTGTGGATATGTTGTAGGAACGAATTGAATGATAGACTGACTAGTTGTCTAAGAAAACTTGTAAAGCTCAGCAGAAATTGACAGTCGCCACTTTTTATTAGAGGAAACGGGAGATTTGACAAAGAACTAGTCAGGAAAATTGCAGTTGTGTGGTGTTAATTTTTAGTTCAGGGAATGCTTTTCCTTTCTTTTACTTCCCTTTTCTTAGAAGTAGGCCACATTTAACCCATCTAGGAGTCTGGGGAGTGCTGTAAGCTCCTCCAGTGGGATCCTGGATGCAAAATATTTTGGAAGATTTTGCACTCTAGAAACGGCATCTGGGGGAACAAGGGACCAGATTTTATGTCGTCGCTGGACTGACATAATTCTTAATTATTATCATCTCAGGCAGCTTTGAAGTGATTTTAGTAGGATTTTAACGTTCATTGCGATTCATGATTTTTCTATCTGACTGCTTTACAGACAAAGTAATGAATAAATGGTTTTGCTGTGTAATGCCAGGGAGACACTGTAGATTTTATATATGATGATGGCTGACATTTGCTGTATTTTTTAGTTAAGCATAATTATCTTTACTGCCATTTTCTGATGAAATAAAGATGCATAAATTTATTTGTTATTTTTATTAATGTTGTTTAGGGCGGAAAGATTACTGGAAGAGTATGCTGAGGCTAAACTTGCCATGATGAACAGTGTAGGGAGTTTGGATGACACGAGTGAAGATGATGATGGTGACGATTATGATGCTTATAGTGGCAGAGATACGACTGCTCATCGCTGCAGTAGCATAGTCAACTCACACGCTCCCCGCAGGCAGAATTTGTCCACCAACATCAGCTCAAACCCTGGCCGGAAAACCCGAGCCGCTTCTGGCAATTCCGGTTGTCATCAGAAAAACCCAGCATCATCAACTCGAGGAGCTTTGGCTGTTCACCAGCAGGCGCGAGGAAGCTCGACGTCACGGGATAACCCGGCAGCATCAGAGCGAGAAAATCCGGCGTCATGGCGAGAAAACCGCGGTGCAAAGATGGCCGTGAAGCATTTACGCGAGGGTCGCAGTGCACTGGGTGCAATCAACCACGAAAGCAATTTGATAATTCTAGGACAGAACATGCTACCGACAGTTCCTACCAAATATGTGCATTACCCTCGCGGATATTTGGGCAGTTGAATGCACTTGATTAAGCTGAATTTGCTTCTGTTTTTAACTTTATTACTCTGATAGCCTACTGCTGTTTGGAAGATAGTGGGATCATGCCAGCTGTGAAAAGTTTGCAACTCTTACGACTTTGGACTAATTCTGTTCTTGCTGTGGAAATTTTGTGCAGTTAAATTCACTTTGTTGAGTTTCATTCATTTTTGAACCAGGCCATTTTCTTTTTCTCATTTATACCCATTTCTTTCTTTATTAACAGGTTACTGTACGTACCAGTGTCTTCTTATCATGGCAGTGTGTATTGGCTTTTAACCAAATACTACACGTAATACTGATTGCATTAATATTCCACTGCAATTTCAGATGTTCAAAAAGGTTGTGTCATATCAGTAACATGTCTCGCAGTGTCTGCTGTGTTGATGTACTGGCACCAATGTGGTATTTATTTTATTATTTTGCAAGTTCTTTGCTTGTCTGCTATAGAAACTGTGCTCATTGATAACTGAAGAAGTGACATTTACGGGTTTATTTCATTTTTAGTAGTTTATTTGTAACGTTTATTGTTTTGTTTTGTGTACGTTCTGGTTAATGGGATTGTTTCCATTGTGAGTTGCTGTCAGTAAAACATTTTTGTCATTCGATGATGTAATTAGCTATTGCAGTTGCACGCTTTAGTGATGCTAGAGTTCCTTGATTTGTGGCATTAATGATGTGCATTTGTATGAATTCTTTTTAGCTGGTCTTATAATGAAACTGTGCACGTGGTAATACTTTAATCTACCTGTCTAGCAACTTGTTCTGTCCTGCAACAATCGCAGACAAAGTTTTTTTAAAATACTAGAAGTGCTTTAGAATGGGTAATTTAGTCTTTCCATTGTGCTGTGGCTAAGTGTGTTTTAGCATGTTGTTGGGCATAAGGGCGTTCATTTTCGGAAGGGTTCCCACACATTGGAAAGTCTTTGCATTTTTTTCTTATTTCCAAGGCCTTGAAAGTACTAAAAATCAGGTTTGGTGCTTAAAAAGTTCTTGAATTTGAGTTACTAGGTCTTGGACTTTTCTCAGCTTGTTATGCTGTAAATTGTGGATGTATTTATTGTTGGAAAGATGCACATTTATTGACTGAAATGTACCCATTTGCTTTCCAAATTTACTTACTTAGCTTGCAAAATGCTGCATAAATGAGTAAAAAATGCCAGGTGACTTTAGATGCAAGTAGTTTTGTTTCCGTAAAACTTTGAAAGCAAAAACTGCACCACTATTTTTGAGGGCCCGATAAATATTTTAGGGATGGAGGTTAGTTTTAACCTTTCGTTATCGATGTTTGTAAATGGTCATTGAAATCTGGATGTTAGGTTCTTGAGAGTCCTGGAAAAGTCCTTGGATTTTGTTTTCAAAAACGAGTGGGAACCCTGTTTGGTGCATTGTTTTAACTTGTGTTTTTACGTTTGTTTAGTCATGTTTACTTGTTTGCCAGAACATTGTGTCTGTGATTTTATCACTGGTGTTGAGTCCAGTGGCGTAGCCACGATTTGTCTTACAGGAGGGGAGGGGAGGAAG
>Ga0056128_1011535_pt1 | contig 10891 bp, 8 predicted proteins | sample WorMetLIZISLAND2_FD_71113 | JGI IMG/M metagenome (GOLD analysis project Ga0056128, IMG submission 71113) | Marine gutless worms symbiont microbial communities from Max Planck institute for Marine Microbiology, Germany - Olavius geniculatus... ... | reverse complement strand
ATAAATTTTATTTAAAGCTTGGTAATTGATAACATTTCAGTTCTAACCACAGTCTTAGCAATGCAGTGAAGAAGAAATGTGGCTGCATTCTTACATTAACAACGAGATAAATGTAATTAGATAAATGGCGATCTACCGCTAGTAATTTTCTGCTCTCTAGTGCGAGATCGCCTATCTACCGCTAGCACTGACCTATCAAAAATTTATCATTTGTTGTGGTTATGATGCTGCTACCGTTAGGCTCCCAGGCTGCAAATTCCTAAAAGTTATTATCAGTCCAGGTCTGACTGACACCAGATTTTATCAGTTCTCGTCTCATATAGAAGGCTAATAACACAAAGTTTTAAGTGTATTGGACTTAGACTTTCGCTGAGCCAAAGCTAAAGCTGAACGCTAAAGTCTGTACTTAGACCAAAGTTCAACTAAACGATTAAAAATGGCGGATAACCGGTAAACCTAACAGGAAATAAATCCACCATTTACGCTTAGACTTGCTTATTTAGTTGTGCCGTGCATGCAAATGACGTAATTACGTAACGTCTTACGTCATTGTGTAGCCATTACGGCGTTTATTTTTGGTACCAGATTGTTTTAATTTACTAAACTATCCATGTTAGTCGCCATGTTTTCGCTCAGCGAAATCACTTCACTTTTTGACTTAAGTAAGTACTTAGACCAAAGTTCAGGCTCAGCGAAAGTCTAAGTCAAAAAGTGAAGTCACCCAGTGCATCAGTTGGCTGTATTGGAATGTGTCTGGAATTGGCACTGCAGCAGCACATCTTCTGCCGCCAGTAGTGCGGGTACAACAGCTGAACAAGTGGTTATGCAAACTTGTGCAACATATTTATTCGTGAAATGTGGCATGCCATTTGAGAGATTTAGTGCAGCCGACAAAGACTGCAGTTGCATGAATTGGCTGTGCGTAGAGGAAACTGTTAAGTATCCATCAGATGTATCATATTGACTAGCACAGTCTGGTCTGGACTAATGATAAATTTTGCCAACAAGTAATGCCTAGAATGACAACATAATGTGGTGTCAGTATTCAGTCCAACCTGGACTGAATATATAGTTTACCACCAGTGCCAGACTGAAAATAAAATATGATGTCAGTCCTGCACAGACTGATAATAATGTTTCCCCTGCAAATTAGAGAGAGTGAGTGAGTGAGTGAGTGAGTAGGGTTTTACATCCCACCTGACACAGTATAGGTCATTTCGGGGACGGGAATTAGAGAGAGCCGACATTTCCCAGTATAACTGGATTAAAAATGCTGCGGTGTCTTATATAAATAAAACACCGTAGCATTTTTTAATCCAACTATACTGGGAAATGTAGCATGCCGCTCGGCCCATCTCGCCATGACGTTCGTTCGTCAACAGGTGTACGTGTACTATAACCGGTCACTGCACAGCCAAGACACTAGAGCTGCTTTGTATATCAAAACCAAAAAACTGAAGCCGTCAATAGAGAGCCTAAAGCTGCGGTTTTGATAGGGTTTGATACTGTTAAAAAACATGGTTTCGGTGCTGATTTCGATAACTGTAACAACACTACTTATTTCTCAGTATATTTAATATTTTTTTCTGTATTTTTGCTTTCATTAAAAAATACATGGCAATGATGGCATAGATGTGCATTGTGCATAATTATTAAACAAACATTTAGTATTACATTTGGATTGTTGTCCACTTTTACTTTGTATTACAAATGTCCTTTATATTAAATGTGTTTTATTGTAACAGAGTGATTCCATCAAATACTTCCTTGACAGTGTTCAGAGGATCAGTCAGTTTGTGAGTTACTCATTGCTTCTTTATAGTCAGCAAAGAGAAGTGTTTTTTTTGTAAAAAAAATCAGTAGACAGAAAATTTCATTGTGTGAGTTTTAATTTAATTTTGAGCTTGTATGTTGCTGAATATATCATGTGTTATATGACTTTTATGGTAATAGATACAGCATCTCTTGAAGTTTATGTTTTATCTGTTGGAGACTGTATTTTGTCAGGGATGGGATCCTTGAGGACTGTTCTTGACATTGAGGACAGCTCGAAGACGAAAAATTGTTGCCTTGGCCTTGTGCTCGATACTAAGGTCTCTGTATTCTGTCACTAGACTTGAATAGTCTGAAATATTGTAATTATGTTTGAGCATTTTTATGGTTCATTATGGTTTGACTAAGCTGGCTTTTGGTGCATAGCATAAAATTGTCTTACTCACTTATTTATTAAGTGGCCTTGGTCTTGAAGATCACTGGCCTTGGTCTTGAAATTGCTGGCCTTGAATTCATCCCTGGCTTTTGTATTTAGTTTTAATAACTTGTGGTGTCTGCCTTGGTTAAAAAATGTTGAATCATCTTTCTGTAATATTGAATATTCGAGGTCTGATACATTGGCATTTATTGCATCATCGATAATTTACATTTGTACGCATTGTGTGCTATATTTAGGGTTATTTGCCGACGAAGCTTGATATTCTTCATGCACGCCAGCCCACGAAAGGCATTGCAGAGCACGAGTTCCTTATAAACAGTGTGCCTTTCCGCTTTGTTGATGTTGGTGGCCAACGGTCTCAGCGCCAACGATGGTTTCAGTGCTTCGAAGATGTTACTTCTATCCTGTTTCTTGCATCATCAAGTGAGTTCGACCAAGTTCTCTTTGAAGACCGGCGAACAAATCGTCTTCTCGAATCATGCAACATATTCGAGACGATCGTCAACAACAAGGCATTTTCACATATCTCCATCATCCTGTTTCTCAATAAGAATGATCTTCTAGAGGAAAAGATCCAAAAAGTCAACATAGGTGACTATTTCCCACAGTTTAGTGGTGATCCACATTCACTGTCAGATGTCCAGCACTTTCTAGTAACCATGTTCGATGAGCGACGTGTAGAGCGATCTCACGCAATGTTTCACCACTTTACAACTGCAGTTGACACAAGAAACATTAGGCTTGTTTTTCGTGACATACGTGACACAATACTGAGTAAAAATATTAACTCGCTGATGCTTCAGTGAGAGCTGAGTGCAGCAATGTGCATAAACTTATGCACTAGAATGATGTTAGTTGTTGTTGTGTATGTACCATTAACTACATTTGTTTTGTAAATGCTCGGTCATTTAATATTTATGATTGAACTGATCCTTGATTTAGCTGACTGTTGTTACATATGTTTTTTTGTTATTTTGTTTTTGATATCTCTGAAAGCCAACAACGATAGGGTGTATCTTTGTTTTATAATAATGATGAACTAATTTGTTTAGCGCCAGTGTGTTGATTGGCTTCAGAGGCGCTGGAGGGACAGTTGCAGTGGTGCTATACAGTTAGAGCTACGCCTAAATGTTTGACGGATGAGCTAGAGAGCTAGAACGTTAAGTGTCAGTGTTAAGATAGTTCCAAATGGCAGAAGCAGAGCATCGGAGCGTGCGGTCGGCAAAGTGCGTTTAGTCGTCAGTCTGTGAAGCAGCGGTATGGCTGAAGAATGGAGGTGACATGTAGATTCCCGAGGTCTGATGTGATGGCTGAGGTAGGCTGGAGTTGACGTGTTGCGGATCTTGTACGTGATAACGGCGATTTTGTACAGTTGATGTGCCGACAAACTGGTAGCCAGTGTAACTATTCCAGCAGTGACTGAGATGGTGACTGTCGTGGAGCCTGCTGAACGATTTGTGCCGCAAGCTCTGCCACTTACTCACGACCGACTGGAAGATTTCTATAGGAAATGTCGGTAATAACCAAAACTTGTTGGCAGGAGCATATTTTCTTTATGGAAGTCGTCTACTTAGTTGGTCTCACTGCAGGTCTGGAGTCATTCATTTGCCGTCAGAATTCAGTCTTTGGGTGCCTAGCCTAAGATACAAGCTGTTGAGTCCATCACCTTACTTGTATTCATTTTTGTTACAACGAATTTGCCCTTGTTCTGTTGTATTATGTGATTTTCCTTTTGGAAATTGCAAAAAAGTCTTGTAACCTGTTTTTATGTAGGATTTGCCTTTGTGGCTTTACCAAGACATTAAAGATTTGTGCTGTTATATTATTAATGTTACTGTCATTTGAACATACAAGAGGTGAATTAGAATTGTTGCCATTTCGTGTGCTTGATTTGATGCTAATCTGTAGAAGATTCGGAATTACGGATTTGATGTTGATTTATGTATTGACTAGTGTGAATATTGCCTATTTTGCATTTTTTGTACAGTTCAATTAGACTAATTTCATTTATTGGTGACTGCTGTCGACAGTGTTTTCATGTATTTTTGATGACAGCTGCTGTACGGTAATGTAAAACTACTGATAGTGCTATTTTCAGTCTTAATAGTGTTTGGTAACTGATGTAGTGAAGAGAAGGCCAGTTTTTAATCGATAGTGCATGTTTGCTTTTATGTCTATTTCATATTACGCGCAACAGCAGCTACTGCTGTAGCACGTCTTAATCATCGCAATTCTGTCTGTCTGTTCGTCTGTCTGTCCGTCCGTCACACGGTGGATCAGTCAAAAACGGTGCAAGCCAGGATCACCAATCACCATCGGCTGCCCGGAAGACTCTAGTTTCAGGAACCGTAAAGCTTTTTCATAAATTCAAAGGGGGTCACCCTGAACAAGGGTGCTAAATGAGAGGGGGTGAGCAAAATTTGCGATATCCAGCTGATAAAGCATTAGCTGAGCAATAGATGGTGCCCTCTGGTGAGTACGAGTAAAACACTATAGACGCTAGCCGTGCCGCTGCGGGTCGTCTGGCAGCCTCTGGCGAATGATTTTGTTTTACTGCGCTTTCTTTGAAACTGTAGCCAAAAGCTATGGATGAAGTCTGCGGATCACTAGCATACGACGGTGCACCGCAGCTGTTGTGCATTCCCCTTTGCGATAGCAGGGCTTTACTTGTTATCATTTAGCGTTCAGCATGGCATTGGCGTTAGATGCAGGTTAGCTAAGTTATGTAAAGTGAATTATATTTTTGAGGTTTTGTAGAATTTTGCACGCTTCTAATTCTTTGCCCACCCCACAGAGTACTTGTTTTTTACCTTTGTGCCATTGTGTCCATAGATGTATATTTGAAACTTTCGGATTTTGTGGATTTGTTGTGCAGATGTTGCAGATCTAGCTTTTTATATTTCATTGCGATCTGTTTAATTACTGTGATTATCTACTTCATGTGTCTTGTTATTGGTGTCACTAAAACTGGTGTGTGAAGTTCAGTCCCCATATTTACGTTAAATTTGTGTTGCTGAAAACTCAATCCCTGGCATGTTCGCACTCTTTTGAACGACTTAATATGATCTTGATGGCAGTTGCACATGACATTTCTTGTGTGAGGACTTTATAAGTCTGTTGTCACCTTGGGTGGAAAGTTTTGATTTCATCAGATTTATGCAAATTCCGGCATCAATTCTGTGATGGTTGAGGGGGGGGCAACTGACATGGTGATACTAATAGTGTCCATTGATGGCTGTGGTAGGTGGGGACTTTATACCATTTACTAACTTTGCCTGCATTTTGCTGATGAATCTCGCAGTGTCTTATTCGTAGACTTTTTTTGCTTTTTATTTGTTTGATTTATCAAGCCATCTTTTGCACCATGGTTGTATAATCACACATATCTGTACTATTTGCTGTTGTGGCTGTCATGTCGATGGTTGTTTCATGGTTGGTCCTGCATGTGTTAAATGTAAGCTGTTTGTTGTAACAATTATTAAAATCTGTTAATACTTATCCAATTTACAGTCGATAATGTTGTGGATTTTTTTTGAGACACAGTGTGTATGAAATAAAACATTCTGTTAAAATTAAAATATGCTTTGTTTACTTTGTGCATGATTTTGGTGTTAGGTAATAAACAACTTGTGTGAGGATATGATTGACAACTTAGTAACCAGCTTAGTCAATTGCATATAGCAGAAAAACAAAAAATATATATACTAAAATGGTGCTCAGTTGGGGAACAAGTGAATATTGTATTGACAGCACATTGAACACACTAGAGATTTCTCGAAGTGATAATATGCTATATAAATGTTCACTTATTATTTATTAATAAGAAAATCATTGAGCGAGTGGCAGCTAACTTAAGGTCATCTGAGAAATATTCTTGCAATCCTGTGTTATATCGCAGTAATTATGGAAAGTGAGTAGTCTTTGAGTGTTGTTTTTAGCCAGGCTGTTCCAATAGTGCCTTACAATATTTCTGTATTTTAACACGCATTGGAATATTGCACGTCTTTATCTGTGAGCATATACATGTTGTTGCAAAGACTGCTTGCTCAGTTTAGATACTTGTATACAGAGACATAATGTCATATATTTTTTGTATTCCTGATAAATATGTACCCGTAGAATACACTGATATTTACCAGACAGCTTTGCAGAATGTGCTTACAGAGTTTTGTGAATGCATTTTTAAGAGTGCTAACATATACTTAGCTGTTGTTAGGAATGAAACAGTAACTTTACACTGCTGGTTATGCCTCCACCATCATAGTGGCTGGAGGCATTATGTTTCCGGGTTGTTCGTGCATCTGTCTGTCCGTGCGTACCACAATATTTTGAGTATTTGTTGATGGAATTTGACCAAACTTTCACTACTGACGGACTTGGGGCAAGGATGAACGTATCATATTTTTGGGTCAAAAGGTCAAGGGTTAAGGTCACGGTGGTTTCAAGTATGTTGGCAGGGGCATAATAGTCGATGGGGTCATAATGACCATCTAGTTTTCTAGATCTTTTTAGATGACCAGACAGATGTCAAGGCTTGTTATTATGTGTAGTGTCTGTCTGGTGCTATGGTAACATTGTGCTTTTAAATGCTATGGTCCAAACACAACCAATGGATTTTAATAAGTGTGCTTTGTAATCATTGTTGTACTGTGTACATATGTGTACCCTATTATACTGTAGTTGAAAATTGCTAAATCTTAGAGCTGAAATAGCTGCTATTTAATTAGTTTGTACATATTTTGTGAATTTATTGTGTTTGTCAATAATGCCATTTCCAGGGTGTATTTTCCCATACATATGTGTACCATTATTACAGTTTTGTGATTTTGCTTTTGAAGGCACATTTTTTATCTGTGTAATTTTTACAATATTTCTGCTGCAGAATGTGTCAGCTAATTTGATTGGCCATCTAGACGTGGGATATCTTTTGCATGATCCATCTACAGCGATCGTCATTGTGATATAATTGCTATAACTTTTAGCCAGGTCGTGATATTTGTTTTGTCTAGGTGTTTATAAATCATATATTTTAATGTACTTGTGTATTTTAGCCATTTTTACATGTACTATGTCAGGTGCAGCCAGTGACATCGTGGTGGGGGGAGCACAGTTGCCCTTTCCCGTAAATTTTGGGCTCTCAGAAATTTGTCAGCAAATGTTCTTCTTGTCCGAAAATTTGTGTCCAAAAATGCATAATTTGGACCTGAAAACACCATTATAGGAGAATTTAGGGACAAAGTTGAAGTTTTGAGCATCGTTGGAAATTTTCAATTGTCTGGGAATTCTGTTGGAAATCTGGAATGTTTGTTGGAAAATTGCAACTTCCTGCCCCACCTTTTTAACCATGATGCCGCTGAGTGCAGCAGAAGTGAGCTATAGTGGATCCAGTGGGATGTGGATTTTTACTCACTCGCTCAGTTTCTCACTGCCGTTGTTGGCTTACAAACTTCCACCGACTATAAAAGTCTTCCAGTAATTCTTGGAAGTTTACTTTTGTGAGAGTCTGCCTAACCTGGAATGAGGGTGTGTTCACGTAGACACGAGTCTTGAGTCTGAGTCTACACATTCACACGTTCCAGTAAACACGAATTTGCATGTATTCCAATGGTGGCCGTTCAGATTGATACAAGTTCTGCGAATTTCACTTGTATGAACAGTTTCTGTGCAGGTCGTGTTTTTATCCAAACCATATGAAGCAAACAACACAAAGTTTGTGTTAATTTAATTTACACATGCCATGATGTCAGAACTTATGTCGTGGTTGAATTGTTCATTATTTCAGGTGCTGCATAACTAGTTAAATTATCAATGATGTACCGGAATATTGTTATTTTTTCGCAAAACATACACTCGATTTGATTTCACTGGAGATTGTCAGTAGGCATGCATTGAGTTATGTAAATCTGACAGTGAATACTCCACTCATGTGGGTGAAGCTGTTATGAGCCGTAAATTGAAAACTTTGTCTTGGACTCATACTCATGTTTATATGAACATAGCCTTACTCCAGTAAAGTGAAGTGGTCATTAGAAGTGGTCTGAAGTAGCAGAGGTGTCATAGTGATGGTGTTGATTGTGATGAAGGTTATAGTGTAGTAAGTTAGTAACTTGTGGGTGATAACACCCCCTTTTGATTGCATTGCTGTTAATTTTTGCTCATCAGCGCATTTCAGTTCGTGATGCAACGTAAGCACAATTAGTTCAAGCCACTGGTATCAGACAGCTTGGTGCCTAACGTGCAGGAGCACACAACTGATGATATGATAACATGCAGACTGGTGTACAGTGATGATGTGTCTTTTGTTGTTGTGGCCGATATTATGCAGTTTTGGGTTGCGAACTGAGAAGTGCAGTACCCATTCAGAAAAATGTGTCATGTTCATGTTCGCATTTTTATGTGTAGAATAACCATTTGAAATAATCAAAGTTGACATTTACATTGTTTCTGTTTTACAGGGTTCCTACAGGTCAGGGAAAACTGGAAAATGTCGGGGAATTTGTGTTGTCATGGAAATGTCAGGGGAAAATATTATTTTTGAAAAGTCAGGGAAAATGATCTTGGATTATGCAGACTGCAGATAACTGTGACTTTTTGCATTTCCAAATATTAACAAGAAATATTATTAGATTGCGACCAATCTAATGTACTCCTCACACGCATCATTTTCTTTTGTATTCTTCTAAGAGCTTTTTTGTTCCTTTCGGCTTGTATTACAGACCCGGCGTCTAATTGAGACTCGTTTAATATTATACTCATAGTGACTGGCATCGAGGTCGTTATTGGAAATTGTCTCCCCGAAGTTCATAAAATATTGCCCGATTTCAGGAACTGAGAGGAAAAAATTTTCAATAATGGTCGATGACGCCAGTTGCCATTTGTCTTGTTATACCTCAACGCATGCATCTATCTGGCACCGTTATAGAGATGTGGCGCCTCAAAGATAATCGGGTCACGACCTTGATCTTTTGGGGTCACGTGACGTCGTCGGTCACGTGACCATTCGACTCTCGGTGGTCGACTTCCTGTTGATGGTCCATAGTGACCATGCGTCTATTTAGCACTGTTATGAAGATATAGCCATTTGAAGTTCTTCCAGGAAGGCTCTTCCAGGAACAGATGTCAGTCGTCGGTCGGTCCTCAATATTACACTGATCTCATATACTCCTCTTCGCTACGTTAGGAACGTAGCGTGCGAAGAGTAAAAAACAGGCAGATTTGCGGCTTACATTGAACGTCAAAAAGCTAGACTTATTTCAGCTTCATGGGGGCAAACCCCTTGACCTCCCGACCAGGGCCTCTGTCGTTTGCATATTACTTTATTAATACCATATAATTACTTAATACCATTTATGACATTTGTGCGATAGGGTTATTGTTTCGATAATGTCAGGGAAAATTTTCTTTTTATGACTGGAAAAGTCAGGGAATTTTGCTGTAGAAAACCTGTTGGAACCCTGGTTTTAACTGTCTGCAGTTTTTCCATCCTAATCTTTTACATGTACATAACAGCTGTAACATGATAATTTCAGAGCTGGCATATTACTTTGAAAAACCTGTGTTTAGATTTTTTTTAAATTAGAAACCACAAAAGTCCAAATTTTATATTTTATATCTTTTTTGTGCTATTTTAATTACAGTTCATATTTTCATACTTAGTCGTTATTCTTGAGTTTTTCTGTAATTTTATAAAACAATATGAAATGAAGGGTGTTGCATAGGTATTTTGTGTCGTAATTTTATACACTAAAAGTCCCAAAAATGCCATGAAACTGAAAACTTTTTATAAAAGCCTAGGGTTATCCAGCCCTGGATAGTTTGCACACAATTGACACGTGACTGTGATGCAATAACTTTTCCTATCAGATGTTAGATATAATAACTTAATGAAGCTTAGTTAGCTTATAAGCTTATGCCTCCGTTGAAAGAAGGAAATAATGTTTTTGCCTCTGTTTGTCTGTTGCTTTTTCTTTCTCACAGATTGCTCAAACTTTTTATGAACTTTTTACGGTCGTTTGGGACCTTGAAAGTAAGGGCGAGTTCGTTAGTCCAAATGAGTGATCTCTTATGTATTTTCCCTGTTTTTTTTTACCGCAGTGATGCGTTTTAATCTGAAGCCAACGGTTTTTGTGATGAACTTTATCTCTAATTTTTGATTGCAGTAGTTGAACAGTCTGACATTGTTAATGTTAGCGGTAATGAAAAGTGTTTACCGACAACTTTCACGGTTTTTAGCTTTTCAAATTTGCAGTTTGACAACAAGGTCTAATATGAAATTAGTGGGGATCAAATTAGAGTACGTTGAAAACGTGATTCACTTTATTTCGGTCATTTCACTTTGTATACCTAATATTTCGAAGTTTTTTTGCTTCAGTTATATAAAAAAAAATAACGTTTGTGGTTGTTTGTGCATTTGAGACCAACACCAGGTAGCGTGTAAAAGAGACTGAATGACAGACTTGTAACAAGTCCAACAGCCAAGTCCAAGTCCCCTATCCTCAAGTCCAAGTCCATCTTAAACGGGCAAGTCCAAGTCCGAGTCTAAGTCCTCTTCAAAAAAGGCAAGTCCAAGTCCAGTAGGAAAAAACGAACCTGCAAGCAGTTTTATCCCATTCCAATATTATTTCTCTTGCTGTTATTGAGTAAAACACTTTATCGTACACAAAAAAGAACTAATCCTTA
>Ga0056128_1011532_pt1 | contig 10893 bp, 7 predicted proteins | sample WorMetLIZISLAND2_FD_71113 | JGI IMG/M metagenome (GOLD analysis project Ga0056128, IMG submission 71113) | Marine gutless worms symbiont microbial communities from Max Planck institute for Marine Microbiology, Germany - Olavius geniculatus... ... | reverse complement strand
CATTCACTGCAATATACGTGGTGTCAGCACGGACTGGTGTACTACATTGTTTCAGCTTGCGACTTCTGTTTTTGTATTTTTATTTCAAGTATTTAGAATGGCTAGTCTTGTAAGGGCCAGCCAGGAATTCAACACGCGATAATATTGCCCCAAAACCATTTTTGCTGTTTTTGAGTTTTGACTCATATCGCTCTTACATAGCTTTGTAAACTGTTGAAATTTTTTGCTCCGATTTTTGCCGTTTTAGTCGAATTTTGTCCAAATTTTTGGTATTTGATTTTATGACAATAAATGTATTTACTGTTTTTAGAATACCTCTGGGCGGGTAAAGGAAGTTGGTGCAAGGAAAAAATTATGTGACAATGTCTGCTGCAGCCAATTTTGTCTATAAATAAGAACGGTTAGTTGCCATGGCAACAGGGGTCGTCATGGGACAAATTTAAATGACACCATCAAATAGCGTGGGCCCGAAAATAGTGGAGGTAGGTGCAAATAGCGCGCAATTATCTTGTACGAATGCCGAGTTATAGTCAGTTTTGTCCCAAAATTCGTTGCTATGGCAACGGGGGTCGGCAAAATTGAAATTGAAATGACACCGTCAGAAAGCCCGGGCCCGAAAATAGAGGGATATGTGCAAACAGCGCGCAATTGTCTTTCACGGGGGCCGAGTTATAGTCAATTTTGTCCCAAAATTCGTTGCCATAGCAACGGGGGAGGACAACGGGGGTCGGCAGGGGAGAAATTTAAGTGACACCATTGGATAGCCCGGGCCAAAAAGTAGAGGGGTAGGTGCAAACAGCGCACAATTATCTCTTACGGAGACCGAGTTCTACCGTGGCTGTAATGCAAAATTTTGCAATTTTTGAATGGTTGCTATGGCAACAGGGGTCGTTAGGGGGTACATTTAAATGACACCATTAGATTGTCCGACCCCGAAAATAGGGGGTAAATAAACACAGTGCGCAATTATGTTTTACGGAGACCGAGTTATGCCGCTTTGAAGTCCCCATAGGCTGTAATGCAAATGTTCAAATTTTTTAAAAAATTGGGGCATAAAAAGGGTAAATTTTTAAAGACATATAAAATCTTGCACAATGCGTATTGGACCACGCCACGACATTAAATGCGCTAGCATTAAGATAAACAACCAAGACCTGCCGTGGGTCAATGAAATAAGGTACTTGGGCATCTACATTGTTAGGGCAACTAAGCTAAAGTGTTCTCTGGACCATGCAAAACGTTCTTTTTACCGTTCAGTCAACACGATTTTTGGTAAATTGAAAAGAACTGCATCCGAGGAGGTAATACTACATCTAGTTCACAGCAAATGTCTGCCTGCTCTGCTGTATGGTCTGGAGGTTTGTCCATTAACTAAAACTGACTACCGAAGGTTAGACTTTGTGGTGATGCGATTTTTAATGAAATTATTTTGTACGTCAAACAGTGATATTGCAAACGAATGTCGAATGTGTTTTAGTTTCAGATTACCAAGCGAAATTGCACGGATACGAAGTGTTAAATTAATGCTGAAATTATCGAACGTTGCTTGAGCTTAATATGGTTGTGCTTACTGAGTACTGACAGTCTCACTGTTATTATTATTAATTAAGTTTAGTTAAGGCTTGTTTTTTTATAACTGTGCTACCATTGTATTATGGTGAATTAAGTTGTATATATAAGGAGTGTGTCCGGCGTCAGGACGCTTCGTTTGAGCCATGAGCGGCGTCGGTCGGTCAGTGCGCAAGAAAAAAAGAAAAAGAATAGACGCCTAATGGCGAATTTCGCGCATGCGCAGCCACACCTCCTTTGAACCGATTGTAACCAAATTTTGCTTTTGGGGTCGAATGGGCCATTTGATCACTGATGCCAAGTTTTATGGAAATCGGTTAAGGGGTTTCAGAGTTACAGGACCCCCCCCCAAACGCCATTTCCCATACTTAACGGTCGTCGCCCTTACAACAGTGTCAGCACTACCATGCTGCACTGTGATTGAGAGTTATGACCGCCAATAACTTCTAAACGGCACGACTTGCGGCCGCGAAATTTTGCAAGCAGATCCGCGTCCTATGCCGGGACATGGGCTAGGTGAGATGTCGCTGACGGGTTGTCTATTTGAGAAAATTTTATTTTTTTTTCTAAAACTTTGCAGCCACACCTTCTAGGCCGCAGCAGAGCTATGCGCAACGATTGGCTGCGATGTCATATAGACGTCGTCACTATGGTGACGCATCATCAGCGCTGCAATGCATACTGGAGCGTCCATAACGCTGCTGAGTAACCCGGATCAAGCTGAAGCTCGAAGGACCAAAAATTGAGGCTGCAGGCCGAGTTGAGGCCCGAAGGGTCGAAAACTGGGGCCGCAGGACAAAAATGAGGCCGCAGGACGAGATCGAGGCCGCAGGCCGAGTTGAGGCCAAAAGAGCCGAAAATAGAGACCGCTGGCGAAGACAGAACCACGGAGCACTAACCTGAGCAGAGGTGCTCTTAAGCTTCTCGAGACCGTTCTCAAGACGCACAGTTTTCGCCTGCAGCTCGTCGAACTTGGCCTGCAGCAAATTCTGGTAGAGTTTGATCTGTTCCAGAAAACTCTTGGGTGTGGTGTAGTTGTATCGGCGCTCGTTGGTCAAGTAAACATGACTCATCTCATTAACCGACTTGTGTACGTTTGACATGAACAGTGCGATCGACTCGCGCATCTCCGGCTAGAAGCACACCAACCGATTGATCAACGCATCACGCAATCGGTCAGCCAGAACACATTTGTATAGCACCATAATTATGTCTCAAACGAATCACAGGCGTAAAACCAACACCAACACACCATCAGCTCGACAACGTGCAATAACAAAGTTAAAAACAACAAAACATCCTGCTGTGGCAGAAACACCGTGTGATGCTGTCCGTTTTTACGGCCATAGTTCCAGGTGATGTCACACGTTACGCCGACAATGAACAACTACCGGTAACTGAATTTTGGACTATTTTTTTCCACGCGAAACTTGCTAAGAACCAGGTGGCGAGACTCCGAGTAGCGAAGACCTCAAGCTGATCATTCGAGTTATGACTTTTCGAATATGCTTGCAACCTGTATTGCCATGATACATCAATCTCACGATGGACAGACTGACAATACGGCGCTTTGCGTCACGGCTAGGCTCCGGAGGATTTCGTTTTTGACGAAGAACTGACCAAATGACGAAAACTGGTGGTCGTGACGAAAATTTTGATTTTTGACAAAATTTTACGAAATTTGCTAAATTTCCACCTTTTGACAAACGAAAAATGGCACTTGTGAAGGCAAAATCTTTTGGAACCTACTTATCATAACAAACACTCAATTTCGAATGGCAAAAAATGGCAAAATTCGGAATCTGTGCCAAAATTTTTGACACAGTTTGCACTTTTTGACAAACGAAAAGAAAAGTGGAAGCCAAAAGCCTTGGAACTGTTTTTTCAAGACTTCCCAGAAAAAGTCATAAACAGTTACAGCTAGGCCCTATACAAAGCTGAGAAGGCCTTATTTTTGATTTTGCGTGAGGAAAAACTGGTAAAACTCGGGATATTTTGTGTGATTATTGATGAAATGTGCACTTTTTGATGAACGAAAAACGGCATTTTTGGCGGCAAAACCCACTGGAGCCTAGTCACGAAGTATGAAAGTAAAAGTGTGGCAATTGTGCTGCTTGCAGACATACCACTGTTCAGCCACAACTCACTCAGTAGGCCTAGCCCATAAGCCATACTGAGCAGCTTCTTTGGCGCATTAAAGGTTTCTTATTATGTAACTGGGTACACAACTTGAGGTTCTATAAATTTTCTTACTCGCAGTTCCTTCCCGGGTGTTAAGACCAAATCGCAGTTAAAAAGCGTCGTCATTACGGCACTAAGCACAGACGGCAGTTCACCGACGGCAGTATTTTTTGTATAGCTTCAAAACGATTCACAGAGTATTTTGCGAGTCTAACCAGTGATATTATGGGCACTTATAACACCCCAGACACTATAGTGAAAGATGGGATTTCTAACTAGGTCAAGAAACAAAGACCTGTATAGGCTAACCGACCTCAAGGAGGTCAATCTCGCCGAGGAAGCGCCGGCTGACCGAGATGAGTGCTTCCTGCGGCCACTCGTGGAACCAATCAATGCTGGTCGTGTTGGTGACTGCAGGGAACTTGCGACCTCGCACACGTAGAGTGCTGCCGACTGGCGAGAAACACAGAACCACCTACGCCACCACATTCACACGCGCATTGCCCAAACTCGAATCGCTTAGACTTGATGAGCGTTTGTTGGACAACTATACGGCAAACTCTACAACATGTTGACATGTTAAGAGTTAAGACGTTGTTGATTCGTTGTAGGACCTCGACCCATAGGCGTAGGGGAACTCTTTCGCTTAGGGGGGGCAAAAAAATTGAACTGTTGTATGCAGAATTGGCACTTGGCAGACCGCAACTGTCTAGAAATTTCGTGGTCCGCTGTCCGGGCCACTATCCAGCCCTGCAAATATTTATCAGTCATGGCATGGCCATAGGGGGCACTGGGAAAATGGCCTCTCAGGAGAACAGAAATGGCGACCACCTAGTGTGTAACTTTAAGCTAATTTTTTTTCTTCTCAAAATAGTGTCAAAATGCACCAAAACACAACAAGTTGACGCCAAAAAAGCAAGTGACTTTCGTTCGTGCGATTTTAGGCTGTGACCTCCCACTTTTTAAGAGTGAATTGTGCCGAAATCACTAGAGTTAAACCAGAACAATTTGTATACAAAATTTTCGGTATTAAACGTAGATTTCAACAGTCCGAGTCTCGAACCCCTCTTCAAGGAAACCTGCGCACGCAAGCATCAAAGACGGGTACCCCCTAAAAAGTCGCTAGCTCGTCTAGCGTGAAAACGGTTGCAGATTGACATAGACTTGAGGCTTGCCGTAACAAAAAATGCTGATGGGCTTTCAAGGGATATCAACATTGATGACTTTAAACGACTGAACCTTTGATATAAAAAGTTTTAGTGATTTTTTAAAAAAATTTTTCCGCTGCGGCGCACACTTTAGAAGTGGATTGCGACGACATGGCTGGAGAATGGAGATAGACCAAGACAACCTGCGTATGAAAATTTTTTAGCATAAAACGTAGAGGCCTACTGTATGAGTTTCGACCTCCTAGGTTCAAAGCGTCCTGCATTTGGAAGCTTCAAATTTGAGAATTAAGGAATTTTCGTTCAGTTTGCAGCGGCTCTGCAATATACTCGTTGGACATTTTTTTGTTTTGTTTGTCCTGTATTTTTTTATTGTTTTCTCAGTTTTTGCCCGAATTTTCCGCCGTTTTGCCCGAATTTTTACGGCGTTTTGCCCGAATCTGGGGGGGGGAACTGCTCCCCTCTGCCCCCGGCTCCTACGCCTATGCCTCGATCTAATGTGGACTTGTGCCGTCAACCTTGATTCGCTGTTGCAGAACATGTTCTGTAAGTCAAAGCAAGTGTAGTTTTAGACAAAAAGTTAAAATACTACAACTCATCAACAACATTAAGTCGTCACTCGTCAAGAAGTTGTCCAGCTTGTTGTACAATTTGCTGTCCAATACAAGTCCAAGTAGTGGAGTTTCAGCTTCAGTCAATTCTCCCAGTATTGTAAGCCCCTATCTTGTACAGATAATGCTGTATGGCTCACTGCTGGGCTACCTATATAATCAGGTTTTATTAAACAGGCCTACACGGAGTTGATCTTTGGCTACTTAAAGTATTACAGTGTGATCTTCAGTCTTCCTATCCAAATTCCGTTTATTCTAAATGTCAACTTTTCATCTTCACATTCCAAAAGAACAAGGTAAACATTACCACAGAAACAAATGCAGCCAATGCAAATAATACAGTCTATACATATTTTTTGAAATAACTTTATACATTCGTGACATGCATAATCGCTTTTCCAGCGCAAGCAATGCCACCTATTCCTATACATTTCTTCGTAACGTAGTCTGTCTGTCTGTCGTCTGTCACATTGTGCTCCCTGTTCAAACCGTTCGACAGATTCAGACGCCATTTTGCAGGTGCTCTTGTGGAATGCAATGACACGTTGTGTTAAATAAGGGTCCTGGTACCCAAAGAAAAGAGAAATTTAGAGTCGAACCATTAGCCCAAACATGCAGTTGCAAATTGCTGCTGTCACCTGGCGAATATAAACCAGAAGCGATTTCGCCTTCTACCATATAACTTTGGTGATTGTTCGCAAACCTTAAGCGTTCGTCGGACGCGGTTGATGAAGAACTTCCAGCAGTTCTCCTTGGAGTCATAGATCCCGGCGCCCTTTACCTCCGGGCGCATGGCGTTGATGATGTTCTCCACCTCGTCGTCAGGGAACAAATCAGGAATCTCTCCGGACGCTAACAGATCGTTGATCAGCACCAGGAACCGCTCATCAGCCACCTAACTCACACACGCGCACGCACGCAATTTATACACGACAGACGACTGTAGCGTCAATCCACAACAGCCGCAAACATATTAAGCAAATACAGCACAGCAGTTCATACAAGTGATCTGCTAACGCAAACAGAAACGTGCAACAGCCGGGGTGCATGTTTGACAGTAAAACAAAGTCTAAGTCATTCACCAGAGGGCGCCAGACGACCCGCGGCTATAGTGTCTATAGTGTTTTATTTAGGCCTACTTGTACTCACCAGAGGTATTCACCTATCGCTCTGCTAACGTCGTATCGGTTGGATATAGCAAATTTTGCCAACCCCCTCTCATTTAACGCCCTCGTTTAGGGTAACCCCCTTCGAATTTATGGAAAAGCTTTACGGTTCCTGAAACTAGAGTCTTCCGGACAGCCGATGGTGAAGATTTGGTGATCGTAGCTTGGACCGGGGAGCACGGGGGGCGTCACAGGTCCCTCTCCCAGCAGATGACTCGAGCAGCGTCACGTCTGACGGGAGGAGCAGCCCTCAGGCTACGGGAGCTCGAGCTCGAAGAGAAGAAGGCTGCTCGAGAGGCTGAGGCCCAGAAACTGGCTCAAAAGGCAGAAGAAAAGGCTGTTTAGGAGGCGCAGCGACTCGCATTGGAGGCCGAACAGAGGCGGCTTGAGGTCGAAGAAAGGAGGGAGCAGCGGGCGATGGAGGCTGAGGAGAGACGGCGGGAACTGGCGGTGACGGATGCCCGGGAGCAGGCCGAGCGGGACGCCCGTTTAAAGGCCGAGCAGCTCAAGTTGGAGCATGAGATCCGTCTGGTGGAGCTGAAGGCATAAGCCGTTTGCGAACCTAAAGATCTTCAGAATGTTATCACAGACAAATGGCATGACGTCGACATCAGACAGCCAGAATCACAAAAGCCATATAGCAGTGGAAAAAGCGTCTAGCAGCAGTAGCAAAGAAGAATGTAGGTCGTAGGACCTATTCAGCACATCTTCTGCTGATCATTTGACTGGTGATTCAGCCTACTGTGACGTTTTGGCGCAGCCTATGTACAAGCGGCAGTGTGAAGTGTGCTGAACAACAAAAAAATTCATAAATAAATTTGCAGTAAGGTTAGTAAAGAAGTAGAGTAAAAAGGAAAAACACTGATGTGTGATGCTTTTATATAATCTATACGTCAATTAATCGACTAAACGCACAAATGCTAAAATAACGTAACACATTCTTTCAAAAGCATGCGCTTTTATTATCTTATTATTTTATTCACTAAGACTTTAAATAATTCATGGTATTTTTTTGTGAAAAAATGCGTAAAAATGCGTATATAGGGGGCGTATAGAGCAGAGTTCTAGGTGGCCAGACGCCACCTAAAACTCTGCTCTATACTTCATTTAACGTATTTGATGTCGATCAGAACATATTTTAAGTTTCTACGTAACAGAAAAGCTAATGACTGCTACTAGTACCTGTGCTTCAGCCATTAGCAGTACGACGCCGATGCTCTAAGTCAGTACCTATCGCATGATGCTGTAACACGTCGTCCAGTCAGTCGACTCTACCTGGGCGTCGGTCATGAGCAGTACGATGCCGATGTTCTTAACTCCAGCCTTCATGTACAGAGCAGCCAGGTCGACCTTGAGGTCAGGAATGCCGTAGCCTTTGCGCAGCGTGATCTGAAAGACCTCCAGTGAGCTGATGAAGGCGGCAAGGCGTGACAGGCTCTGCTTGCCGCTACCCCCCACGCCGACCAGTAGAGCGTTGCCGCGAGGCGACTCAAGGATACGGTTGATGCGTAAAATGTGCGCGATCGCATCCTGACACACGGACAGACAGACCGCATTTGTTCCTGCCCACTACAGATTACTGTCGCTGGAATGAACTCTTACTAGAGCGACAACCGTTTGCGCTAGAGTCCGATCTTTGCTACAGAGCAGCTTACATGACCCAGACTCATGACTGAAATAAAACTGCTTTACAATCGACAAAGTGGCAACTTATTGGAATGAGCTAACAATACCGCAACACTTTATATGGTCAACAATTGCCCGCGCCAGCGAATAACTGGACCGGCAGATCGAGCAGCCAGCAGACATACCACAGCCCCAATCATCCACACTAGTCTGTAAGCTATTATTCGTAGGATTGAGGTTATGGGGTTACCAGGAAAGATTAGGGTAGAATGGTTAGCGTTACGATCTGGCTTAAGGTATGTTGGGTCTTTCGTTCTAGCGGAATTTTGTTCCAGTGATTCTACAGCGGCTCAAAAATCTCCCAGATTCTGCTAAAGTTACTCTGTTGTGTGCTTTAAACACACCGTCGATTAGGGTCATAAAATATGCACGTTCCAATACAGCTGACCTGGCCGAGTGTATTAATCGCTACAGAGTGCGTTGTTACAGTCGCACAATGCACTCTAGAATAGATTGTGAAGAAACGCACACACAGAAGACCCTAATGACGATGATACTGATGATTTTTTCTCGCCTAAACTGCTATGCAATGATAACGAAGAGTGAGAGATGACACACTTGAAACAAGACCAAGTTCTCCCATCACAGCTGGAGGGGAGCAATAAGACATGCACGGCTGATCTGGGATTGTGGATCAGTATACCTCGAACAAGACCAAGTTCATGGCCATGTTGATCTCGTTGTGGTTTTCCAGTGCGTCGACGAGCAGTTTGTTGAGCTCGGCGTAGACGGTGACCGGCATGTATTTGGGGTCACCGATGCCGGTCGCGAAGTGGCAGAACATCAGCGGCTGCTGTAGCACAGCCGTCTCGTTCAGATCCTCAAAGCTCTTCTTCATCACCTCCTTGACGAGCTTGTCGAACATCTCGACGTCGCTGATGTCAACGAGCTTATCTCGGTAGACTCGGTACGCCTCGTGCACGAACAGCCGAACCACATCCATCGGCGTCTTGCAGCACTCGGCGTTTGCAAACAACATGCCCTGCATGACCAACAGCGTCGTCGGTTACAAAAAGTTGCAATTTTTCAACAAATGCTACAAATTTCAGATGGAATTCCAACAGACACCTGAACATTTGCGACAGAAGAAATTATGGTGCTCAAAATTTCAATTTTGTCCTAAAATTTTTCCTAAGTGTAATTTTTAGCCCCAAATTTCGCATTTTTGAACGACAATTTTTAAACAAGAATATTTTGCCAACAGTTTTTCCACAGCCAAAAATTTAGGGGGAGGGGCAGCTGCCCCTCAGGGCCTTACTCTTCTCTTTCTGTCACGACGCCACTGGCCAAAAGTTGGGCGCCAGAACAGCTTCACCGTGTCCACTGTCCACGCCGCTCAGTGACGTCTTTGTCATCGTCATAACTCTCACAAGCAACGTTTCTTCGTCTCCACGGGCCTCGGCGGCGCATCAGCAAATTCGATTATAGCGCCGAGAAGTTTATACCTAAGTCTTAAGTAATATATGTAATACTTTACTTAGTTTAATATTGAAACCGAATGTGTCACGCGCATGAAATATTTTTTAACGAAGTTCGTGATATAAATCGACGTTTTACTTACTTACTTACTTACTTACTCAGTTCTTCTTTTACTGAAGTAGCATGAATTTACATCAGTAGTACATTGGCTAACTTTGACATGTCTTTCGCATCTTCTATCGCCGACGTGTAATTTTGTACAGTCCACAGCTAGTACAATGATTGCATTTATAAAGCAAGGAAGTGCTAAGCGACCTGGAAGACGTTTGAAAAGTCGCGCAGGTTGAAGATGTAGTGGAACTTGATGGCAGTCGGTAGAAACGATTGAGCGATGCGACTGTGAAGCAGCAAGCCCGCCTGGACAACTGTCAGCGACATCTTCTGTAGCGACGACTACAACGAACAACAACACAACATATACATCAGTATAATAGCGACTTGAGGTAACGTTCTGTCTCGTCTCCTAACTCACTAAACAAATGTATCGATTGATCTCAACAGCTGATGAAACGATATGCCCCACACTTTTGCAGTAAACTGGATTCAGCGTAGGCTACTTCAATTCTTGCCTTGCCTTGCCTTGCCTTGCCTTGGTCCTTCCTCATGACTGAGGATTGGATGTTGCCGACATGAACACCAAAACACTCCATCTGTTTCGGTCACGTGCACAATGAACACACTCCGCCACTGATATACCAGTCCACTGCTTAATATCATCTGTAAAGCATCTTTTAAGTCTGCCTCAGCGTCTATTCCTGGCAGCACGTGTACATAAATTGTCCGCTTTTACTGCATGGCTAAAGTATTGCAACTTCTTTCTTCCGACCTGTGCCAGTAAGACCCCTATTACAACTGCAATAAAACTTGCAACACTGCAACAAAATGGGCGGAGTATCAACTGCACGATGTGCACTGGTAGGCCTAATAGCGCACATTGTGCTAAAGAGAAGAAAAAAGCTATGGCGAAACAGGCGATAAGCTATTTCCGTGGCGACAATGTAGCATGTAGGCCTAGTGAAATCTCAGCCTATTTTT
>Ga0056128_1011531_pt1 | contig 10894 bp, 6 predicted proteins | sample WorMetLIZISLAND2_FD_71113 | JGI IMG/M metagenome (GOLD analysis project Ga0056128, IMG submission 71113) | Marine gutless worms symbiont microbial communities from Max Planck institute for Marine Microbiology, Germany - Olavius geniculatus... ... | reverse complement strand
GTAAGCCCGTAACACACTACGATATTGAGTACCTTTTGACGATTTTCTCAGCTAATCATTATTATTATTAGGCACAGTTTGTTGGAGTTATTTCAAAACGTACTAGGGGTCCGGTTTTTTGAGACACAGTGTATAAACACAATATGCATATGTAGCCAAAAATTATAAGAATAAGTATTGTCGTCGGTATGCGTAGTCTGCGAAGCATATTCTCCTAAAACAGCACAAACGTATAATAGTCACTTAGTTAAACGGTGAACTCTGATCTCCGAAGGAAAGAAAAGATTTAGGGGTCAAATTACCAGCAAAACCATTTAATTGCAAATTGCAATTAAACCATCAGTTTTATGTTGTCATCTACCGAATACAAGTAAAAAAGCGATTTCGCCTTTTGTCAAATTACTTTTGGTTTTTAATTAAAATTGTTCCTGTTGCTGCTCCGACATGGTGGCGGTTTGAATTCTTGGGGTCAACGGAGGCCCCAATGTTTTGACCGCATGTGCCCTGGCATGTGCCAAATATTATGCACGCGTTTTGTTGTTCGATGTAAAACAGCAACGTTTTCAATTAACAGAAATTACAGGGTGGTCCAAAAACGGATACCCAGTTTTATTTTTGACATAACTTCGGTAATTCAGCACCAATTTTAACCATTCTTTCACTGTTACAAGCATAAATTTATGGCGCGTAAACGCGAAGTTCTTCCACCCACCGCACCTTTATTGTGTGACCACATTACCTAGCAAAACAGTTCTCAGTTCGTAAGCCCATAATCAAACAGGGATCATCCTTTGTTATTCTGCCCATATCAAACGATTTATTCTAAAAATTATTACTGGTAAACAAATAAAGCAGCAAGCCTACATGTAGTTTTTGCTGCTACATGTACGTTACAGTGATGCTCGTTATCGTGTTTACTTTTTGTTCAGTATCAGAGTAGGCCTATCTAATGTAAAAATTTAACAGAATTACCTGAAAGCCAGTCTATTGGAATTCAATGCAATCACTGAGGTATCTGCAGCTAAATTCGCTGCAGTTACTGAACTATAATTTATGATCGATTAATATCAATACATTTCTTTAGCCCACGCAAACGTTATCAGTACATCAGCGATAGGAACACGAGTCGTACTCACGTGTAGGAGCCGAGGCTGTCGCCGCACCACTGATAGAACTATCCGTGGTAGCTACTGTTGTAGAGATCGGAAATGGACTTTGAGTAGAAACTAAGACCGGAAACGGGCGCTGCCTTAAGTTATACCCGTGATCTTTCATACTGTGGGCCTGAATAAACTATCGAAGATTCCTAGAGTTTTATCCTGACAAAACGCCGGGCTTCTACGGGACTCGGTCCGCCCCCGGTAGAGGGAAGGTGCTGAGTAGCGAGGGAAACTAAGTGTGCCCGAGCCGACGACCCAGAAATTAGATGAAGTTAACTGAAAAATAAATTAAGTTAAGTTAATGGGATGACTTTGTTTGAAACGTTTTGGGCCCAATTCCAGAATTGTGTACGACACAACCGTGGGGAACGAAGCACCGAACTGTAACTCTGTGGACAAGAATGTGGCTAACGTCTTGTGGGATTATCGGAAAGAAGTGACCTAATCACTTTTTGGATTGATGAAGATACTGAAGATGCGCTATGGAGGGAAGACTTTCGCCGACAAGCACCGGATGGAAATACGAAACCGACGAAGACAGAAGGGTGAGACGTTACAGGATTTGCATTCAAACATACGAAAATTAGCTGCATTAGCTTTTCCGGATATGGAGTACCGAAGCAGATAGATGATATCGACAGACTACTTTTTAGATGTTCTGGCAGATCTGGACTTCGCATTGAAGGTTCGGAAAAGATATCCGAATGACTTGGACTCAGCACTACGAATAGCCTTACAGTTTGAGGTGTGGACAAAGGACAGCGAAAGGCTGAAGCTGGAAAGTCCGAAGACCGTACGGAAAAAAAGCCAAAGAAGATAAGAAAAGTAACGAAGTCAGGTACGACTACCGCATCAGCGACGGAACGCTGGAATGAGATGCTGCTGAAAATTTGTGATAATTTAATATGACCATCGTTTAACAGTAGTGCCGTCGATTGTCAGTATAACTCCGACACAACAATGTTGCCGTCTTTCGTCAGACGCCGTTGGCGTCTAACGAAAAGGTAAACATTGTGCCATCTAGGTCACTGCACGGTACTGTCAAACTGGATAGATGGTTTTCGTTCATGTCAAGGAAACCGAAAAAACATCTGACCTTTGCTTTGTCATCTTCCGAAGACGAAAAAATCCACGACGACCGCATCTGCGACGGAACGCTGGAATGAAATGCTGTTGAAAGAATTAGAAGGGAAGAAAAAGAAAAATCAAGAGTTAGAAAGTCGAGTACTGAAGTACGGTTGACGAACAGCCACACGAAGCATCACGAAAACCGACAGATGGGCCTATCAAATAAATGGAAAATACCAAGAAAGAGGTGGACGAAATACGGAAGAAAATGGCTGAGTTAAGGACTCAGCTGCCGAAGCCATACGCTGTTAAGCCAGCGACCGAAGCACTTTCTTCCTCCCGGCCCGAAGCAACACTGAATCGATATACTTGCCGACGCTGTGGTGGGATTAGACACTTTGCAAAGGACTGCTTTTCGGCGACATCCGAAGCAAATAAAGGCCGAAGGCAGTCACATTTGTACACTGTATCAAGGCTTAAAGACGTTCGTCTTGTACGCAACAAGCAAGGCAATACGTGCATCGAGGTGCGGTACCGAAAGTACCGAATCAACACCCAGGTCGACACCGACGCGCTTATTCGGAGCCATCCGGTTTTTAGTTCGGCGCGAAATGGTTTTATGCAGATACTTTACCTGGAAATCGTATTGTAAACAACAACACGTAACCAGAAATGTATATTTATCACTATTTTCTACGTTTTCGGCTGTAACTTTATGAGGAAACATTACTGCTGGGATGACTACACACTTTTTACCGAAAGCGGCGTTAACGATGGTGTGTGAAGTTAATGTAGTTGCGTGAAAGTCGTTTGCCGATCAGCTGGGGCGTTGCCTGTTACAATGTGGGGTAGACTGACTGAGTTGGCGTCGTCTGTTACTGGACTGCAAGGCCAGGATGCAGAACAGGTCGGCATGACTAGAATGAAGCTAAGAAAACATTGTGTGGCAATGTTTGTTTTTGCCTGTCTGTCTGTTTGTCTGTCTGTCTGTGCATGTTTCTGCTAGCTGCATAACTCCAGAAGTGATATAGTGAATGAGAAAGTCATTTAAAGTCGCACTATGAAATCCACTTAAAACAAATAGGATATTTATTTAAATTGTCAGATATATGAGTATGTTGCTAGGACCCCTTGTTGCAGTTTGTGAACTTGTTTTGTTTTTTTAGATTGCTTCTAATATTTATGACATTTTCTCGGTAAAAATTTACATTAGCTCCGCCACCCCAGATTGCTTCAGAAGTGACTGAAATAGGTCGAATTAGTGTTTACCTCCGCCAAGCAGGTCATGTTTTTGCCAGAGTTTGTTTGTCTGTCTGTGTGTTAGCAAGATAACTCAAAAAGTTATGGAAGGATCTTTCTTAAATTTTTAGGGAATGTCGGGAATGGCAAAAACTACAAGTGATTCAATTTTGGGGGTGATCTGGAAGGAATCCTGGATTCTGGATCACTTTGAAATTTTTGTTAACATTGCTTTAAATGGGGCATGATCAATATGCTTGGTGGAGGTCTGCGCTTTCCGAGTGCTTTTCTAGTGTTATGCATGTTTCAGACTAATTTAATAACGGGAAACTGCAAATAACTGACTATTGAGACCCGAGAACAAAGTACAATTTTTGGGTGAATTCCATCATTTTAAAGAGGGTTTTTTGATGGGGCTTATAAAGAAAAAAAGGGCTAGGTCTTTTTGAGGGAAAACAAAAAAACGTGAAAAAACACTAATGGTGCCAACTGTCGAATGAAACACTTACTAAACTCAATAAGAAAAAATAATTTTATAGCTGAATAAGCCGCATCTACAACCCATAAAACAGTTTAATGGTGCCACCTAGCGAATGAATATTGTACCAAAAAAAATTAGAAAAAAATAAATAAACTGAGTAAGCAGAAATGTAAATCACAAATGAATGCAAAAATCACCAAAAAAACAGCAAAATCAAACTGCCACCCCCTAGGAAAAAACAACGAACTGCAGATACCGAATAAGCAGCATATAAAGAACAAAGGAATTGATATTATTGCTTCTCCCCACTCAAAACCCCAAATTTATTCTTGGGTAGCAATATGTCAATCAGGTGCAGTTTCCCATAGTCCTAAACATGCATAACAACACTAATTCTACTTATTTTAGTCACTTCTGAAGCAACATTAAAACACACAAATCACAAAACAAATGTACACTTACCTTGTTCAGCCAAAAAAGTAGCGCACACAGTGATACTGCTGCATTTTCGCGCAGAACGATAACGCGACACGTGACAAAGCTAAAAAAATCTGTTGCACACATTGCAAAAACGCAGCATTGTCCAACTAAATGCTCCAGAGTTGACGATATTCGCATTCAACACCATAACATGCATGCTGTAACAGACAAAATGCGCTTGGTTTAGACAACCACCACTGACCACTAATGTAGTGCACGTGATCACTTCAGCACGCTATACAGGCCGTGAAGGTCATTGTCTGACCCTACGTGACATCTCACGATTGCCGCCCGCCACACCCACTTTCGGCATAGAAATGCAATTTTCACAATAAAAACGCCTATATTGCACACCTGCGCCCCAAAATTTTGGTACTTCCTGTCACTTAAGCACAACATATATGAAAAAAATAAACAAACTGTTGAACATCTATTACACTAGCATTAACGTTTGCATTAAATTTTATAACTGGTCATCAAAAGGTAAATAATATTATTTCACTAGATGTTATCTAAAAACATGCATAACAGAAGTCATTCTACCAATACACACCAATGTCATATGTACGCAGCCGTTTAAGGTGGTGTAGCTATTCTAAACAATTACCAGTTTCTCTGCTGTGGTGACATCTGGTGACTGGCAGTAAATGGAAATTGTTCTGAATAAGGCAGCAGCAGTTGCCAAAGCATCAGTATATTTAAGTTAATACTACAAAATAAATATATTTTAATGAATTTGTTCAGATGATTGTGTTGATTGGTGTTGCTAGCATGAGTCGGCAGGAGCAGGGAGTGCTGTGGTTGATCTAAATGACCCATCGGACCAACAGCTTGAAATGATTGAGCACGAGCGGTTTGTACTTCAGCTCAAAGAGATGGTCCGTGAGCGTGAGAACTCACTCGCCTCCAAGGATGCCGAGTTGAAGGCAAAGTTGTCTTTATATCTTCATCTCTAGCTTTATGTTTATGGTTTAATGTGGGACATATGGATATCAGTCTCTCTGTCATGTTCATGATGTCAATAGCTTCTTTAAGCTACCAAAATTGAGGCATTACACAAACTTGCCCATTTTTTATGCTTTATACAATACATCTATTTCTGTACTATAGCAATATCCTGTCATTATGTACCGCAACTTTAGCAACCACATTTCTGTATCTTGTATTTTAGGTTCTTTACTTAGACTTAATTATTTAAACCTATTGTTTATCATTGAGTAATGAATAAGAAGAATGAATAAGAAGAAGAAGAAGAATAAATGAGTATTGCTGTAATTCTGTGTTGTAAGAGTCACTATATAGATAACTGTGTTGTACTGGTAATCATTTGTTTGATTATTTTTTTTATTTTGGGCTTGAAGTAGAAAATAAATGCTGCTATGGGAACTATCTAATTCTGGTTGTAGGTCTGATGTAGTGTATTATACAAGCGGACAGGTCTTTACCTCCCTGTCCACTTGATCTTACAACATGCTTTTGTCGACGATACATAGTTGAATGAGCAAACTAAGTCTGGCTTTTCTTCTGTGGGTAAGAAAAAATGAGTATGGTTGATGGTTAAGGCCACCCGCTAGGGAAGAAATGTAAGTTCTGCTTAACAGTAGGCCTTGTTGCCAGGACTGCTGGTATATTGACCCAGTCGCTTAAAGGTGCAGGCTGTTAATTGGCGCTAGCCATTTGGCTGACTTGGCTTGTATGCTAGCTTAATTGGGTTTGATCCTCACTAGCTCAAAGCATGGATGAGCTCCCACACAGTGGACCTAGCAGTTTAGTGTTTGTGGAAAATCTTTTTCTTCTTTGAAGTAAATAGAGCTGGTGGATTTACAGTAACCGTTTGTCGTATTTAGAAAGTGAACGCTGAGTTTTCTAAGCACAAGTTGCAGACGAAGGCAAAACTTGCGAGTCTGAATCAGCAGCTGGAACAAGTCCAGAAATCCACTGCAGATGTTGCTGAACGAGTGAGTAGCGGTTATTGTAAAAAAATGTAAAGTCCTTCCCGATGCATAAGGCCCATAGGTTAGTGCTGATCTCTATTTTTTTAGCCTTCAGCCAGCTGCAAGACCACAGCGTAGCAAGATGGACCTACTTATGGAAAGATGGCCAGGCTTTTTAATGCGCGTTAATTTTTTAATGCACGTTAATTTTTTAACGTATTAACATGTTAAGTTAATGCGTTAATTTGACAGCTCTATTATTAATGGTAGCATTAGATCTAGTAGTTTGACGCTTTGGTCTAGTATTATTATCAGCGATGAAATTGTTCAGCAACAATAATTTTGAGGAGTTATGTAAATTCATCGATAATACGACTTTTTTATTCTATTATTGTTGACGTTTCAACACCTGCTGCTGCCTTCTGTCACACCTGCTGGACATTCGTTCCGAAAAAAGCAGCAGCAGTTGCCAAAATGTCAACACTAATAGAATAAAAAGGTTGCATTATCGATCAATTTACATAACTTATTAAGTTACCATTTCAACCTTCAAGTCTGTTCAAAGGCATACAATAATTTTGCCTGCTGTAGGCTTCGGCCGGGTCAGATGAGAGTCAGTCTAGTACTGTAGTATCAGAGCTGTCATCTGCTGCCACTGGGCAGACCTCCAGGGCTCGAATACAGGTACAGCATTCTGTATTTACTGTTCCTTACATATGCATGCATATAATGGAGTTTTCACAAGTTTAGGTTTAGCCTCTTTTGTTTTGTGTTTCTGTAAAGGTTAAACTTTTTTGTAATTATGTGTTTGTGTGCATTCTGCCTGAAAAGGCCGTCCCTGAAATGACCTATACTGTGTCGGGTGGGATGTTAAACCCTACACACTCACTCACTCATCTCATAGCTATGGAGTGTCACTTGCTATATAGGACCACACACTGTTACTTGCCACTTGACACAGGTGAATGTGCTTTGCCTTAACCCTAGCCAGACAGGTCGGTACTCAGTTTACCTACCCTGGAGGGATAGAAGGCTGAGTTGATCTTGGTGTTGGTTATATACCGAGATGGTTTACCTGTCTGCAGACAGTCACTCATCCAAGTAGTAATCATTTAACAGCGATTCAGCCGGAAGTCTTTTCATCGTAAGTGCATTGTTTAAACTGTTACCAAATTTTATGGTGTCAAGTATTATGCTAACGTTCATCTATTTGATAGTTAGTTGTCTTATTCCTTCAGATTTTAAGTATTGAATAGTCAGTTAAGTTTCTAAGTTTTGAATTGATTTATATGTACAAAATTTTAAGTATTATTTTGTAGTAGTTTATGTTTATTATGATTAGAGCATCAGCGTTAGTTAAAGTTTCAGAGAATGTCATTTGAAAAGTTGAAGGATAAAGACGCGGAGCTGGCAGTGCTGCCTGGGATGCAGCAGCCGAGGGTCAAAGATCGACACGGAATCATTGATTTAAATTTTGATTACTTATTTTTTTGTGCTCGTAGGTGCTGCGTAAGAAGTTGAAGGACAAAGACACAGAGCTGGTTAAGTGCAGAGCTGAGATTGAGCGGCGGGAACATGAGCTGGCGAGCAAAGAACGTGTAATCGCCGAGAGGGACGGTGTTGTGGAAGAGTTGCGGCAACAAGTTGCAGCGTTAACTGCTGAGTTGCAGGCGTCTGTTGATACTTCTCAGTCTGTCATGACAGTGACGGATTCAGAGGTCTGTAACTGCAAGCTTTCCACTAATACTGGATTTCTGAAATTTTGTTGTTTTACATCATAAAATAGATGCAGTCTCTATATGTTTTGAAAATTCTGAGAGTGTTGCAACATAAAACAAATATTGATCCAATAGCAGTAATGATAGACATGACTTTCTGGTATTCCGATAGATTTTGTGTCACTACTAATTTTTATGCGCGAAAGCAGCTACTGTTTTCGGCGCGTCTTAGCCATCGCACTTCTGTCTGTCCGTCTGTCTGTCTGTCACACGGGTGGATCAGTCAAAAACGGTGCAAGCTAGGATCACCGAATCTTCACCGTCGGCTGCCTGGAAGACTCTAGTTTCAGGAACCGTAGAGCTTTTCCATAAATTCAAAGGGGGTCACCCCGAATGAGGGCACTATATGAGAGGGGGGTGGGCAAAATTTGCGATTTTTGGCCAGTAAGTCGCTGTATCTCGGTAACGGTGCAAGATAGGGACTAGGTTACTATTAATCACTAATAGGAAGTCGTACACTGGCTCTTGATTGGCGCTGAATTCAGTGACCTTGAATGACCTTGAACGCCAAAATAGGGAGCTTCGTGGATTTTTTTGGCGATTTTGGGCTGCGACACAAGTCTATATCAGTCACAAGGTGGCACCACGGAACTATTGTTATGCGATCTAGATAGAGAATTTGGTATTTGTATATTAACTTAGCGTGAACACCCCAATTTTCAGCTAAACTACTGAACCGGAACTGCTATAGGCTTTCGCGCGTCTCATTAGCATTAGCTCAAATTTCTTGTTTACACTGTGTTCAGAAAAACACCCACTCACGTTTTCTTTTATATCTCCATGGAAAATGCTTAGATATCCACAAAATTTTCTCGGAATGTTTAGGAGGAAACTAGAATTGCATTTGTGAAAAAGTTAAATATTTTTACTACTAGTGACATCATGCTGAGATGTCATATTTCCGTGTTTGTAAACTGTAGGGTTTACCATTGAAATAAGACATCTGATAAAATGTTTGCGAGTCAGCAAATGTCATGTAGCCGCAAGCTTATGGCAGATGTTTTTGGACAGTGTTCAGACAATGAGCCCTGACGTAATGACACTTTAAATTACAAAAATTGACATGTTGAGCAGTATGAAGCCGTTCGACTGATAGTGGGCAGATGGTCATCCACGCAGTGCGCGTACACCTGCCAACTTTAACAACGTTGAAAATCTTGCACTGAGCTAAGGAGATAAAACACGGAAACAGTTCACAGTGGAAAACTGTGTGACAGATTAGCATATTTTTGTGTTCAGTCAACACAATTATCAATTGGTGTGTTTTTACATTTTGTCAAATGTCTGTCTTCCGCAGTAAAACCCATAATTTACAAACATGGAAATATGACGTCAGCAAGATATCACCGGTAGCAAAAAATATTTAAATTTTGCTCCAGTGGAATACTTGTTTTTTTCCTAATTATTCCCTGAAAATTTTATGAAAATTCAAACATTTTCCATGGAGATATAAAAGAAAACGTGAATGGGTGTTTTTTCTGAACAGAGTGTACTTGTGAAGTTGTGAGCCCTGAAGTTTTCATTAGTTTTCAGTTAAAAAATTTAAGTTTTTTGTGATCGTTTTTTAAAAATTTCTGCGATATATCAGATCTGTAAAATCATTATCATTGACTCTGTTGGCAAATAAGGTTTTGATAGTTATCAGTAAATGATTGTTTTTATATCTGCTAAGAACTGTTTTAAACTACCCACTACATTATTTGAGTATCGTGTTGCTATGACATTATTTTAGGCTATGTTTTTGCCCGTGTCTGTTTGTCCCTGAGTTTACCAGATTTATCAAAGCCATGACAGTAATTTTGGCAAAATCTTTTGGAGTGTTGTGGGTGGCGCAAGAAACAATTGGTTAGATTTTCTTGGCACTGCAGATTACTGTCTGTATCCAGATCCGGCTTTTTTATTTGCCGTATTTTCGTGTTTTTTATAAACATTGAGTAATAAAATTATAATAATACATAAACGTCTGCGGTAAAATTAACAGATAAATAGCATTTTATTAATTAGAGTTCTGTATCAGTCTAATTTTGGTCAGGATAGTCAGAAATGTTTGAGCTGCATATGGATCTTTTTGGGAACCTGTCTCAGAGCTACGGAGCATCACCTGCCGTATGAGATCACACCTGCCACCTGACACAGGTGAACATGCCCCACCTTAACCCCAGCCAGGTAGGCTGGTACTCGATTTACCTACCCTGGAGGGATGGAAGGCTGAGTTAATCTGTATGGTCGTATCTCTCTGCTGCAGCCCCATAGCAGTAATTTATTGGATGACATTTACTTATTTCCATCCAGGTCGTGACCACTTGATAGCAGTGTGACTGGGAGTTAAGTTGATGACCACTTTATCATAAGTGTGATGCCGTACGATTAGACTGCCAAGGGCCATTCAAAAAATATGTAACGCCTGAAGGGGGGAAAGGGTCAGATAGGGTGTGACAAAGTGTGACTACGGGGATGGGGAAGTTGAGGAACATGTGATGTCACGCTTTTGTGAAAAATTTTTATAGGCCTAAACGATGTTTATCGTATCTGTTAGTCTGATAAAATGTGTACAGATTCAGATACAGCTCAACGTTGGTTGTTATGACTCAAACTGTTCTTTCATTGCCAACTACTGTACGTAAATTGTAAAATAATAATGTTCGAAATGATTATGATGATGTATGGATGCATTTATACATATATTCTTTTTATGGATAGATGTAGATGAATAAATTTTGACTGGCTTGGTAATTACAGTGCTACATTTAGTAC
>Ga0056128_1011521_pt1 | contig 10898 bp, 6 predicted proteins | sample WorMetLIZISLAND2_FD_71113 | JGI IMG/M metagenome (GOLD analysis project Ga0056128, IMG submission 71113) | Marine gutless worms symbiont microbial communities from Max Planck institute for Marine Microbiology, Germany - Olavius geniculatus... ... | reverse complement strand
GTGGACATGGCGATCTAATGACGGAAAAACAAGAAACATGATTGACATGATACTGATCCGAAGAAAGTGGGCAACGTCAGTGCAGCAGTGCCGCACCTTTCAGGGTGCAGACATAGATTTAGATCACAGACTGGTTATGGCAAATATCAAAATCAAGCTGAAGAAGATGCAAAAGCACAATTCAGGAAGCGAAGGGACATTGCTAGACTCAGCGATAAAGGAATTAGTAATGCGTACAGAGTAGCACTTAAACCGCATCTCGGACAAGCAGAGCCATCGCGAGACTTGGACGAGAACGCGCATGGCTATGGAGAAAGCTGCAGAGGAGACGATTCCAGAGAAAGAAATGATAACTACGAAATGGATTACACCAGAAACACTAAGTTTAGTTCAAAAAAAAGGATCTTGAAAAAAACAGTAACGAACTAACAGACAAAGAGTTTTGACAGAAATGTAATGAGGTACGAAAAGCTGCCAAAGCAGACAAAGCGAAATGGCTGCAGAAACAGTGCGAGAACATAAAGAAATACTATGGAGAATATAAGACCAGGAAAGTTAACAAGATGATCAGTGACATTAACAGAAAATGGCAACCAAAGCAGAGAGCAATCAGAGACAGTAATGGAAAGCTGCTCGTGAATACAATGACATAATACAACAATGAACAACGTACTGCAGCGAACACTACATGGCACAGCTTGACCAGAAGGTACTCAATGATCTTGTCAAAGAGCTGAAAGACATCTCGCCACCACTTGCTGACAGCCAGAGTGACACACTGGTAGAAAAAGTACAAAAGGCCGTAAAAAATTGAAAAACAACAAAAGTCCAGGAAATAACGAGATAACAAACGAAATAATCAAACACGGCGGACCACAATGGTTGAAAAAATACATCAGCTGTGTAACAAAGCGTAAAAGACGGGAATCGCGCATACAGAACGGAAAAAGTCAGTTCTAGTTTTGCTACATAAAAAGGCAGTGCCATAAAATGCAGCAACTACAGAACGATTGCCTTGACAAGCCATCTCGGCAAAGTGCTAATAATGATCCTAACAGAAATAAAAGCACGTTGGAAAAAACAGTTCATTTACTACTTGAAGAAGGAATGAGGTATGGGGTGGTAATGAACGCTGACAAAACAAAGACGATGGTATTTGGTGATAAACAAATATCGAGTAAGATATGCATAGATGGAATTAAGCCGGAAGAAGTGGAGAAATTCACCTACCTGGGAAGCAACATGACATACGACCTAAACTGTTCAAAGAAAATAGCAGTCAAAATTGCAAAGACAATGGCAAACATGAAGGCCTTGGACAAGATTTGGAAAAATAGGCGATTACTCTGGAAACAAAGCTTAGCATCCTTAAGACGTGTGTTCAGTACAATGCTGTACGGTTGTCAAACATGGACAGTTACAAAACGCTGCAAAAGCAAAATTCTGTTCTTTGAGAAAAAATGCTACCGCTACCAAAAAATTCTCAGAATAGGATGAACATAAAAGGTCACTAATGAAAAATTGTACAGAAAAATTCAATTAGCAGAAACCCTACTGCAGAAAGTGATACAGAGAAAGTTGCGTTTCTTCGGCCATATCTGCAAAACGGACGACAGCAGAAAGATAAAGACTATGGTGTTCGGAATGATGGATGGTTTAAACAAAAGACGACGGCCTCACCGAAATTGGTCAGATGACATTGAGCAGTGGTGTAGGGCAACTCTGCAGGAGTTAAGCCACGCTGCCCTAAATAGGCAGCAGTGTGCAACGATAGTAACAATGGCGTCCGACACCAACGGGTGTTGAACCCACGGTTGTCGATGATGATGATGATGATAAATTTATGTATAATATACTAAGTAAATTTTGACTCTGTTACTTTTTGAATATGTGCACATTTCGCATTTTTGCATTTTGCCCTTCGTATTTAGCCTACTTTCATTTACATACGTTTCAAACGACGAAGGTTGAGCGAGTTGACAAAGTGTCTGCTGCTTAGAACTGTTAGCAAGGCCAGAAAAAAGGCAGAATTGCATTGTGCTTATTTGGACGCCAATATTTGAATGCTGCAGATCGAAAAGCCAGACAGCCCGATGTTCTTGCTTCAAAAGAAACTTCAAGTGTTTGCTTGCCTGTAACTGTGACGCAGTAGAATGCTGCAATCTAGCCGAAAATAAACTAAACAAACCTGTTTATTTTCTGTGACTGCTAATCTGTCAAAGGAATATTTTTCATAACAGTTTCGCGATTCAAAACAATGCGAAAATAACCGTCGTAACACAGAGTGACACTTGATGTACATTGCAAATCATCCACTTTTTCAAACTATTTGAGGCATTTTTGAGACGATGTATTAAGCATGTCAGAAAAATTAGTTAACAGCATATATTTTTTAAAATGCTAAATTATTTTTAAAAAGTAAAAATAAATTTGGCTTGACGTTTTATTTTTTTAGTTTTCCACATTTTTGATCTTAAAAATGACTTTAAATGTACAAACGAAAGTAACAGCCACCCCCGTTTTTTTACCCTGTAGCAAATGATTTAGCATACATGGATGCCTGCTATTATCACGCAATGCTGCGAAAAATGTAAAATTGAATTTTGGCTGTCCCACTATTAACTCTTCGTTAGCATAAGGCATAATAACGGTTTGTGCGTGCCCAATTTTTATCAATTTCGTTTCATTTTTGCACTATTGCCGCTCTATGCATAAACATGCGTTTACATTACTTTTTTGCAAAATGCAATTGGCCAACAAGCGCATTCTTGCGAACACATTTTAGCTAGTTTGGCGGTGATTTGCATGTTTTAGTCGTTCGTTCGTCTCACCTGTACGGTTGTGTTCGGCAGTCCGCACGACGCTAAATCGCTCAACGGTGAAAATGTTTGCTTACCTGTTTTTTTGTGAGCATCAACTGCTTAAACTCAGTTGGTGTAGTGTTTGAGCACCTGTCGTCTGGTATACGCAAATTCTGCGGCGGAGTAATAAGTTGACGTTTTATCCAGTACATGCACAGTGACTCAGTGGACGAAAGTTGGCTTCGAGTTAAACGTAATTGCGAACTATATTGTTAATAATTTATCGCAATCGGAGTTGCCACACGGTGTGGTATTATCGACGGCCAAATTCCTCCGGTAAATTTAATATGGTGAGCAAATTTCGTAAATAACTGAGTTGTTGCGTTACATGATTTAGTTTTCGCAAGTTTATAGAATCATTTTAAGCAAATGATGCGGCATTTTCAACTAATCGTAAGGAAGCAAATTATATAGTTCATCGTCAATAAAATATTGTTTTTGAACTGAATCCTTTTTTGCAGAAAATAGAACTAACAATCACTTTCAGCGACACAATCGTAGCCACGTGTAACTAGCGAAGTGCGCAAGTCGAAATTGATTTGATGAGAAAAAGTTGTGTTATATGCGAAAAGATGTCTAAAATTTTAATATTTACGATCAAATTTTAATTCACACTGTTTCGCATCAGCAACCTTTGTCGCTGTGTCAAAAATATCTTTTGTTCGTTTGTTTCGTTTTTCGCATTATTGTTATCGCATTTTACAAATGCTTTTTTATTACAATTTTCCGAAAACGTTGTGTTATAGGCCTATAAGAAGACAACAATGTAGTTTTCGCATCAATTTAGTTTCGCGTTTTGGACGTGAACGTTTATCGCGCTTTCGCATTTTGCACGCTATACATTCCCGGCTGTTTTTGTTTGCATTGCTTCGAAAAAGCCACGAAAACCAACGTTTAAAATTGTGTTTTAATTTTTTGGCTATTTGTAGTATTTTTACTGTATGATATTTTACTCAATTTTGTCCGTTACTGATTATTGCTCTGTTTCTATTTATTACATATTTTACTTGTTTATTTAAAATATATTCGTTTAGGTTTATGCTTCAGTTTATTTTAGTTTAATATTAAACATAAAATAAGTTTAAATTGATATGTAAAAAATTATTTGGCTTAAAAATGTCGCTCTAGGTAGCGTAGCTGAAGGTTAACTTTGCACCACAGAAGTTGGTCTGATGTTGGAAATTATTCATCGGCAAAATTACTAAAATATTTCAACCATTTGCGCGCTAAATGCTTTTAGTTTCTTTTTTCGCATTTCTGGCACACTGTGCCACTGTGCGACTGTGTGCACTGTGCACACAGTCGGCCAAAATATGCACTCTTGCAAGCGCATTTTAGTTAGTTTAACGGTGGCGTATATGTTTCAGTCGTTCGTTTGTCTTACCTGTACGGTTGTGTGCGTCAGTCGCCACGACGCTGAATCGCTGAACCGTGGCCATTTGAGCGATTGAGCAGCTGTCGTCAGGTATACGTAAATTTTGCGGCGGAGTAATAAGTCGTTATACCCACTACATGTACAGTAACTAAACGAAAAAAAGTTTGCTTCGATTTAAACGTGAGTGCAAACAATACTGTCAGTATTCAATCGCAAGTCAACGGTCAATCTCTGTTTGTCGTGTGTACCGCAAGCTTGAATTTGATTCGGACCACCGAGCTGTTATTGGATCTTTTCGTCTGAGAGTTAAAAAGTGTTGTCCGAAGCCCCAGTTGTGTAAACGGTATAATCTCACTAAACTGTGTGACTCCTCGTTAAACAGCAGTACATGATTAAAATACAAAATCGCTTTGCCGCACTCTCGCTCGCAAAAACTGATTTCTGGGATACATTTTGACAGAAGCACAATGCCGCAGCTAAAGCAGTTGAGGGCCAAGTAAACACCATGAGTGGTAAAGTGATGACACTTGTCAGCTGATGGAAAACAAACACGCACCTCGACTTGCTAAAGACCTTAAAAATAACAAAGAACTGAACGAGCGCTGCAAGAAATCTGCACGTCTTGACAAGCAAAAATGGGTTAAAAAAAAATCGGAATTTGGAGAATTGTACTTGTTACAAGAGTGCATACTGGGTGCCTTTGCTCACTTCAGACAGCTACGTTTCACCTGCTTTCACATATCGAGCCCTATTCTCAATGCCGTCAGGAGCCTAATTAGTGACATGGTTCAGAAGGCAGCTTGTTAACGTGAATACTACAAACAACTGCTTTTTCACCCATCAACCCTCGCCCACCGCGAGTCGAATGGTCACGTGACCGATGACGTGATCAATTACGTCACGTGATTCCAAAAAGTTAAACTCGTGACCCCATTATATTTAAGGCGCAATATTTCCGTAACGGTGCAAAATAAACGCATGGTAACGATGGACTTTTTATAGTTAAGCGCTAGTGAGAAATCGAATGGTCTCGTGACTGACAATGTCTGTTGTTTAGTTAAAATAATACAGAAGAATGGAAAAATCATTGTTGTTTTACAATTTGAAACTAAACTGTTTGATTTCTATTCCACCGGTCTAAACGGCTCACTGATTATATTTATACGGACATATACTGTAAACTATCAAAACGCATTGGACAGACTCCGTGTTCGTATGAACATTATATTGTCTGTTTGTCTAGTTGTGCTATTTTTTTACTATAGGATATTTTATGTATTTTATTAATTATTGCCCTATGCTTATCTGTTACATTTTATTTTGTACTCTTGCGTGCACATTTTAGTTAGTTTTGAGGTGGCCTACATGTTTCGAAGTCGTTCATTTGTTTCACCTGTACGGTTGTGTAGGTCGGTCCCCACGACGCTAAATAGCTTAACCGTGGCCACTTCTGCTTACTTGTCTTTTTGTCCGATAGGACTCTTTTAATTTAGTTAGCTCACTAACTGTCGTCGAGTATAAATACATTTTCGGCGAAGTGATAAGTCGGCGTCATATCTAGTACAGTAACAAAACTAAAGCAATCGACAATTTGTTGCACATAAGCATTGTTTGAAAAAAAAACAAGAAAAAACAATATATCACATTTATACATATACACAAGTGTAAATAGACTCTATAACAAACAGTCCAAACGTAACAACATAGGCTACAGTAATCAAAAATAAGACCTTCTTACGATACGATCCAAAAATTTTTAAAATTTTGTTGTAATTTTTGTCTATTTTTGTTATGGTTGAATGTAAGATATTTTATATAGTTCTAAAATATATGATTACAGTTTTATTTTTGTTTTGTTTTACATTTTATTATGTATATGTTTTACTTATTTATTTATGACATGTTTGTTTACGTTTATGTTTTAATGTATTTTAGTTTAGAATTCATTATAAAACACGTTTAAATCATTACGTTAATAATTTTGTAAACACAACAATGCATTTTTTTGTAAACGCCCGAGCGAGTTAGTTTAGCTAATCAATTTTTTTTTTATCTTACTGTTATCTTGCACGTATTGCACGCTGTGATGACGTCGCTAATTCGCTAATATATGAGCGATATTGGCACAGTGTGATTTTGGGCTCATTCCAAGCAACAAAAAACGGAATTTTAAACGTAAAACGATAAGCCGCTAAAAGCTAACTTTGTACCACAGAAGCTAGTTTAATCTTAGAAACTACAAATACGTTCTGTGGAATGAGGTATTTGTCCCATTGCTACGCCTGCAGCCAATTTTGTCTTACAAACAGTTGGTTGTTATGACAACATGGGTCTTAAAGAGAAAAATTTACATGACACCATTGCATAATAGCCCGGACCCGAAAATAGCGAATAAATAAAACATCGTGCAATTATCTTTTGCGGTAGCCGAGTTATAGTCAATTTTGTCCCACAATTCGTTGCCGTGGCAACAGTAAACCGCAGGGCAGAAATTTTAATGACACCATCGGATAGCCCGGGTTGAAAATAGGTAGGTAGGTGCAAACAGCGCGCAATTATCTTTTACGGGGACCGAGTGATACCGATGTGAAATTTTCATATTTCGTAATGCTATTTTTTAAATTAAGGTAAAATGGGGAAAAAAGTTATCAGCTTTTTTATTTCAAACAAACTTGATCTTATTTCTTGGGCCAGAAATCACTGTGCAAAAGTGTATCAAAATCGAATCAAAATTGCGTTTGTAGGAGAGTATACAGACAGACTGACAGAATGACAGACAGAAGCGATTAACGACGCAACTGATTTTATAATCTGTCCTTTGCTATGCTATGGCAATGCGAAAGATAATTATTAAATATTACATATATTTGCTAAATTTTTTCACTGTCCGTGCGCATTTGGCGTAATAAGTTCTTGTGCGCGCCGATTTTTTGTATAGTTTTGTTTGGTTGTTCGCATTATTGCCGCCCGGTGCATGCACATGTAATTGCATCATTACTTTGCAAAATGCAATTGCCAATGAGACGTATTTTTCGAGCGCATTCTCGTTTGTTTGGCGTTGGCGTACATGTTTCGCAGTCGCTTGTTTGTCTCAGCTGCTTACCTGTCTCTTTGTGCGCGTCAACTATTTAAACTTAGTTTACTGTTTAAGCAGCATTCGTCAAATACACTGATTTTTGCGGCGAAGTAATCCGTCGACGTTATAACTAGTACAGTTATTAAAATGAAAAAAATTACGTCGAATTAAAATTAAATGCGCATGATACTGTAGATATATTCAATCGTAAGTCAACGGTCAATCAACTTTCCACACATTTTTTTTTATTTTCCACGGCCGAAGTTTGCCGGTAAATTTAATAACGTGAGTAATTTTAAAAAATTGGCTGTTGCTTTATATAATTTAGTTTTCGCACAGTGTGTACAGATATTCGCCCCCTTCATTGTGGAAGCGACGTCAAACGCGGGGAAACGGACAACCGCCTTCAAGAACGTTTGCCCGTACGGACATTTGCCCACACGTTAAATTGCTCGCATGACCTATGGCCTGCTACCGCCGGCGAAAATGCAACGTCGGACAATAACTTGTAGACACACCAATTAGTTGCTTGCGCGTTATTTTTTAAACTTAACTCCCTCCTGTCACAGAACGTATAATATAATGTATGTGAAGTACGCAAAAGTGCATAAGCTTATTAGTTTTTTTTTATAAGCAGACTGACAATGTAGCCTATGTTTATTGCATTGTCGTACAGTGTTCCTATTTATATTTTAATGCAATATTTTTTAAAATGTCAATCAAATTACTGACGCAAGCAATGTACATGGTTTTTACGGAAAATATCTCTTTCTTACAGTAAATATATAACAAAAAATTGTAGACTACTGCATAAAAGTTAAAGAACGTTTATTACATTTAAAGTCAATATGACAATGTCAATGTTCGTTAGCTCGTCTAGGTCTTGGTATTGCTGCAATGACTGCAACACATCCAGACAGTTTACTACATTTACCTCCCTATGGACGCAAAAATCTTGCAGTTGTTTCGTACACAAACCCCGTTATAGTCAATTCTGCCCCAAATTTCGTTGCCATAACAACAGGGGTCGACATGAGAAAAAAATTCAAAATGACACCATTGAACCACAGCAATATTTCAAAAAGTTGATCGAAATATATGACAAAGTTGTGCAAATTATTTTTGCCGTCAACATGTTGTTTGTAAAAAAAACAATCGACAATTTGTTGCCCATAAACGTTGTTTGAAAAAAAAAACAAAAAAATTATCTCACAGTTTTACATATGCAAAAGCGCGCTTTTCTATAAGTGCAAATAAACTTTGCAACGAATAGTGGCACCTTCAGCAAAAAGTAATGATTAAATTTTAATTAACACTGTTTCAATGCAGCAACTACTGCTGTTGTGTCGAAAATATTCGTCACATTATCGCAAGCTGTAATGTGTATTATGTATTAAAAACTTGCTTAAATTTAAACACTATTTGACGGCAATAATTACAGAAAACATTTAACCATTTGCGCGCATTGACCATAAGAGCGGCTCACACAAGCCCAATTGTTAACAGTTCTAGGCAGCAGACACTTTGTGAACTCGCTAAACCGTCGTCGTTTGGAACGTTTGTAAATGGAAGTAGGCTAAATGCGAAGGGCACAATGCACAAATGCGAAATGTGCACACATGCAAAACGTAACAGAAACAAAATTTACTTAGTATATTATACATAAATTGCGAACATATAATTTGCAAAGCTAAAAAGCAAAAACGTTGCAAATTTTGGTGTAATGTTAAAATAAATAATTTTGCTGTTTGCCATTTTTGCGCAATGTGCATTTTATTCTAAGCAATAACACACATTCTGCCATTTAAACAAACTAAGGTCGTTTTTGTAGTATTTTGTTTTCTATTTAAATTTTTAAAAAATAAACACAACGTAGCTGCACATTTAATTTTACAATGACTGCTGCATAAACATGCGTTTACATCACTAATGTGCAAAATGCAATTGACCAACATACGCATTCTTGCGAGCGCATTTTAGCTATTTTGGCGGTGGCTCGCATGTTTTAGTCGTTCGTTCGTCTCACCTGTACGGTTGTGTTCAGCAATTCGCACGATGCTGAATCGCTCAACCCTGGCCATATGTGCTCACATGTTTCTCTGTACGCGCCAACTCCTCATACTCAGTCGGTTTAATGCTTGAGCACCTGTCGTCAGTGTCACGACATTGACGGTCGTGTATTATATAAACGATATTGAAATGTGTTATGTGTTTTTGACTCGATTGAAGCAACAAAAAACGGGATTTTAAAAATAACACGGTAAGTCGCTGAAGGCCAACTTTGCACCACAGAAGCTGGTCTGATATCGGAGACTATTCATAGGCAAAAATTACTGAAATCTTTTAACCCTCCGAGCATGACCTCTGGCAGAATCACATATAAGCTAACCTGGGGTGAATTTTTCACCCGCACTACTATTCGTTTACATTTATTAATTAATTTATTAACTTTTTTGCTATAATTAGTACTTTCAATTATATGATTAGAAATTTATTTTGTAGTTTTATTATTTATTTATGTATATGTTTTATTTAATGAATTTAATTATCGAACAGCAACTAACGTGTTTGATTTTCGAATGTGAATTCATACATATTTGCTAGTATTTGCTTATGTACTTGATCTTTTTTAAAAATGAATAACTTTATTACTTAATGAAAAAGCACACTATTCACGAAGTACTTAATGTCATAGTTATAAGTTAATTAATTAATTAATTTAATAATTAATTAATTAATTAATTAAATAAGTAAGTAATCAACTGTTGAAACAGCCGGTTGGTCCGCAAATGTCTTCGGTTATTATACTCTGAATTTTTATACACAAGTGTAATTTTTATGTTTTTGTTTGTCTACGTTTAGCTTTCATTATGCACCTATTGACACCGGCAATGTGAACACATTTTAATGTTTATATACACTTATATGGCATATGCAGTAAAATAACACCACACTGCACGTTGCACATCACACTGTTCCACGTGTGACGTATCTCAACTGCCTCCGAAGAAATCATTCTACAGCTGATTATTACCAAGCATACAGCATCATGAATCATAAATCATAATAGGTATCAGGTAACAGTCATGAAGACCACATAATGACGCAAGAGCCGTCCAAAATCATATTTATACAGTCTCCGTGTACTCATCGTCTGCACAACCGTCAGCACACATGTACTTTTTTGTCGCGCGCTCTTCACAAACAAACTTGTCACACGAGTCGCAGAAAATATATGTCTTATTGTCTTTCTCTCTTGGACATTTGTGACAGCGGCCCTTAGACGTTGTAGTTTGTGACACGTTTTTTTTGCTTTCCTTGTTGCCTGTCTGTTCACGTATTCCATGGCTTTTTTACCGAAGACTGCAGGCCTATCACAGGCCTCCAAGCACGCTGTTCAATCCAGGGCATGCACAGCTGTTTTCCCAACTCCATGATGAATATTCTGCGTACATCACTTCTTCTGCTTGCTGGATACTTGTTCCAGTCAGGATATTTGTCAAACCAAATCACCGAGCAATTGTGAAGACATATATCCAGCAGTGTGAAGAACATTGACAGTGGCCAACGTCGAGTCCCACGTTTA
>Ga0056128_1011517_pt1 | contig 10901 bp, 6 predicted proteins | sample WorMetLIZISLAND2_FD_71113 | JGI IMG/M metagenome (GOLD analysis project Ga0056128, IMG submission 71113) | Marine gutless worms symbiont microbial communities from Max Planck institute for Marine Microbiology, Germany - Olavius geniculatus... ... | reverse complement strand
CAATTTCTGTAGATTTAAATTAGACATTTAACCTCGCATATATAATATGTCGATTTGAGCTTCATAAATATATGAAATTAATGCGTGAATTCAAACGAAATGGGGCATTACGTTACGTTATGCGAAATATTTTAATCTATCAGTGCCTGCGGTGACGTTATGACCCTAGTCCCTATAGATCATGAATATTAATGGCCTATAGCCGACGACGTCATCATTCTAGGCTAGACCGTCATGGCGGCGCGTTTTCTATGTCGTTTTCGTAAATCGTCGACTTCAAATTTTTCCGTGTTGACAAAACGCTGTACGCCGATATTACTGTCAAAGTTATCAGAAAATTCTGCACTTTCAGGAAAATGGATAAAATGTATATGTTAATTTTGGCGTCCACGGACCTTTAATCTTTCAATCTCTCTGGTATGTGCCTATGAGCTTGTGACCAGTGAAACTAAAAGGAAACACTTGCTGCAGACATTGGTTTAAATGACTAAAGACTAAAAATTGTCCATAGCTTTCAATGGGAACCCAACTCAAAGCCAAGGAGGGTCGCCTGCCATATGGGATAGGGGATCACCCGCCGTCTGACACAAGTGAATACGCCATGCCTTAACCCCAGTCAAGCGGGCCAGTACTTGATTTACCCTCTCCTCTGAGTTGATCTTAATGGTTTTTTTTATATTCCGAGATGGTTATCTGTTTATCCTCCTAAGTAGCCACCACTTAACAGCGACCTGATTAGTAGTTGAACCCACAATCTTTAGATCAAAAGTCCAACGTGCTAACCGTTATGCACGTTTACAGGAGCGTTATCTGGGCGACATAGTTCGCCAGGCGTTGGTGCTGGTTTCAACGCAGAACGGATCTCAACGTTCGTTGGCTGAGTTGCTGCAGCGACCCAGCCTGGAGCCCGAGGAAGTGATTCTAGTCTATCAACAGTTCTACGTGCTGGACACCCTGACCTATCACAGCGATCACATACTAGTTCTGCTGCAACAGAAGTACTTCGAAGAGTTCAAGTAAGTAACAACTACAACAAATTCCAAATCTGCGGCTGGAAATTCCCGAATATTGAAGCAAGAAATTTGGGGCATGTGTATAATCTTTCGTCGGAAATTTTTTTTGCGATACTTCCAAGCGGATGCTCGGAAAATGGCAGACAGCTTTAAGGTATACTTTCCGTTGCATGCTGTAGGCTCATGAGCAGGGGTAAGAAGGGGGTGGTAGTTGTCCTAGTGTATCATCAGTTATACGCTGTGTCCGGTAAAAAAACGGACCCCCTAGACATTGAGCAATAAAAATGTCAAATTTCCAACAAATTCCTAAAGCGAGTGCCATATTTCGTTGAGAAATATTATTTTTTTATCAAAATTATCAAATGTTGAATATCGATAACAAAATAATAATAATAATAATAATAATTTGTATAATACTTGTATATTTTGTATGTGTATATTTGTATATTTGTATATTTGTATTTGTATATTCGTATAATAGTTTGTATTTCGTAGTTAATTTTTAGGCTCCCTTGGGAACGGAGTACCGAGGGTAAAAAAAAAAAATAATAATAATTATCTTCGTTACCAATATGGCGTTACACACTGCAGTTGCTCAAGCGGAAGTGGCGTTTGTTGACGCCATCAAAACAACATAAGCAATAACAAAATGGTGTTTTCTGCAGATGATCATGTTTTAATTAAACAGTTGAGGCAGAAGAAAGGGTATGGTATTAAAAAGTTTGTCGCGCAATTTCCCGGCAAGCCGTGGACGTTGTCATGATTAAACAAACGGTTGCTTAATACTGGACACTTCACATTTTAAGGCGACCTCACAAAACCGCTGTAACTATTTTTTGCGTAAATAGATTTAATTGAACTTTAGCACTTTGATTGACAATAGATTGTGCATTGTTGACATAAAATTTTGCTAAAATCACATGTTATTTGTTAACACAAGAGTTTACTTATGTAACACCATGTTGGTAATGGAGATATTTTATTACTGATATTCAACGATAATTTTTTAGTAAGAAATAATATTTTTTAAACGAAATTTGGCAGTCGCTTCAGGAACTTATTTTGGATTAAGTGTACAAAACCTTATTTAAATTTGTTCAGATTTGACATTTTTATTGCACGATGTCTAGGGGGTCTGTTTTTACCGGACACAGTGTATATGTCCTCGACGCCATCATTTTCTCTGGAAGAGTTCAAATAAGCAACAGCTGTGCACTGTGTCTCATAAAAGGATCCAGTATATTATCGTTCATAACTGGAAAAAAAGATTATTAGATTTTAACAATTTTTGATACGAATATATTTTAATTTTATTCCTGACACAATTGGTCATCAAACCGTGTGCGATTCAAGTTTTTTTATTTTAGTTAACGTCTGCTTCTGCTGCGCCATTAATACCTCACAGAGTTTTAGTGGTCCAGGTAAAACAGGCTATTATTTACCTGTTTTGTCACAAGTGGCGTTTACAGCATTGTACGAGGTTTTGCCTTTGCTTGATGAATTGCCTGTGAATTATGGTGTGATCGTGTGTATTTGTTGATCTATTTCCACGCAACGTTTGTGTGAATTTCACTTGTCAAATACATACAAATTACTTACTTATCACTTACTTGCATACAACCACATCGGCAGGGATAGCGTCGTCGCAGGAGGACAGTTTCTCTTCCCCATGGCAGTTTATTTCGGTAGAACGTTTTCTTTTGAAAGTACGAACTTTAAGGCTGGAAAATTTTTATTTTGTGGGCAATTTAGTGGCAAAATTTAACTTTTGAGCAGTGTAGTATAGCGATGTCCGTTCATTCTGCGTTCGGTGGCTATGAGCGAAGTTTTGCTGTAGGTTCTACATAGGCCTACGCATGTCAGTCGCACAGGCGACATGTAGAACTTTTTGCTCACACTTTGGCGACTGATGTATTGAGTGTTCTGCGCGGAACATATTTACGTGTAGGCAGTGTGGATGAGCTATAAGGTTTTGGTCCGCCATAGCCAATGACGCACATTTATCCCTATTCATAACACCACCACTAACCCTAACTCTAACCCTAGGTCGATGGTGGTGGCCAACTCAGCCTCCTACCCTCCGTTGGACGGGAAATGAGTAGTAGCTTACGGGCTACGGGGTGAACGCCTAGTGTGGCTGATTGAGGCGGTGGTATGTCTGCTATCTGCCAACCGCTGGTCCAGTTGTTCGTTTACGCGGGCATTTGATGGCTGCAAGTGCGCTGCGGTATCATTAGCTCATGCCAATCACCTCTACTTTCGAAATTGTAAAGCGCTTCTGGCCACGAGTCCGTCTCATGTAAGAAGCGCTATAGCAAGTGCTGGACTTTGCCTTTACTCTTACCAGTGGCTATGGCGGGCCGACCCTTCATCATATGAATGACGTTTTGCTGTAGGTTTTACATTCGTATGTCGGTCGTCCGTCAGAGACTGCCAAGTCGGTATCTGCTGAGTGCACGCGCCATCAAGCTGATTGAGATCGTCACTCAACGCATCTGTCAGTCATCCACGACACGGTCCTCTCACACTAGATTATAGCAACGCACGCAGCGTACGCAACGCGACGGACGTAACGCGGCTGACGTAACTGACCAATAGCGTCGTGGCAAGGGGTGAAGGGGAGGCAATTACCACTGTAAATTTTTCGTTGTCGGAAAAAAATTTTAGTTGGAAAGATATCGTCTAAAGTGCAAAATTTGGGTCGGTAAACCACCATTTTGTGGAGATTCAGGAGCAGTATTGAAATTCGAAGCACCGGCAATGTCGTCTGCCTGAAATTTGCAATGTCTGTTGCAAAATTGTGGCATTCTGTCCAGCCTATTTTTTAAACCCACGACACCGCTGTAGCTGACGCGATGACCGCTTCCATTCTTGCGTTTTTTTTCCGTTGCGTACATTTTTGGCGTTTATTGCGTTTGTTACGTACTTTCTTGCATGCGTTGCGTACGCTGCGTGCGTGCGTTGTGGTCAATGCATGATGGAAACTTCGTTTAACGGCGCTATATCACTGACACTGTAAGCAAGGCCGGATTTGAACACCATATAGCCATGTTCGCTATAAGTGTGGGGACCATCACGTAAGTTTTCTCTTCGGGAAAATAATACGTAAGTAACGTCATAAATTGGCTGGTGGGCTTAAGCTGCCCTGGTCCACACTGGAACATGGAAGATGGGATGTCATAAATTTCGGATTTCCCAAGTGGGCCTCCAGGAAGAGGAGCAAGGAGAAGAGACTTTTAGGAAAGATGTAGATCGAGAACAGAGAACAGTAAAAGAGGAAGAACGGGCCCATAACTCCGTCTAGTTTGGTGACCCATAAAAACTTAATCCAACACTGCGTAGAACATATAGTAGGCAGCTCAACATTTCTCTTTTGGACTTGCATCTTCTGACTTATCCCCCCAAAATAAAACAATTTTCCGTGCACTTTTTCCCCCGTTACTAGGACTCCCGGATATTTCCTACTTCACTGTAATGTTGCAAACGTAAGGGGGAAATGTGCAAGGCTGGATTTGTCCGGGGTAGGTCCGGGAATGTATCCACTGTCCAGGGGGGGGGAATGTCCTACACTTGAGTGGTAGTATATTGTGGTGTGCAGTAAACAAGAAAGCACAAACGATTAATTATATGTAATCGTTTGTGCTTTCTTGTTTACTGCTGATGACAAAAAACTGCTGAAACGTTTTGCATTATATCACGTTTGTTTGTTATTATTATTGTTGCTGTTGTTGTTATTGCTGTTGTTATTTTCATAGTATAGTTTATTATTGGTGTGCCTTCTGACATAGGGCCTTTATCAACTGCTGACAACAGTTTCTTGTGATTTAAAGTTCGTTTTCGTAGTTTAATAATTGATTGCATTATGTACAAACATTTTTATCTGTGAACGTTTATGTCAATCTATGGATGCAAAATATTCTAATTTCTGCTGAATATTATAATTTATTTTATATCGTAATGTGTGAATGAAATATCGGTTATGTCTGCATTGTGAGATATTCTGTAGTAGCCGGCACCGATAACATCTAACTTTTATACAGTGGCGTCGTCGCAGAGGCAATTGACTTTCCTGCACCTCCCCCCCCCAAAAAAAATTAGTTTGTCGGAGTATTTTTCCAAACGTACAGATTTCGTGGTTGAAAATCTTCCATTTGGGGGAAGTTTGGGCCAGAGTTGAAACTGTAAGCACACATAAACTGGCACTTGCAGATTTTTGTTTAAAAAATTTCAACTTTCTGTCCCAACTTTTTGAACCCACAACGTACGCCACCGCATTTGTATATTTTGCATAACATTATTTGTTAATGACCTAGTTATTACTTTTTCGTTGCTTTTTACGGGGTTACAACCATACTCTTTTTGTTTTCGGACGTTATTCCGGCTTTCTGTCGGTCAGTGCCTTCACCGCATGTCCTAAAAACTTTGTAATTAGAACTTTCACTTTTTTCATGTTATTATTTTTTTTACTGTATGGGAATGGATGAAGTTTTCTGCTGAGCTTGTGATAATGGCGGCTTCGTTATTATTTTAAGTTGTCGTTTTTCGCTGCTGAATTTGTTTTTCTTTGTGCATTTATTGTTCATGACGCAACATTGTAGTTGGCGTTCTAGTTGATATTGTACGAGTAGGGTGCCTACTAGTCGCACTAGTTCTCGTAGTACTAGTTGTTGTTTACGGACATGGGCACAATAATAATGTTATTAATGTTTCATGTGTGCTTTTTTGTCATTATCAGGGTAACTGGCTGTATTTGTTGTGACGATCTGCTGAATTCTGTGATTGAATCTAATGTCAGTGCATCATTTCAATCGTTTGTTCCAATAAATAAGCCAACTGTATCGGTCGTTGTCTTATTACAGTTTTGGTATTGTCTTCGATGGAGTTATCATTGTGTGCATTGCACCATGGCATCGTGACAGGGCGGACCGGGTGGGGGGGAGCAATTGCCTACGCTCGTAAATGGAAAATGTTTTTACATTTTTGTCTTCCAAAATTTTTGATGGTCGGCGCAGCTGAATTGCGCTTTTGTTTTTCGCATTTTTTGACGCAATGGAGCTTTGTATGTCTTTAATTGACACCGCGAACTAGCTCCGAGCGGTTATTAAATAGCCGCTCGGAGCTAGTTCGCGGTGTTAAACACATACAAAGCTCCATTGCGTCGAAAAATGGTAATAGCAGGCTGAAAGCCAGAAGCCTCACTAAATGGAATCAAATCAAAATTAATAGGGTATGCATTTTTCTACAGCACATCCACGATGTTTCCAATGCGCAGTAGTGCGCTAGAGTAATTGAGTTACAATATTTGTGAAAAGGCGTCATTTTTTTCAATCGGGTCACGCGTAACGCGTTTGAATTTGTGGGGTCGAATTTTTGGTATTTCAACGATCAGCCTATCATACCTTATCATATCATATCATAGTGGATGTACGGACACTTCATCACGCGACAGTTAATCACGCGACATTTAATCACCGACACATAATCACTTAACAATCATCACACAACATAATCACAGTTACACATACAAAATCCTATAAAAACATGAATGTCCACGGACACGTTAACAACTTGACACAATAAATCGCTTTGGGACAGAAGGTCTGGGCATTTGTCACCAAACCATCATATTGTACACCGCGAACGGCGTCGTCGGTTCATTGATTGCTAAATTGTAATGAACGTCACAAAACAAAATAGCACAAACAAGAAGAACCGAAAAATAAAGAAATCTGGAAAAACCAGTTTTCCTTTGATTAAGTTTCTGTGTAAAGATGCTGGGAACAAAATAATTAAGCTTGACGCGGTTTCAGCGTTTGGCAGGCCGCAGCGTGTGCTGAGTCATCGACGCAGCAGCCAGCAGCAGCAGCTGACCAGCAGCTGTGTATAGCTACGCCTAGGCCTATAGACTGCAGACTACTATTATGGGGCCGTCCTTCCTAGAAGGAGGCCCCATCATGTATCGATCCTGTCCGTCTGTTTGTCTGTCCGTCTGTCCCGTGCCTCCACCTAGAGGGAAAACGAAAAGGCCTACAAATACCAAACTTGGTAGGAAGGGTCCCTGGGACACGAGCATCCCGTGGACCAATTTCAAGGTCAAAGGTCAAGGTCACGGCGGCTAATTGCGTTGTTGGCGAAAAATCCACCACCACCAAAGCACGCTCACCATGTAGCGTCGTCCAGTCTAAATGATTCACGAGATGGCAGCACTTGCTGTCGCCGTGTGGTAGCACGCACGTACTCAACTGCAAGGACGGCCCCATAGCGGGCAGCCCCTCAACGGCTGCACACTCTTGTTTCATACAGATCATGGGCGTCAAACCGTTAGGGACATTTGGACATGTCACCTGAATGTTTTCGGCAGGGGACAGTGGTGTTATAGCAGGGAAGATAAGGGCAATTGTTCTCCTACATTTTGACTTGTAGGAAAATTTTTCTCCAAAAAAAGGCCTACAGCATTTTGGACTGTGGGAAATTTTGACCACAAACGTGATCACCTCTGTCGGAACATTACTGCTGTCTGTCGGAGAATTGCAACTTAATTCTTGTTTCTCTTTTTTATTAACCTACGACGCCGTTCGCGGTGCACTAGTGACGCTAACCCCCCTCCCTCCCCAAGCTAGTATTACTGACAGCTACCGGATATTAATTAGTGTCAGAAAAGTTGTCGTTTAAATGTAAAAAATGCACTAAATTCGATTGGGGCTCGGGATCCGTCCCAGACGTAGCTTACGACGCTTCCGCAAACCTTTTGTCGCCGGTGTAGAATATATCGGTTCATGCTGATTATATTGATTTCATAAATATTTAGGCTATACCACACAAGGTACAGTGTATCGCAGATGAGGTAAAGTGGGTAATTTGTTTCTACGGTATAGATGCCAATGAGAAAATTTTGCACATCGGTTAATATTTGCCGAAGACATGCACAGAAACTGGATGAAGCTTACTTTTCAGGCCCAGCCTGTAGATCGACTGGTTGCTTCAGCCTTTACTTTCTTTCTTTACTTTCTTTGCTTTCTAGCAAGTAAGTAAATGGCTGAAACGTAAATTTATAGAGCGCAAACGTTATAAACTAGAAATTTGGGGCAAAGCCTAACGTGAGTCCGCCCGGCGCCCTAAGTTCGATTGGGGGAAAATTCAAGGGGGTGGGAGGTGAAATTCCCCTCGGTAGCAAAGTAACGTGACACGCACTCTAACGCATTAGCATACGCAAAACTCGCACCCTCGACCTAGGGTGGGTAAACATTGGCCGCGTAATCTCTGGTGTTCGTGGACCAAACTTCACAATTTTTTTATTCAACGCGCGATTAAAAGTACTTGATAATGCTTTTTACTGCTTGTCGATATCTCTATTCGTTCCAAAGATGTTTGCAGTCAAACTCGAACATTGTCGTAAAACGCACTAATTTTTGGACGTTTTTTGCCCTCCCAAATTTTAACGGGAGTGACCCCAAAAGTTGTACCCGCGTTATCACCCCCATCTAGTTGCACGTCACGTGGCAAAGTCTCATGAAGCCACTCCCTTTGGCTCCAAAGTTCTTGCGGCTAATACGCTACATTTTAAACCAATTTTTGACTTCCTTTGAAAACAGTTGTAAGGAGGCCCCCGTCCCCGGTGGGGGCTGCGCTAGTAAGACTTGTTCATTTTCTAGCGGGTGTAAAAATTTGGGGGCGCAGCACCCCTTAGGTCTTCCGAAAAAAAGCGCTTTGGGTGGGTATGATTTTACATCGAGATCTCCAAGGTTACTGGACCAAACTTCACCGAACTTGTTATGCCTAACGCAGGAAGAATCGCGGTAGATAAAATATTTGTCCGATTTTGAATATCTTTATCCTTTTCGGAGATATTCGCCGCCGAAGTTCGAAGTCGCCCGAAATCGGGGCTAAATTCTGCATGTTTTGGCCCCTAAAATTTTTTTTGGGAAGGCGCCCGAAATTCTGAACCGGCATTATAAAACTGGGCCTAGTACTGAACACCGTGCAAAATTTCACGCCGGTCGGCCCACGCATCTCGGAGATCTCGCGTTGAGAAAAAATAAACTATAAATTTGGGGCAAAGCCCAACGTGAATCCGCCCGGCGCCCTAAGTCCGATTGGGGAGACCATTTAGGAGGCTCACATTCCTCTCGTAGAAAAGTCACGTGGCCAGAACTCCAACGCATTAGAATACGCAGAACGCGCAGTGTCGACCTAGGGTAGGTAGACATTAGACAACTGAACGTTGTCGCTAGTGGACCAAAGTTCACCAAATTTCTTTTGTTCAACGCGGGAGGGATGGTAGTTGATATCGCCGTTTACCGCTTGTCGATGTCTCCATCCGTTCCAGAGATATTTGCGCTCAAATTTGAAAGTTGTCCTAAATCGCGACGAATTTTAGACGTTCTTCGCTATCTCAAATTTTAAGGGAATGGTGCCCCCCCCAAAAAAAAATTGTACGCACGTTATCAGCCCCACTTAGCACTACATCACGTGGCAAAGTTTCATTAGGCTACTCCATTTGGCTTTAAAGTTACAGTGGCTAATTCGCTACAATTAAGGCCAATTTTGGACCCCCTTTGAAAAAAATTGTAAGTGGGGCCCAGGTCTCAAGTGGGGAGAGCGCTAGCAAGACTTGGTAATTCTATGGCGCGTGTAAAAATTCGGGGGCTCAGCACCCCCTAGGGGCCGAAATATGGTCTTTCGAAAAAGTCGATTTGGGTGGGTACGATTTCACCGCTTAATCTCCGTGATTAGTTCACCAATGTTCAGCAAACTGTTATCACCCAACGCGGGGGGGGGAATCGCGGTACAAAACCTCCTAGTCCGATTTCGAATACCTTCATCCGTTTCGGAGATATTCGCCGCCGAACTTCGAAGTCGTCCGAAATCGAGCCACATTTTGCATGTTTTAGCTCCTAAAATTTTTTTTTTTGGGGGGGAGGGTCCCCCAAAATTTTGGACCGGCATTATAAACTTTGGCCTAGTACTGACCACCGTGCAAAATTTCGCGCCGATCGGCCGACGCATCTCGGAGATCCTATCATTGAAATTTTTAAAAAACTAAAAACAACATCTGCAGTAAAACTTGAGTCCGCTCCGCAAGCTGTCGCTTCCGGGCGGACTATGAAACGCTAATGCGCTGACAGTATAATAGTGAGATGTGACAGCTAGGATCGAGCGCAGTGTTCCTGGCAGCAGTGTATTGATTTCTGTGCCGACGTGCGACGAACGGACGGACGGCAGACTAACCATTCAGCGACCAACCGGCCCTGTCCCTACGCACGCTATGCTGCTGCTGCTGCTGCTGCCGCCATGCGCACCGGTGAGCGTGGTTGTGCCACACACTAAAGCCTAGTTTACATCCGACGCCGCAGTGCACGCTGCACAGCAACGCAGGGTCCTTGTGTACAGCTTGACGCAACAGGTAGTGGCGACAGCGGCAGTTCAGTAAGCCGAAAGTTCGACGGTCTGACACTTCTAAGGTTCTTCTTCCTATACACTTCTATACAGACGTTAACTCAATCTCCATATTTCCTCTTGGGTTAAGGTTAGGGTTAGGGGAAATGCAGGTTGATGTAGGTCTATACAGTTGTACACCTTCGGACTATCGGTAGGCGTGGTGTAGTGGTAACGCGTCTGATCCGATCAGCGAAGTTACTGTACGCCGAGCCCGGTTAATACTGCGATGGGTGACATCTCGGGATGTAACCAAACGCTTAGGTCAACTCAGCCTTTCATCACTCCGGGGTAAGTAAATCAAGTACCGGCTTATCTGGCTGGGGTTAAGGCGGGGCGCGTTCACCTCTGTCGGGTGGCAGGTAACACTGTGTGATCCCATATGACAAGTGACGCTCCGTAGCTCTGAGATGGGTTCGTTCATTAGGAGCTATATGCGACCTTTAACCTTTA
>Ga0056128_1011515_pt1 | contig 10903 bp, 6 predicted proteins | sample WorMetLIZISLAND2_FD_71113 | JGI IMG/M metagenome (GOLD analysis project Ga0056128, IMG submission 71113) | Marine gutless worms symbiont microbial communities from Max Planck institute for Marine Microbiology, Germany - Olavius geniculatus... ... | reverse complement strand
GCGACGGCTTTCCATAACTTTGAGGTTCCCCCGTTTTCCGGTCCCGCGTTTTCCACCCCTGTGATTTGGTGCCGGGTTTTCCAGTTCCGCGTTTTCCAGTCTCGCGTTTTCAGCGACCCCGGGGAAGAGGGATAGGGTTATATGGTTAGGGTTAGTGATACTGAACGTCTATGACAATTCTACTTAATTACTTTTTTATTTCTGCCAAGTGAATTTAGTAAACAAAGAAGATAGTGTGTTATTTGATTTTGTGCCGTTCTGTAATTCTGTCTGTGTCTGTCCACAGCGGCATGATGTCATAATACCGACGACGTCATTACGTTACCAGCATAATGAGCGTTTTCTATGCTGTCACCAAAACCAACCCAGCAGTATTTATAGCTACACTGTAGGTAGGCACCTACACGTATACGATAGGCTATTTAAAAAATTTAGTTAATCGTTTTTAGTAATAAATTTTACAAAAATGTGCTCGAATTACTATTTTGTAAAAATTCAATAAGCTGAGATATGCACTCTCACGATCTCTTTCTGTATCAAACAAATGTTCGTTTAGTTACTTGCCAAGTAGTAGAGTAAATCGATTATTCGTACAGCACATCACGAATTGCTGCAGGGCGTGTGATTAGATTATAGGCATTCGGTCTTTGCAACGTCATTACGCTATGGAGAAACGCCCCAGCAGTTGCTATTGCTGCTGCTGTTGATGATGATGATGATGTTGTGACGTCACTTAGCAACCGTTGCTAGCATCTTGGTCACGCTTCGCTGCACTCAGGTAACTTAGAGTAAAGCCTCAGCCTTGGCCTTAACGCTTTGGCCTCCAGTCACTTGTAATGAATTAAATGTGCTCTGTGCAATGATTTCCGGTATTTGCACGATATATCCAAGAAAACATTAAAACTAAGTTTGTCTGAGCATTCTTATGGTTTATTACGGTTTAAATAACATTAAACTGGCTTTTGATGCGCAGTATAAAATTGTCACACTTACTTTTGTCATTCACTTAATTGCCTGGCCTTGAAAATGCTGGAATCGAACCCATCCCTTAAATAAAGTTACTCATAGCTACTAGTTATAACAGTAACTATAGGCCTACTGTGTCCCCAAAACGTTCCACTTCGTCATTGCGCAGTATTCGCGAAATAATAAACCGATGTTAAAAATTGGTTTACTTCCACATTTTGTAGACAATTAGCAATAACGCGATTATTGAATATCTTACCGCATTTTATGCGTGTGGCTACACTATCTTGTAAAATATAAATGTATGAAAAATTAACAATAATAGACAGCAAGCGTGTTGGTAAACGAAAGATGCTTCCGACCAAAATCTGTACGATGCCACACGCGTTACGTTAGACCCAATTTTTTTTAAGTCTTTGGATAGGCTATCTGCCGTGTTCAACGATATGTTTGTTTCTGCCCTTTCTGCTTTATTAGGCCCCATCGCCATATCCACAGTATCGCTTCTCTTTAGTGCGTGCATGTCGCTGTTGCATGCCTTTGGTCGGTGCTTCTGTTTCGCAAAGGCCCAGTTTCTCCATTTAGCAGTTTATCTTCGAACATGTTGTCGGTACTCTCCAAGAACTGTATTTTTGAACTGGCACAAGTTCTTAGTCAGAGCTTTGTCTTTATTGCTATAATGGCATGTTATATTATCTATATAGGGGCCTATCGTCAATGCATTGGAAGTATCATTTACACTAATATCGTCTGCTTTTGTGTAAAATCAGAATTGTAATTTAATGGAACATCGTGTAATTTTAGTACGAAAATTAGTAAACGATTTTGTAGAAGATAATTTATTTGCGTTAATGATTTTTAACTTACGTTGTCGACCTTTTTTTTGCGCGCGATAGCAGAATGCTTCGCGCGTTTTAGCCATGGCCTGGGCGTCTGTGTGTCCGTCTGTCACACTCTGCAGCCCTATCAAAACAGTGCAAGCTAGGATCACGAAATTTTTACTGTGAGCTGCCATGGAAGTCTAGTTTAGAGTAACAAAATTTCGTGCCCGAACGAGGGCGTCAAAGAGGTACCCCCTAAAAACGTTATTTTGCCGTTATTGGCTCGTATAGTGTGAAGACGGTTGCAGGTATGTACAGACATGCTGCTTATCATAACCATACGTGTTAAAACATTAATTTGCAAATAAAAAAAACATTAAAAACATGTTTTTTTTACTTTTATAAAAACATGTAAAAACATACATAAAACATTGAACCACATTTAGCACAATAACATGTTAAAAACAAAAACTTACCGTTTGTAAAGACTGAAGACCGCAATGTACTGAATGTTATTATGTAACTGTGATTGTGGTACAGATCGAAAACAAAACTAAACGCAATTTGCCCATGAGAAATGCATCATATTTGTAATTTTGTATGTTTATTTTTAATGCAAACAAAAACGCGACATTAGAAATAGAACAAAAACATTAAAAACATTAAAAAAAATTAAGAACAAAACAATTTTTAAAAAACATTTAAAAAATTTAAAACATAAAAACATGTTTTTGAAACTTTTATAAAAACATAAAAATGTTCTTAACATCTATGACCATAACAAGCACTGGTGACAGGCTTTTTAGATTTATCAACATCGATGACTTTAAACGACTTTAAACCCTCCCCCCTTTCCTCAAAAAGGGGGTTAGTGAGTTTTTCGCAATTTTTGATTGCAGCGTACATTTCAACACTGAATTGCGACGAAATGGCTGGAGATAGACCAAGACAACCTGCATAGGAAATTTTCAGCATTAAACGTAGATTTTAACAGTTCAAGTCCCGATCCCTAAGTTCAAGGAGGCCGGCGGAGGCGGGCGTCAAAGACAGTTACCCCCTAAAAAGTGGTTATTTTACCGCAATTATATTGTGTAGCGTGAAAACGGTTGCAGATAGGCACAGACATGCTGCTTATCATAACAAACGATAGTGACAAGCTTTTTATTGGTGTCAACGTCGATGATTTTGAATGACCTTGAACCTTTAAAATAGGGGTTTTCTAGTGTTTTTTTTGCGATTTCCGGCTGCGAATGCGACACACATTTTAAGAGTGAATTGCGCCAAAATAACTGGAGATGGACCTGGACAACGCGCGTATGACATTTATTTTAGCATAGAACGTACATTTTCAAAAATCTAAGTTTCGATCTCTTGAATTTAAGGAGTTTTCCATACAGAGGCTTCAAATTTAAATACACTTTCAAGATGCATTAATATCTTATTGCTGTAGACCTTCACTGATTGCAAAGTGGCAGAACCGCTGCTATAGCGCGTCACTTGAGCTTTGCTCATATTACTTGTTCGAGTTCAGAGAAAGATTTTGTCGTTATTTGTCGCAGTGACGTCGGCGATGCAGACCGACAAGCCGGACACGGCACCATCTTACGATGACGTCATAGATGACGTTATATTGGAGGTGGCTTCCGGTGAGTCATCGGCGTCTAAAAATAAGCCGGAGGCGGCGGCGATGAACACTCATAATGCAAGCCCTAGAATCCGGCCTCCGCTGACCAATGGCGGCGAAGCCCTGGACGTTAGCCCCGACAGGCGGCCTCTGATTGGCTCTAGCTCTAAACCCGCCGCCACTGAAACCGGAAATGACGCCGCCGCCATCTTGGTGGCAACTTTGTCGGCGGAGGAAGGTGTCGCGGATGTGCAGGAGCCGAGGGAAACCTGGGACAAAAAGATCGACTTCCTGCTGTCGGTCATTGGGTTTGCCGTCGACCTGGCCAATGTCTGGAGATTTCCCTATCTCTGCTACAAAAACGGCGGAGGTATAACGGCTAAATACACCATGTCTCAAAAAGCGTGCATACACTTTTGTTTTTTAACTAGCTCCGCGAAACATTGGCCAACTTTAATATTAAATTTTTGGCGTGCCCCATCTATGGAAGAAAAGCGACGTAAACGGATGTAGTTTTGTCTACCTCACCTTAATACTGTCGGTACACTATCTTGTGAAATGCAGTCATGGTTTGGCTCTTTACAGCAATAAATTCATACTAAGTAGCACATGTGTTGGCTCAGAAATGATTAACAGAATAACGACAAACACGACTGGCAATTACTGTCCCTTAAAAAGTCGCACACGTCACATCACATCATCTTTACTACATCGTGTGCTCGGTTGTGATGTTTTCATTCGGCAGTAATTTGCAAATTTCCGACAGGAGAGATGACGGGTGCTGATAATTACAACTTTCCGGGAGCCCAAAATTCAGGGGTTTGAGAAAGTGACCCTTTGCCAAGACGCCGCTGGTAACTGTGGGACGATGTATGTATCTATAGGAGCGTTTCTGGTGCCGTACTTCGTGATGCTGCTGTTCGGCGCGGTGCCTCTGTTCTTCATGGAGCTGGTTCTCGGTCAGTTTCATCGACGAGGCGCCATCGCCGTCTGGAAATTATGCCCGCTCTTTAGAGGTCAGAATATTTAAATGTTACAAAGGTTAAAGGTGGTGTTATGGCTCTTAAGGGAAGCCATTCCAGAGCTACGGAGCATCATCTGCCGTATGGGATCAGACAGTCTTACCTGCCACCAGACACAGGTGAACGCGCCCTGCCTTAACCTTCGCCAGAGAGGCCGGTACTCGATTTACCTTTTACTGGATCGAGGTTTCAGAAGCTGAGTCCTTCTACATGTCATTATTCTCGTTGCCAGACGAGTTCCAAGCGTAAATAACACGCGCGTGATCCAACTCTGCATTTGAAAACTCTGACTGTCGCTCTGTCACACATACGAGCGCATAAATTTTATTCGCGAAGAAATGCGTAATTTAAATGCATAAGTGTAAATGTAATTGTGTGATATTTAACCGGCACAAATCTATTCGTGCAATTTCACATAAGGGGTCAAATGTTTAAGTTCAAAAACAATACAGGAAGACTTTTTCACATTAAACAATTTTTGCAGTCAAAACACCAGTACGATTAAACTTATCAAATAATTTTAAAGTCAGAAAACAAAACGCGATAAACAAAAGACATTATTGCTTTCAATACACAGTAGGCCTACGTTACTAATAAAGACCTCCGCATAAACATTAGATAAACTGGGTGACTGAAAGTACTTTACCTTTCATGGCAGCAACTTTGTTTTTAAAAGACTTTTTACTTTTCAAATTTCTAAAAACTTTCAGCAGGCTTCGGCAACAGTAACTGTCTTGCACGCTTGGTCATCCTGAATGTGCCCACTGAAATTTTGCATGCCTAAGTTTAAGACACGTGGTTAATTATTTGTATGAAAAGTTTTCCCTACGACCTAAAGCTTAGCCACACATACATCCGTTACAGACGGACGACAACTTCTACCAATAGCTCGACTTAAGTACGGTTGGCTAAAAACAATTGTGTTAGAAATGCTAAGTCCTCGAGACCAAAGTGATCTCGGGGCCAAAATTTTGGTTTTGGTCTCTACCTCGGTCATAATGACCTCGGTTTTGGCTTTGGCCTTGAATAATTGGTTTAGGTCTTGATCTCGGCCTCGTTTTCCTGTGCTCGGCCTCGACTTCTGCCTGATAATTTTGGCCTTGGCCTCGTCATTGGCATTGGTAGTTTGGCCTAGTTTATCCTTACTGGTTAATGCTCTTGGTCCAGGCGTGGGCTACTGCCAGTGCTTGATAGCGTTCTACGTCGCTTTCTACTACAACGTCATCATCGCCTGGTCCGTTTACTTCCTAGTGGCGTCCCTGACGACGCGGTTGCCATGGACAACCTGCGACAACGACTGGAACACCAACAGTTGTGTTGTCCGCAACTACTCTGTCGACCCAATGGACCGAAACGATAACAACTCGACGATTAACGGCACTTCAGCGGCACAGGAATACTTCGAGTAAGTTCACCACATCAAGGACTATTCAAAGTTTCAAACTGTTTCAAGCCCGAATTCCATTACACCGACTTTGCGACAAAGTCCGCGACAAAGTCACGTCGCCGACATAATTTTTGCGCCCGCGACAAAGTCAACGGATTTTTTTCCTTTCATTGTCACAGACTAAATTCCATTGGAGCGACACAAACGGGTTTGTCGCCGACTTTCACCGAAACTTTATGATTTAATTACTGGGTATTTTTCTTGGTTTTTGTCCGCGAATTTCCAAACAGGAAAAATTTGGTGAAAGTCAACGTAATAGAATTTGGGCTTTAATAACAGCGAAAGCTTTCTGTCTACTTTTATTTTAATACCTTGGTTGTTCGTTGAACTCCCGGTAGGGTTGCTATCATGTGGTTACTACACCGTGTCCCAAAATTAGCGGCCTCCTACAGATAGGTTAGTGTCAAATGGTTGAAATAACAACATATTAAACGTAGCCGTAATGTAAAAAAAAATTCTGACGTCATAGTGACGTTACATTGACGTCACCCGGTAGTGTGTACGTAGTAAGATAATTCTTTTAAATCCATGAACTACAAACTGAATCAGGCGTGTTTGAAGCAGGGGAGCCGTTAGTTTTGAGACACGTTGATTTTAAATGGGTGACTGTCTGCAAAAAAGTAAACCGCTTGAAAACCTAACCAGCCACCAAAGTAACTCAGTTTTTCATCTTTCCGGGTAGGTAAATCGAGTACCAGCCTACCTGTTTAATTAGGCCCTAGGGTTAAGGCGGGGTGCGTTCACTTCACTCGTTTCGGGTGGTAGGTAACACCGTGTGATCCCACATGGCAGCTGACGTTCCGTAGCTATAATTTTTTTAATATTTCTTGGAAGTTTGAAGGTCATGTCCTTAAAATGGCCTTGATGTTTTAAACTATTTTAATATTAGTGAATACTTTTTGTCTACTCTTAGGCGCAATCCCAAAAATATCTTTAAGCTTACGTTTTTTCTACCACTCCGGCACAGTGACCACGTTTAATTGAGGTCACTTTGCAGTAACGCGCTATAAAAACTATTTGCTTAACGCCTACTTTATTCTCCGTTTGACTATGAGCGTGTGCGCGTCATTCCACTACACCACAAGCGTGTCGCTACGTTACCTTGTGATTTGTGAAGTTGTCAAATACAGTCACAGTCAGCTGTGGAATAAATGGTACACCTTTCAGTATGCTACAGCTGAGTACAACTTTTTGACGACGCGTGTTTACGACTTGGCGAGATCCAGACAATCAATGTAAGCTTATTTCGCAAATTGGCTAAGCCTATTGTGTCTGACAAATTGGTAGAAGTGCGTAAGTTCAAACAAGACTGTCAAGCCTTGCTGAAGGCTAAATACTGAACGCGGGTACCCCGCAATATTGTGCACGAAAAACGCACAAAAAACTCATGTGACCTTTGCCTTAGACCTCTGACCTTAACATTCAAGAGCCTTTTTATATACAGGGTGTTCCAAAAAGTGGGACCCCTGTTTTAATTTTGCCATAACTTACGCAAATATGCACCGATTTTAACCATTTTTTACTGTTACAACAAACAATCCATAACGCATAAAGTTAAAATCACGCTGTACACCTCACTTTAATTGTGTAATCACCCTACCTAGCAAAACACACACCACTCCCAAAATTGACGCTACATTTCCAATGTGCATTGTGCAACGTTATAAAATTTACTCAAAACAATTCCGCACTTGCATATTTATTCACAGCAATGCCTCGTTATAACACTATTGCCTAACTTTGTGTTTGCGCGTAAAGTTGTTTGTTTTAAACTTTTAATGGCGTACGGATATGTAAACCATGAGTGGAAGAACAAAAGACGATCGCTGTTTAATAGTGGGGTTACGTCAGTTCAACTCCAGCTTGATGATGTTTCCCTTGAACTAGATTGCTAAATTTTTGCATGCGAAGAACTGAAGCATTGCGCTAATTTACTAATACGTAGGGCCTAGCATTGTTTACTTTCTAATTTTCGGGTTGCTGATTAGCCATTAAGCCTAACATCGATAAAGCAAACATGTAGCGTTAATTTTGGGAGTGTTGTTTTGCTAGGTAGGGTAATTGCATAATAGAAGCGAGGTGTACAGCGTAGTTTTATTTTTTACGCGCTATACATTTTTTGTTGTAACAGTGAAAAATGGTTAAAATAGATGTAGGCCTACAATTGCGGAAGTTATCGCAAAATTAAAACAGGTGTCCCGTTTTTTTGGAACACCCGGTATGTACAGTACGAGGATAAAAACCGGGTCAAAGCAGGCCGACCGCCTTTAATGTCATTCTTGGAAAACTTGCAGCGCCGCGTGCGGAACCACGTCATATCTGGACTAGGTTTTGTACTTCCACGCACCACGTCAGATTAGCACCAAATATTGCTTGGATGGGGAAGAGTTAATAGAAAGGTGGAGGGTATACAAAGACCTGATAGCCTACATGGTAGCAGTATTCTAAACAGAGATATGCAGTAGCTATGCGGAGTTCTAAAGACATGCTTATCTTAACAAATTCTACCAGACCGCAGAGACGCACTGTGGCCATATAGCAAGTTTGCATAAGTCACGGGCTATCATATCTTACCAGTCAAGGTCGCGCGTGTATTTTTATAGTCTTCTGCGTCCGCGTCAACTCAGGCTAACTTGAAATTTGAAGCAGGGCGCAACGCTAGGCCACCCGGTACCGTAAGTCAGATTGTTTTGGTTTGCGGCTGCTTTTTCGCCAAGTCGTCGATTATAAATTTGGTAAAAAGCGAAAACATAAGGCCTCCCGTTACTACGTACGCCCGTAATTATGACAATCTCCAGCGTCGTGGTGGGTTAAGAAAAAAACGAGGAGCAGAAAGTTTCATTTTTTAACAGAACTGCAGATTGCTTAGTGGTCCAATAAAAACGAAGCCCCTGAATTTTTGTCATAACTGTATCAAACGTTGGCTTTTTAGAAAATGTTTCCACGGATTCGGTAGTGCCCGGAACGCTGCTGTAAGAACCTTACAAATAGATAACTAATCTTGGTGTTCAAAATTGCAAATATTTTTAAAATGTTTTTCTGGCATGATGGCAGCGAACTCCAATTCATTGTCTTTTGTAATTTAGTCGAGTAATGACTATAGTCGACTAGTGAAATAGTCGATAGCGGCGTCATACAGTGTGCTCTGTAGTATATTTGTACTAAACGGAGCTGCTAGAGATTAAAATGGCAGCAGGTGCTGTAGCTAATAGCCGAGTTTTGTGCAGTTTAGTATATAGGCCTACACTGCAGAAGTATAATGATCGCTATAGTCGTAGGCAAGCACTGATTATAGCAACCAGGAATGCAATGGCAGCTTATTTATACTCAGCGAACCACGATAACAAGTCTTGAAGCAAACAAGCAAATTACTAAAGTTACTAAACCGACTTGCAAGTTTATCTATATCAGTAGGCTAGGGCCTTCAAAGTGCGGCCAAAAAGTAGCCCCGTAAAGTTTTTCGCTGTTATCTCAGAAACCGTCTAGAATTTTAATTTGAAATTTTAGAATTTTATTTATGTAAACCTTTGACATTTAACTGCAAAGTAAAATGTAATTCTGTTGCAAAACGACGAAGTTATAGACTTTAAACATGACCGCCTACCGATTTTTCAGCATTAAAAATGTTCAAGCTACTACACCAATGCAATAACATCGTTGAAACATCACAGTTAAATAATGATCAATTGGAAGAATTTCATTGTCACTGTAAATGTCTGAAGTGTCTATCACCAGCGAAGCTCCAACACAAGCTTTCAGTCACCTAATTTGCTAAGTCTTTCACAGCTTTGTCGATCGGTCCTTGTGGCATGCCCCACATAACCTGAAGCACTTTCTTGACTCGGCAATTGTTTTCAGCTTTGTTTTAAGCTTGCAGTAAGCCTTCAACATTGCAACCCACACATGATAGTCCACAGGGTTTATATTCGGCAAATTTGCAGGCCATTGATCCTTTGTGATAAAATCTGGACAGTTGGCCCGCAGCCTGTTCCGTGCACAACGCGCTGTGTATGCTGGCGCGCCATATTGCTGGAAGATGAACCCGGTGGGCAGCCGGCGATTGGGTTAAAGGAACGATAATTTAGTGATAATTTATAAACAAAATAAATTACTGTTTATTAAAACGTCATTGTCACGTCATCGGCAATAACATGGTAACCGGTTTTTGAAAATTAAATAGCATTTTTAGCTTAAACATTTTTAATGCTAAAAAATCGGCAGGCAGTCGTGTTAAAAAATTTATAACTTCGTTGTATTTCAACAAAATCAAACTTTACTTGGCAGTTACATGTAGAAGGTTTTAGCAAATAAAGCTGTAGAATTTCAAGTTAAAATTTCAAACGGCTGCTGAGAAAACAGCGAAAAACTTTTGGGGGCTACTTTTTGCCGCACCCTGTATATGCTGTTGGTCCAACTTCAAGGCCAACGCAACAATTTCTGTTCAAAAAGCTGACGTGCATCGCTGCTAACGACACCTAAAAACTTTGAAAAAAACTTTTTTTCAAAAAACTAGTTTTTTAGAGCTGTCGAATTAACGTGTTAACTTAACGCGCTAACGCGGTAAAAAAAATTAACGCGCGTTTAAAAATTAACGCACATACGAGTACATAAATTTACTAAATTCTGCGAATTCTGCGAAGCAAAAGTTCCAATATTTTATTAAACTGCAGCTATTTGATGACGGAATAAATTTCCAATATTATATAAGTAATTAGAAATTGTATAGCTGTCGAATTAACGCGTTAACTCAAAGCGTTAACGCGTTAAAGAATTAACGTGCGTTTAAAAAATTTTGTTGGTCGTCATTCCAGACACTTTTTCAACGTAATCCACTTACAGCATCAGGAATCACAGGCTCAACGGTAGTACAAGCCCTGTGTTAACGGCGACTTCTCTTTCTTAGAAATGTACAAAACATCAGTTTATACACTTGTTAACGGCAACATTTAAGGACTTGCACATCGAAAACAGCAAAAATTACAAAAGGCGATATTGCCCGCATCACACTGACTGTGTGTCAATG
>Ga0056128_1011514_pt1 | contig 10904 bp, 10 predicted proteins | sample WorMetLIZISLAND2_FD_71113 | JGI IMG/M metagenome (GOLD analysis project Ga0056128, IMG submission 71113) | Marine gutless worms symbiont microbial communities from Max Planck institute for Marine Microbiology, Germany - Olavius geniculatus... ... | reverse complement strand
TGTTCAAAGTGCTGTCCCTTTACTCGAACACAGGCCCGGAGACGTCTTTTCCATTCGTCGATTGCGTCATTGACAACGGTCTGCCGTAGGCCAGACCAGACCTCCACCAAGCGCTGCTTCAGTTCATCCACATCTTTCACCGTTTTATGAAATATCGTAAACCCGTAACACACTACGATATTGAGTACCTTTTGACGATTTTCTCAGCTAATCATTACTATTATTAGGCACAGTTTGTTGGAGTTATTTCAAAACGTAATAGGGGTCCGGTTTTTTTTTGAGACACAGTGTAGATAAAAATGGCTTCCGCGTACCTCTATCAGGTGGCTGGTGATGGGGCGCCACAGGACATCAACCCTAAACCTGTTCACCAAACCCGTTTCCAGTAGCTTGGAAACTGCAAACAACGAAGGTTCCTTAAACAACACAACACATAAGCACGAAGATAGCTGCATTTTGTCCAATACGAAGTAAAAGGCACATTCCAGATGTTAGATTATTTCAACTTGGTTATACGACCATTGTTAAGAAAGATTCGGCAAGTCCTGCGCAACAGTAGGCCCTGTGGCCAGGACTGCAGGTATACTGACCCAGTCGGTTAAAGGTGTGCTGGCTGCTAATTAGAGCTGGCCATCCGGCTGACGTGGGTTGTATGCTAGCTTAATTGGGTCTAACCCTCGCCGGCTCAAAAAACCAAAAAAAAGATGAGTTCCCACGCAATGGTCCCAGCTGTCCGTGCAAAATCTTCTTATAACTACTGCCATTATTATCAATTTTTTAACTACAGTAGCCTGTACCACATCTTTTAATAAACAAATGTCAACAACACCACACTAACAACGAAAGGCTGATCAAATCACAAACAAAGAAAAATGGTATCAAATACCTTGTTTGCATAAGCAACATCCATTGCCTCGGAGGAAAGTTTGCACAAAGCATCAATCAAGTGATGCAGTGCAACATCATCAAGATATCTAAATATTAAAATAGACAAAATTCAAAATATCATAATATGACGTTAAAATATAATGCTGTAACTGTGGACAAGCAAACAATCTTGGACGGTATACAGGGTGGGCCAAAAAAGTAAGCTATTGTACTTTTTTCATATCTTCACTAAATATTGACCAATTTTCACAATTTTTACATGCAAGAGCTAGCTAGCATTAGTATTAGCTATGGTAATTCTGTCTGTCTGTCCATCTGTCCGTCCGTCACGACCCGGTACCGTTTCAAAACCAGTAAAAATAGAGACATTGGGTTTTCATTATATGATAGCTTAGTGTCTCTAGTATTTTATGACAAAATTTCATGCCACTGGGTGAAAGGGGTCCCCACGAATGAAGGAGCGAAAGCGAGGCACCCCTCCTAAAAAGACGTTATTCTACCGCTACCACTCGTGAAAAAATTGTGAAAAATGATCAATATTTAGTGAAGACATAGACAAAGTGCAATAGCTTACTTTTTTGGCCCTCCCTGTATAATCAACACCAAGATAAACTCAGCCTTTCATCCCTCCGGGGTAGGTAAATCGTCTGGCTGGGGTTAAGGTGGGGTGTGTTCACCCACGTCAGGTAGCAGATAACACTGTGATCCCATATGGCAGGCGATGCTCCACATCCCCCTTAATTTATTTTATCCACTGCACGTACACAACACTGCAAATACTATAATGGAATTTCTGTCTGTAAGAAGCAGCTGTTTGAACCTATCCACTCTGCATGTCTCAGAAAGTAACCTGTGTGTTAATCAGTTGCGAGTTTCGAGAGTTTAAGGACATTACATATAGGCGCCAAAGGCGTGTAGTATTTGCAACAGGCTGTATTTACGATAGAAATCACCTTCGGCTTTCCATAGCTGCCAAGCCAATACACACGACGAGCCCGCTACGATTGCCGCATATTTTTGTTGCGTTTTGTGCTTGTATAATATTGCGTTGCACTTATTTTACTTTATTGTGTTATTATTATATTAGCACTACATAAAGTATGTGCTAAAACACACAATGAAATGCAATTTGCACGGAACTATTTTGTGAGTGAGGTGGTACGTTCAGCTCGACGGGTACATCGGTTCGCATACGTAGCTGGCAGACTGCAAACTTTACACTATTTCGAGTTAAATTCACATTTACCTTAACTGGACTCGGAGTTTTGTGAATAATAACGAATATGATGTGACAGTACACGTGTGATTATTTAGCATCATGCAAACACTCCATAACAAAAGATTTTTGCAGTATTTTGTAACGCTGCGACATCAGTGTTGCTATGAACCCATTGCCATGGCTTGGTCAAACGATCATTTAAGTGCCGTGAGCTTGGTTTAAACATGCACTGATCCACAACTGTCATAAAATTTTAAAAAGATAAGCAAAATAGGCCAAAACCAACAGGACGTACTGTGAGCTTTCAAAGAGTCGAGTAAGCATTGCAGACAGCATCGGCAGGTCGGACATGACGAAACTGTTGACGACAGAGCTCTGGTTGTCAGATGCCTGCTGGGTGGGTCGTAATGTACCCGCAGGTCCTGGCCTTAAGCCAAGGATCCACGTCAGATGCTGACATCAACACAGGCAGCCAGGCAGGCAAATGTTTCAGACACTTAAAACACTACCACGAGCCTTCTAGACAACTCAGGGTGGCCACTCTCCAGTCATGATCAAATTCCCTGACTTTTCCAGATATTTTAAGGGAACATAGAGGGAGTATCACCCCTCGCAACACTAGTGATATGACGTCTATTGGCAACAATTTTAATTACTTTCCAGAGAATTAAATTAACTGACCAAATTTAGCGCAGTTTAAACAATAAAAACAAATAACAGCAGCTTACTGGCACCGCAAATTTAAAAGTAGGGGAGTACAAGTCTGCGTGCGAAGCGAGCAGAAAAAATGGAGTTGAACGCAAATATTCAACAAGTAAACACTTCCCTGACAAGATTTTTTCCCTGACATTTCTCTGACATGTTTCAAATTCCCTGAAATTTCCAGGTTTTCTAGGTTTTCCAGACAAGTGGTCACCCTGATAACTACGATCTCACAGCAAAAACATTCTACGGAACACTGCAACAGTTCTGAACTATTTTAAGCCTCATCTACAGTCTGAAATAATCTTCATCAAACTGTTATTTCTGACCTAACTGTGACAATTCAGGCTCAAATCTGCTCTGTACGATTGTGCTTACCTGCAGTGACACGTGACTTTACAACACTTGAATATGACTTAATGTGTCCCAGCCAACAATGCTAGACAGAATTACATTCGGCATAAAAATATTTCTGCAGAACCACGTATTAACTGGAGATCACAGGCATGTCTGTCTGGTAACATAGCGGCTACGAGAGGCTCGTTGTTGCTACGCCACTGGACACTCAGCTATGTCTATGCTTCCCCAAAAAATTAGCGCACAACAGAATTAAGGCCAATCAGCCATCTTCAGATAAATTCTTGGATCAAAAAAAGCTACTAGATAAAACTACCTGAAGAGTGACCAGAATGTAGTGCCAGGCAGTCCCCAGCATGCCGCCGTAGTACTGAGACAGAGACAAGATGGCTCTCATGCATTGGATGTTCTTTGCTGTCAGCTTCAATAGATATCAACAACAACAACGATGGCAACAATGACACCAGCAATGTAGCTCTACACACCAGCTCATCATCAGTCACTTTGTATTACTAATGCATTCAGAAAAAAAACATATTATTATGCTAAATATTATGCTAAATACCATCAATTTCAACCTTACTCACAAACTGTAGCGCACACATCACAAAATTCTATCTGAAAAGAAAAAGGTTAATGATTATAGACAGCTCTTTATAAAAAGCCTATTGCAAAGCTACGAACTACGGAGCATCATCTGCCATATGGGATCACACAGCATTACCTGCCACCCAACACAGATGAATGTGCCCGCCTAAACCACAGCAGAGAGGCCAGTACTCAAATTACCTATCCTGATAAGATGGCTATTACCCCAAAATACTTGCATTGCAAAATGCAGCCAAACTAATACAAATAGTGACGTGGCTACTATCGACAATCTATAGAAACTTACCAATGTCAACCCTGTATGACGTACCATTTAGCTACAATACATAACTTGCTGACAGACAACAGACAAAAAATAGCTGAAAGATGGGAGACGCCTGGAGGAATGAAATGCTGAGTTGAGCTTAAAAGCCATAAGTGAACCAGACTATCTTCAAGCATTACCACTCACCATGACTGGGTTCTGATGACCTGTGGCAACAGTAGAAGCAGTCGCTAAAGGCATTCCAATGGCGACAACTTGACTGCCGTTGACTGCGTCTGACGGGCTGACAGCTGAAGACGACTCTGCACTGCTACGTATGCTACTGCTGCTGATATTACTTGAACCTTCATTAACATGCATGCTAAACTATGTAATAACAAGAAATTTGAGCAAGTGCTCATGAGACGCGTGAAAGCCTATAGCAGTTCCTGTTCGCAAATTGTCTTAGTCCATCTCCAGCCATTTTGTCGCAATTCACTATTGAAGTGTGTGCCGCAGCCAAAAATTGCAAAAATCAATAAAACCCCTTATTTTGAGAGTTCAGGGTCTTTCAAAGTCAATGATGTTGATACGACTAAAAAGCTCGTCACTAGTGTTTGTTGTGATAGGCAGCATGCCCATGCCTATCTGCAACGTTATCATGAAAGACTGGCCAACAGCGGTAAAATAACGACTTTTAAGGAGGTACCACTCTTTGATGCCCTCGTATACAGTTTCCTTGGATCTAGAAAATTGAGACTTAAACCGTCACAATCTATGTTCAATGCTAAAAATTTCATATGCAGCCTGTCCTTGTCTATCTCTACTGATTTTGGCGCAATTCGCTCTTAAAATGTGTTTCGCAGCCCCAAATCACCAAAAAATCCATAAAACCTCTATTCTAATGTTCAAGGTCATCCAAAATCATGGCTCTCAGTGTCAATCAAAAGCCCGTGTATGACTTCCTATTAGTGATTAATAGTAACCTAGGCCCTATTTCACACCATTTCTGAGATACAGCGACTTATTGGCTAAAAATCACAAATTTTTCCCACCCCCCTCTCGTTTAGCACCCTCGCTCAGGGTGACCCCCTTCAAATTTTTGGAAAAGCTTTACGTTTCCTGAAACTAGAGTCTTTTAGGCAGCTGATGCTGAAGCTTGGACTGTTTTTGACTGATCCGCTCATGTAACAGACAGACGGACAGACGAACATAGAACAGACAGAGATACAGAATAATTGTGATGGCTATGATGCGCTATAGCAGTACCTGCTTTCGTGCATAAAAATAAAACTAAAGAAATATACTGGAAGAGTGTCAAAATATTTATGTGGTCATCCACATAGTGCTAAAACGGCTGCACAATAACATAATAACGATAATATCCCCTTTAACAATCAGTACAATAGACTGACAAAACATACCTAGTAACATAAAGCTGTAACTTGGCAGGTTCTTGTGGTGGGTCGGTGCATAGTTATTCAATCAAACAGACATCTCTAAAGCTAAATTCTATGAAAGGTCACAGATGCACATTTCTGAAAACATGTACAACAATTATTCTGACAACACCCCGAAACATCTCACACTTTTCGACGTAAACTCAAAACATGTTTATTCCATCGTTCTTGAGACACATGACTATCTGGATTATCTGTTTGTTGTCTTATTGTTTTATTATTTTTCTGGTTCTCATTTCTTAGATTTTTGTATGTTGTTAACAACCATTTATAACGTTTTCCACTTTGCACTTACATAACGACAATCTATTCGCCCAGATATGATTTGATATGATACCTCTGATGTCTGTGCTGATGGTCAGAATGTGCAATGCATAGTGGGATGGCAGTGACGCCTTGCACAGAGCTATGATGATAGCATCCCGCGGGGTACTCAAACTGGTTCCACTGCACAGGCCAACGTACCCCTGCAACGACTTGAGAATTGCCTCCGTAGCCAGCTCATCACAGCTACAGACAGCATCCCAACATTATGTGCTCAGCATACGTCAGTTTCTATAAATGATTCAATTCTATTTAAGGTTAAGCACCTCAGCCAAGTGCCTCAGATTCGACCACTGACTGACAATGTGCATTCTAAATATGCACTTACTTACTTACTTACTTACTTGAAAAGTATAGCTTTTCATGGTAAACCCATCTCAGAGCTATGGAGCGTCACCTGCCATATGAAACCACACAGTGTTACCTGCCACAAGACACAAGCGAACGCGCCCTGCCTTAACCCCAGCCAAACAGACCAGAACTCGACTGACCTACCCCTGAATGATAAAAGGCTGAGTTGACCTTAGTGTTGGTTATATACCAGGACGGTTTACCTGTCCACAGACAGTCACCCATCCAAGTAGTAACCACTTAATAGCAACTGGAGCAGGAGTCAAACCAATGCAGTCCATTAAGCCACCAAGCCAAAACATGCTCAGTATGAACAATGAGCAATACACGACTAGTGTCAATTTCTGTGAATATACTTATTACCAATAAATATAAAAAAAACAAAAGTGGCCTTAAAATAAAAAGTGCCATCAAGACCTCGCATCCAGCAGCACAGAGAGACCAGCCAACACTCCGCACCAGCTGGAGTTAATCAGCTCCTCCTTCACGACCTTATCTGCAGAGACAAAATAACAGACACAATGCTTCACGGTTCTATGATGGCGAGTTGGCCAAAACACAATATCGCACTACATAATTCAAAATGTGAAATACCGTGTTCACACGAATGAATGCATCAGAATGCATCAGCCACGGAAGTACACATTGTTATCATTCAAACTTCCGTCCAGTGTGCCTACAGTGAGCAGACCGCACGCACTACGTGCACTCAAAAGCCGACAAATGTGAACGTCATTTCTTTCTTCAAACCATCTCCATTCCCCCAAATGGGAGTAATAACTCCTCCCAAATGCTTACATTGCAAATTGTTTTTTTTATTTTGGGGCTTGGCCAGAAGTTTACAACAGGAAACTTCCGGCCACGCTTCCGGTCAAGCAACCCAATTTGCTTCTTAGGCAGTTTTTCGTAAAGACGTACCATCTAACCACAATACGTATGTTACAGGCAACACACAGACAGAAACAACCTTGTACAATAAGTGCTAGTATGGTTGACTAAAAATGACAGATATGTGAATACCTGTGTCAGGTGTAGTGATGTGGTCAACAGTCGACTTAGTCAAAGGCACATCAGATGCACTGGCAGATAATGCTGAAGATTCAGCAGCAGGCTGCAGTAGACTTTGTATACTCTTGACAATGTCCAGCATACAGACAAATGCTACCGACACACCGTAGCCGTCGGCAACAGCTGGGGGTTCCACTTTATCCATCATCTCCAGGCTACAATCAGCATTCGTACCCCGTAAAACTTCTACACAGAGAATTATCAGCCATACTGCTAAGACTGTATTTTCTACTCACGTGATCACTGAACAATGGTTTAAAAGTGTAATAATTTACTGTACTATACCATTAAAAGGTACAAATACACTGTGTCAGAAATGGTGACCCAACAAAACCTGGATCGACAAAACCGGGAACGACAAAACTTGGAAACAGTGATATAGGCTTAGGTTTAGGATATAAGGTTAAGGATAGGTTTATGGTTAGAAATTAGGGTTAGGGATTAGAGTTTGGGATAAGGCTAGAGATTGGCATAGGTTTAGGGTCAGGGATTAGGGTTAGGAATAGCATTCAAAATAAGGATAGAATTAGGTAAGAGTTAAGATTAGGGTTACGATTAGGGTTCGGGTTAAAGTTCGTTTAAGCCCAAATTCCATTACGCCGACTATGCGACTTTCACCGAAACTTCCCCGCAGGGAAAGTCGCGGACACAAATCATAAAAGTCCGCGACACAAATCATGTCGCCAATTTTCATGGTTTGTGTCGCGGACTTTTGTGATTTGCGACTGGGACAAAATCTTTGGACTTTGTTGCTGACTTTCTCCGTGTACTGTAACGGACTAAATTCCATTAAAGCGACACAAACGGGTTTGTCGCAGACTTGTAACAGACTTTGTCGCAAACATCTCGAGATTCTCGACATGTCGAGATGGTTTGTGTTCGCAACTTTCGTGATTTTGTCCCCGACTTTCATCGAAACTACATGATTTCATGATTTGTAACTATTTGCGTCCGCGACTTTCATGATTTGTGTCCATGACTTTCCCTGCGGGGAAGTTTCAGTGAAAGTCGGCATAATGGAACTTGAGCTTTACTGGGCAAGTTTTGACGTTGTAGGTTTGTTGGTCCAGGTTTTGACAGAAAACCGTCAGAAATATAGCCATTTGCTACGATTTTCAGAAAATATGTATAGGTATCAACATGGTCTACAGTGTATTGTGCAAATGCAATGAGACATAATACACCGTAAAGATCGTGTTCAAATATACTTATTTCACGGCTGTGATAAATGGCATATTTTGCCTGAAATCACATGTGATACACAAACGCAAGATGCTATCGGTCGTCACGCTTGAGTGAAGTGAGAATACAGGAACTTATTAAGAGCACTTATAACCACTCCAATCACTGTGGTCAGAGATATGAGAACTAAGTACATCAAAAAATAAAATACAATGCACGCAAAGTGGTTTTGGATGGAAAAAAACACATCAAAGACACAAAGTATCTGTAAAGTCTGGTAGAATGTGCTCACTAAATGGTCTTAAGGCTGCCAGACGGTGCTGCAATGTTGACTAGGAGTGGCAGTGAGATGCCACGGAAACAGAATGAAGGCTGGCTGGCTGTACTGCCTGCTACTGAGACTGATGCTGACCCAAGTACATTGGATGCAGCTGCTGACACGTCGGCTGATGACTTACCTGTCCTCAGCAACACAAATTTTGTTAGGATCTTGAAGAAAAGTTTTATTACACAATAAGCACTCATATCAAACATGTGGTAACAGATAATGATACAAGAAGTATATAGGAACAAGAAAACTAAAAGAATACAAAAAATAGAAGAACACAATAACAGTGTGAAATAGGAGAAAAGGAGTACACTACAGGGTACACTAATAACATTTACTGAATATGATTCCATTGATAAACGTCATTATAAAGTAATAAATGATGGCTATAATCAACAACACGACATTAAACTAAACATGTATCTATTGTATCTTGTGGAAGTAATGTGGCAAGAATAAAAAATGTTAAAGGTGTGTATAAGCTGCCTAATCTGTAGCTATTTATGGGAACCAATCTCAGAAATAGCCTACCTATGGAGCATCACCTGCCATATGCACTGCTGTGTTAGCTGCAATGCATCACAGGCAAACACACTCTACCTTAACCCCAAACAGGCATACTGATACTTCATTTACTCACCATAAAAAGTCAGAAGGCTCAGTTGGCACGGGAGATCAGTTAAGATGGTTCACCTGTCCGCAGACAGTCACCCATCCAAGTAAAATCCACTTGATAGTGAGTGACCTGACTGGCAAATGCAAATCGAAAAAACTGGCCGAGCTCTATCTAATAAATAATTTCTAAAATACTGATGGTGAGTATATAAGTTTAAAAAGTATCAAGAAGTGCTTCTCTAAAATGTGCTTCTCTAAAATGAACCTAAGCATTTAAGCCAATTATCAAAATTACCTGCATAGCAGAACAACAATGCAATATATCTAATTTCGAGCAATAAGCAGAAATCTCTTACCGGAGGACTGCAAGGCTGACGACTGACTGATAAACTGTGACTGAATGTAAGCCGCCAGGCCACTGATGATGTCACGAACAACCTTCGTTGAATGCTCACGCATGTCGTAACTCTCACAGAATCCTCTACACACACACACAGGCAAAACATTTATCCAGCATAAAACCACAGAAAACAGATATAGCGCAGATAACTAAATTAATTACCTATCAATATGAATGACTTTCTGTTGGATCGTACGTTTATTGTAGCAAGAAAACTATGCCATCAAAAATGCAATTTATTTATCTATTTGTTAATTTATTGAACAAAAATACCACTGAAAAAAAATATAGTAAAAATCTAACATATTCAGATCATATGCATAATTGCATTAAAAGTCTTATAAAGTCTTATAACTCAATAAGAGGAAGTTTTGTTAGGTAGGATAGTATTTGAATCAGACAATTTTTTTGCAGCAATAGTATCCTGGCATTCATCGCTTAAACCGAGATCAAAATCTGAAAGCTGGTCAAACGGTGTTTCAAAAACGCTTTGGTGCGACGCAAGTTACAGCAGGACAAATTTCAAAGTCAAATACGACCCAAGCTCAAAGTTTAACGCTGTTGGTGCAACATGCCCTAATTGTTAATTCCCTAGTTCAGTTAACAGCTGAAAAGTCAAACCTAATAAGCTGACGCTGAACGCAGAGTTTTGACAATACTTCGAGAGCAGTAATGCGCTGCCACTGAGGCTTCTCAGGGTCCAGAAACTTCACCAGCAAAGACAGAAAGATCTCACATTCTGTCAGCTGCAATGCAAAGCACAAATATTATGCAAACACAATAAATACTATCACGATCAACACATTATTGTGCAATATATTCTCACAAGGTGGTGGCGTGGCGTAGCGGTAACGCGTTTCATCCGATCAACAAAGTTATTCTATGCCAGGCCGAGTTAGTACTTGGATTGGTGACTGCCTGTGAGCAGGTAAATCATCTCGGTATGTAACCAGCTGCTTAGGTCAATTCAGCCTTGCATCCCTCTGGGGTAGGTAGATCGAGTACCAGCCTATCTGCCCAGGGTTAAGGCAGGGCACATTCATCTGTGTCGGGTAACAGGTAACACTGTGTGAAACCATATGGCAGGTGATGCTCCATAGCTCTGTAAGGGGTTTGCTTCTTAAGAGCTATACACCACCTTTTACAACATTTGTTCA
>Ga0056128_1011512_pt1 | contig 10905 bp, 5 predicted proteins | sample WorMetLIZISLAND2_FD_71113 | JGI IMG/M metagenome (GOLD analysis project Ga0056128, IMG submission 71113) | Marine gutless worms symbiont microbial communities from Max Planck institute for Marine Microbiology, Germany - Olavius geniculatus... ... | reverse complement strand
AACTGCACCTCGTATTTGGAACAGTTTACCAATTACCATTCGAACAGCATCCACTACCAACACTTTTCGACGACACCTCAAGACTCATCTTTTCTCCGGCAACACCGCCATCGACTAACTATTACCATCCGCGCCTACGATTCAAACTTCTGTTTTGACATATGGCGCGTTACAAATGCAGACTACTTACTTACTTACTTACTTGCGCAGGCCATTTTAGACCTACAGAGTCGAGACTTAGACCGTTTAAATATACGTTTAATGTCGAAAATTTCATATGCAGGTTGCACTGGTCTATCTTTAGTGATTTCAGCATAATTCGCTCTTGAAATGTGTGCTGCAGCCGGAAATCGCCAATAAGCCAATAAAACCCCCACTTGGTGTTCAAGGCCATCCAAAGTCACTGATTTCGTTACTTAAGTACGATAGGCTAAAAACTTTTTTTTTCATTTTGTCAGTCAGCAGCACCTACAGCATTTGAAAAAAACAATTACGACAGAGGTCCACATATCTGCATAATATAGGCCTATATTAACTGACGCATCCTAAAGACCGCACCTACATGATAATATGATGCAAAGCCTTTTTGTTACTACAGTAAGTCAATTCTATTTATATTACAGTTTCAACCAAAAGAAAAATAATAATAGCCTAATCAAAAGATCAGACATTCGAAAATTTAGAAATAGAAACCGATAATGACTGGTAGTGGTATGAGCACTACCGCTTCGTAAGATCACCTAGGCCTACACTGTGTCCGGAAAAAAGTAACCCCGAGACATCATACAATAGAAATGTCAAATCTAAACGAATCTTAATAAAATTTCACAAACTTCATTCCTAATAAATTGCTAAATTGACCGTCATATTTCGTTGAAAAATATTGTTTTTTTTAGCGTAGTCATTAATGTTGAATATCGACAGCAAAATATCTCTGTTACGAATATAGCGTTAAACAAATAAACCCCTCTGATATTGTACATCTCCATAACTCCAACAAACAACATCTGATTTTGGCAAAATTTTCAGTCAACAATGCACTATTTATTGGCAGATAAGATCCTAAATGTTAGCTAAATATGTCAAAGCAAACAATAGTTACAGTCAGTAGCGGATTCAAGGGGGCCGCCCTCCCCCCGCTATTGACCAGATGCATCTTAAAACAAGTGAAAATTATGCACCAAAATGCATAATTTTTGCATAAAAATTTCAAAAATTTTCTCGGAAGGAGGCATAGCTCCCTTCCCAGACCCCACCCTCTACCCTTCCGCCCCCTATTCGAAATTTCTGGATCCGCCACTGGTTACAGCGGTTTGTGAGATTAGCCTCAAACACTTCAGTTTTATGTCTTTCTGGATGACGTCAGACACAAAGACCTGAAACTGAAATGTTTTGGGAATAACCTCACAAAAGCCGCCGTAACTAATGATCACTTTAGCAGATTTAACTTAAATTTGGCAGTTTTATTGGCAATGTGTGATGCATTGTTGATGTAGAATTTTGTCGGAATCAGATGTTGTTTGTTATAGTTACGCGAATGTACAATAACAGAGAGGTTTACTTATGTAACGCGATATTGGTAACGGAGATATTTTGTTAGATATTTGTTAGATATTTATTTAATAACTCCGTGAAGAAACAATATTTTTCAACATAATTTTGTGATCGCTTTAACAATTTATTATGGATTAAATTTGCCTAATTTTATTCAGATTCGTTAAGATTTGACATTTCTATTGTACGATGTTTAGGGGGTTACTTTTTTCCGGACACAGTGTATAGGCCTATAAGATAAAAATTTTCGCGCCAAGTTAGGCCTATAAGACGTAAGTTGCGTGCGTTTCGAATGCCAGTTCAGCTGCGAAACTATACGGAGCTATCGAAGACAATTGTTTTAGTGTCAATTTTATTTTTATTGATCTTGGCTTGGTAAGGATATCTTAGTCCGGTTCTCGACACTGAGAATTTTAAAACACTGAAAAACGACAGCGACAAAGAATACGTTTTTACAGCGCATCAGCACAGCATGCAAGCGCCGTAGGCCTACTACAATTACAGTCTGTCCGTCGCTCGCACGTTAATATTGTGTTAAAACATTTTTAGCTAAGATCGCGAAATCTTCACCCATTAATTTGACATTCCTACATCCGACAGACAAAACTAATTAAAAAATAACTGTGAATATTTTATGTTTTTGCTTGGCAACTCTTCGGGAGCACTACGCAGCATACGCAGTGTTGATTTTGGGTGGGTCGGAATGAAACAACGGAACTTTTTTGATAGTAGACAAATGTTTACCATTATCTTTTCCGCCCATTCAGAGAAAGGGGCGGTAGTTGGTCACTGCTATTCTGATTTTTGATATGTCGATCAATTTTGGAGACACCTGCGATCATGCTCTAACGTTTTGTTTCAAAATCGCGCTTAATTTTGGAGGTTTTTGCCCTCAGAAATTTTAGGGGGGCGAAAGTGTGCCCCCCAAAACTTGTACCAAAATGGTTAGGCCTATGCCTGCCTTGCGTCACGTCACGTGAAACATTTCGTAAAGAAACGGAGAGTGTGTATAACGGTGCAGACAATACTGGGCAGCGGTGGCCGTGTTAGATTCATTGCTACGATACAGCGGTGGACTAGCTGCATGTCTGTTGACCGTCAAGTACTGCGGCCTGTCTACACAGCTGATGATGATGTAATTCCGCGGACGTCGACGAAGAAATCTGCAGTTCATTGCCGCCCTGCAGCTGACTGCGTGAAGCACACGAGCCTGGAACACCAGGCACAGTCGTAGTACTAGCTGTAGTAGTAGTAGTAGTAGTAGTAGCGGGCAGCAGAAAGTGTCTGGTGGCAGACGACGACGGCGGACAGTGGACAGCGACGTGCGGACTACACACTGTGCTCGACACTACAACAACAGCAAATACAACAACAACAACAGCTACTACTGCTGCTACTACTATTACTACTACCACTACTATTACCATTTTATTACTATTGCAAGTATTGTCTACTACTACTAGATCTGACTACGTGTAGCTTTATGTGGGTGAACAGCGACGTGTGGACAAACGTCGTGATGCTCCACGCTGCCGTGCAGTCGCGTCCATCCTAACGACTCTCAAAGTCTCAGCAGTTTTTCCTGGACTCTTAAAGACTTTTACTTACTCCCAAAACAACGATGCAGACAGTATAGTATTGCATAGCGCTTGTGCTAGAACGTCAATCTGATCGAATCTCTTGGTTATGTCGGCTGTTTAGTCGTGTCATGCTAACGACTCTGGCGATGCCGAATCTCCCCTGACTGGTGGCGGCGGCGGCAGCAGAGGCGGCACGGTGGAATGACCGTCGTAGACCAGGTAGTGTGGGGACCGTCTCAGAGTGACGTTAGACACTGGCTGTCTCGGGGTGACGTGGTGGTCATGGATTAAGTACCGTGGGGACCGTCTCAGACGCTTGTCTGCGGTAGTCCCTATGCCGAGGCTGCGTTGTGCGTACGTGTACTCGTACAGTGCCGCCGAGTCGGTGGCGCCGTCTGGCGGCCGGCTGGTAAAGCACGGCGCCCAGCAGCAGTACGTGGGTGGTCCGGCGCCACCCCGGCGTCTGCGACCACTCACTAACTCAATATCATGTCGTCTGTCGTGTCTGATGACGTCACACGACGGCACTGTTATGACGTCATCGCGAACCAAACTGTAACAACAGACAGAAAAAGTGAAAATGTGCTTACATTTTTTCTAAATTATTATAAATGACGTTCTGCGCTTAATTTCAACCTAGGCCGATTGGAATATGCATTTTTGGCTGTTTTAGCTACACCAGTAAAAAAATCAGAGTGGGGGCATACCTACCTAATTGCACAAAAATAATTCTCATTTGGACCAAATCGTGCATTACTCGAACAAAATTCAACATGAACACATTTATCTGATTGCACTGCAATGCACAGTGAATAGTTTGGAATCTTTGCAAAACAAACTAGGCAAGTATTCAGAACAAATATTAATCGATGTTCAGACTGTATACAAACCAGGGATAGAAAATTGGTTAAAAAAACTTTAGATTTTTAAGTTTTTAGAAACAAAACTGTAAAACCTCGGGAATTCAAATTTTAGATTTTTAGTTATCGTGTAACGTTAGCCTATACAAGTCAAATAAATTTTACATTTTAATTTTATTTTCGAGTTTTGACGACAGACTACGACATAAAAATATAGTGTATTATGTACTATTTGTTTCCAAAAACCTAGATTTTTATAGCCGACCATACTTAAGTAACGGTCGAGCTATTGGCATGGTTGTCGTCCGTATGTCTGTCTGTAACGGGTGTACTGTGGTTAACCGGTTGGGCGTAGGGGAAAACTTTTTACACGAATGCAAAATTTCAGCTATTTACTCCAAAGGAAACATTTTCATATTGGAAGTTGAATGAAGTGGGGGTAGGAAAGCGTGCGTTTTTCAACGGAAAACTGGCCATCTCAGAAACGGCGGAAGATACGGCCTAGGTTACTATTGATCATTGATAGGAAGTGGCATATAGGCTTTCAAATGACATGAATATCATCGACTTTTGATGACCCTGAAGGTCACTGACCACCAGTACGGTCGGCTATCTTAGCGACAGCTAAACTTTTTGTTTCCATTCTTGCTATGAACAATTGCTATTTTATAAAACGTACTTTCTCCTGACGACCAGTAGAGCGACCATCATGAGGGCGCCAGTGACCGCTCCTAGAGCGATGCCAATTGACGCAGCCAACGCCAGGTCTGAACACCAAACAACAGCGCGTTCAATCACAACGACTGTAATCACAATGGTATATATACTTCACGTGCCATTCCACATTGTTACAGGGCCGTCCTAACAAGCCGCTGTACCGTACGTGTCTAGTCCATCTGCGTAGTCTATCCGTCTCTTCTGCACCAGCTTATAACTCGCAGAAACTAAATTCCTGCTAACGTTTCCTCGTGGAAAGAGTAACAGGTACGCCAAATTACAGTTTAATAGATCGATGCTTAATTTAACGGATGAACTTTGCTCTTACGGGGTTAGTTTAAATGTCCGAGACAAAATGTTTTATATAACTAAACTATAGCCGTTTTGACAACTTGACAAGACGACTTTTAGTTTGCGGTGCAGTGCACGTGTACAATAGAGAATTATATACGACTCCTGTGTCAAACAGTGGTTAGGTCAAGTTTTGCTAAAACTCGCGTCAAAGTTTCAGACTAAAGTCCTAAACCCACAACATTTACTGATACGAAAAAATATCGTTCTTGACTTCGGTTTTCAAACCAAACTTTGGTCTTAAACTAATGTACAGGGTGGCCCAAAAAACGGGGCACACAATTAATTTCAATAACTTATGTTTTCGTGTTGAGAATGAAACGACCTTGATTTCTGCAAAAAATCGTGTAGATCTAAGCAGTATTTCTGAAGTTAGAAGCTATACAACATAGTGGCCCCGTTTTTTGGGCCACCCTGTATAAGCGAACGTTTTATTGTCTAAAAGTAGTGTAATAAGTATTATGTTTCAGCACGATACAGTGTATTATGCAAGTGTAACGAGGCATAATACAATGTAGACCGTGTTGAGACGTACTTATTTCATGACTGTGATAGCCGGCGAGTTCTGCCTGAGAAAAGGCACTGTAGTGTTCGCAGACCCGAGCCACGTTTCGGTTGTCACGCTTGAATAGAGTGAGATTATTGGGAGTCATAACACTCCAAACACTGCAGTGAGAAATTAGGCGACAAAAGTAGGTCATGAAATCATCAAAGTCACAAAGAGCAAGCAAGCTAAGTTGACTCACTGTTACTGAACGTTGAGCCGTTAGCGGCTGCCGCGGCGGATGTATTGGAGACGGCCGTTGACGACGACGACGATTTCGACCTCTCCACCTTATTCTCTGCTATCAGTCACAACGAAAGGGCTAGATACTTCTTCGTTCATCACATTCAAAACAACTCAAATATTAAGCTGACCTCAATATATTTTTCACGACTTTACCAAATATTAGGGTCTAGCCGACTTACAAAATTCTTTAAAAACTTTCACTGACAAACTGCCTGCAAAAAAATTGCAACACAGTAGGCCCTAATCAGCAGTGACAGAAACTCAACAGATTTCTTTAAAACAACATATAATACTATATTATGAGCAGTTTACAAAAAAGGAAAGTATGCTTTCAGTCTCGGAGGGCTTTGCCCCTGGCCCCCTGAGTAAGGGCTCAGCCCTTAGACTTCGGACCCTGAGGGTTCCGCCCTCTGACCCTTGTTATAGGCTCTCACTTTTGCGCTCACCATGAACCCTTAATTTTACAAGGAAGTGTAGCCTACACGTACTGCATTCGGTGTTTAAAATATCAGTAGAGAGACCAAAAACGCACGTCAATTTCTTGACATGTATTTCGCAAGCGGCGTGATGCAGACCTGTATGGTAAGGTCTAATCTAGAGGTCTAATTACTTATTTCCTTGAAGCGCAAACAAAAAAATTCGATTAAAAAAATTCAATTTTTGGCAAAGTTCATTTAAACTATAATAAATGTATAATTTTGCACATGAAAATGTGAGGCCTGGTTACAGCTGCAAATGAAAGGCGGCTAAGCGTCATCAGGTGACGAATGGCGGATGTTCAGTGGCGACTTGGCGCATAATATATCGCATGACTTCTGCTTGGATGCGGATAATGAATAACAGAGCTCTAGAGCCCCACAGGGCAAACAGTCAGTCTTGCATCCAGGTCACCAGGCGTAATTCACTGACCAACTGTTTCCAGCATTTTAGACTGTCCGTTCCCTTGGGTTATTACGAAACACAGACACAGAAAAATGTTTCTAACCTTAAATGTTTATTTAAGGTTTCAACGTATCGGCACAGTATCGTAGCGCAGCAATTAAACGCTGCGGTTCGAAATCTCGTAAGTAACCTTGAACAAAGCTGCGCTTTGATGCCTAACATGTTAGATAAGTGTATTAAAAATACTATAATTAGACACTTATGCCGGAGCGCAAAAACAAATTTACTAGTATATTGCTTCAATACAGCAAAACAAAACTCTTTCAAATTTTTCGTCTGCCGGGCCGTCAGCAGAAATTAAAACTAGTAGCTAAAGGTATTAAAACAATTATAAGTATTATTATCATTAACATATTTAAAATATATTTATCTATGGTACTTGTTAGGTCAACCAAAACGCAGCTCAAGTTATCGACATGCCTACTCAGCTTTTTACATAAGTAAAACGTGAATTTATATAACGCATCAACGCCAAGGAGTTTCTAATATGCCGCATATATTAGTATTTTAAAAAAAATGACGGTGATGGTGTGAACAGGATCAGTGAGTTCCGTGTCATTGGGTCGCGGTGACAGAGAAAGCCCGACGTCCGTACGAACTCAAGCGGTAAGACGGCACCACAAACTGATGACTGGCAGCAGAACGAAGATGATGTCTTGAGGCAGTCGCAGAGACTGGGGTGTAGTCACTGTAGTGGTGTGCCACCGCGAGATAGCGAGTAAAAATAATGTCCGTAACAATGCGCATGGAGCGACGTAACTGAACTGAACTGACGTGGTTTAGTTTTTGACGAACTGACCAATGGGTAAGCACGGCAAACCTACTGGGCATTGGTTGACGCGTACGTGAATGTAGTCACGTAGGCCACTGACGCCGTTAGACTAGGGAATGCAATCCGGGTACCAGGATACCCGAAAACCCGGGTAACCCGCCCGTTTTCAAACCCCTCAGACTAGTTATTTGCCCGAACACAAACCCGGGTTTACGGCGGGTTTGAAAAAGAGCGGGTTACCCGGGTTTTCGGGTATCCGGGTACCCGGATTGCATTCCCTAGCTTACTGTAATGCATTACTGCATGCCCGTTGGTCAGCTCGTCAAAAACTAAATCATGACCAGTTCAGTTCAGCTCAGTTACGTGGCTTTGTATGCGCCTTAACGATGCGTTTCACACTTTGTGTCCCAGTGGAGAATGTGCATACGCGGCGTCCACGTTCTGCAACCCTGGATAGACTTATTCATTCGGAAGACTGAAGTCATCAGACATCTCAGTTATATGATTCCATGTCTCACACATTACCGTCATCTTTCAGAATCTTCTTAGATACGTGACATCGACATATCACGTATATTCCGCTGCCAACTGACAAACTGATCGTCATGACGTCACGGTGACGTCAGAGATTATTAGGCCTATCATCGCCATCATCAAGCGGTGTCAATGTCGCGTACTTTTCATCTTCACACCGTCTGCTGACGATTACTGCTACTTTGCTACGAACTGCGGAATTTACTTACGTAATTTTTACGTAATTACTTTACTTACTTTTTGCTGACGAAGAGAAATGAAAAACATCTTAACTTTACCATGGGTTACACTCAACCACTGGACTGATAAAAATATTGAGCTAAAAGTAAAAGAATGGAGTATCAAAATTTATCGAGTCGAGCTTCTAGTTTCGAATTTCATGTTTGAACTCGAAAACATAACTCGAAACCTAACGCACTAACTTTATAATCTAACCCCAATGCTAACCGTAATCAAGTAACACAACTCGAAAAAAGTTTTGCTTAAAAATCGAGTCCTCAATGTTCGATGCATCGTCGAGTTTCGCAACTCGATCGACGATGCGTCAAACATCAAGTAGCCAGAACTGGAAACTCAAAAATCAACTTTTTATCTTCAAAAGAATGTGCGGTGCAATTTGTGGTAAATAAAATTAGTTAATCAATACGATGAAGAAAATTTCCCAGAACGAGCTGTTCGCACTTCAGATATTTCGTTTAACAAACAAGCGTGTTGCAAATCTGAGACGTATACACGGTGTTTCATAAAAATAACTCTGGAGATTGTGTGATGGTTGAGTTTTTAGCTCGCAAGACACCCGATTTCATGCCGCCATGTTGATTAGTGCTGACGCAATTAAGATTTTTTTTATCAGCGAACCAGATTAAGTTCACCATCAAAGCAGTGTAGCAACTGACAGCATCAGTTGAAACACGACTCAAGACACATTATGACGTCATCGTTACGTCACGACTAGCATAGAATATTTAATTAACAACCACATTTTGTTGAAATATTTTAAATTAATATTTTTAGCTACTACTGGTAAAAATTCCACGTAAATTGGTTATCATTTAGTAAATTATGAAAAAAGGGTTTTTTTATGAAACGCCGTGTATAAACCTGGTATCAGTTGACTGCAGTTGTCCAGCAGGCTGTTGAGGTGAAGTCCTTCCGGCACAAGCCAGTGGTCGTCGCGGCAAGTCAGATTCCACGAGCGGCGCTGCTCTGTGTCCACAGCACGACACGTGATGGTAGCCACGTCGGCGTGATGACGGCGACTTACCTTGACACCTTCCGGAGCCACGATGTTAGCACATCCAATGACTAAACAGCGTCACACGCGTAGCCCTAAATTGGCGTTGGGACCCCTGAAATGCCAAAAATTGAGGACGAAGACAGAAAACGCGGCTTGGGGTTTGGATAGAAAAAAGACAGCCCCCTCCTCGCCGGTAGGAAGTCTGGGGTGTGGAGCGCTGAATGCTCCCCTGGTAAAAAACGCATTTAACCTGCAAAAAGCCGCAAAATGCATGCAGCGGGTAGGCCTATAAATTTTGTTCGTTTTTTTCTGCGCAAATTCACATTCACAACTGAAGTTAACTGTCGCCCCTACTTCGCCTTCATGGTACAGCATGACACCATCCATGCAGTTGTCATAAATCATAACAACTCACTACTCTAATGAAAGTGCTAGCGACGTCAAACTGCTGTTCACGACTAGAAATAACAACAGCGGCCAAAGACATTTAGCAATAAGCGTATAGCAGCGAAAGTCTTCGCGTTTCAGCGCAAAATGCTGTTATCAGTCGTCGTACAACTTAGGTCCTCGCAGCTTTGCCGTCGCAAAACCGTCCATATCACGAGACTCGCTGCTGAAATATTCGTATTAAAAATTATTAAAATCCGTTCATTTTTCTTCAAGTTACAATTAAAAATGTCAGGGATATTTTTGGGACACAGTGAAAAAGTTGCTGTATAATATTCAAAACACACCCGACAAGTACCCGACAAGTTACGTGCGACTGTACATACTGCGGTACTCGATGAGGTAAGGCTTCCAGTCAGCATGAGCGAGCGGCAGCAGTCTGGCTAGGATGGTATCGGTGGGTCGGACATACAGCTGGTTTGTCTTGGTTTAGGTGAAGTCCTCCCGGTACAACTGAGAGGTGATAGAACCCGATGGAAAGTTGAGGTGATGTCCTGTCGATATAACCCACTGTAAGTCGGACATAGAGCTGGTTTGTCTTTGAGGTGTAGATCAGTCGCGGTTCGTTCCGTGCGCCGACACTGCACGTGGTCGCGTGGAGAGGTGCTGTGCTGCCGTGATCGTGGTGACCCCCGTCAGGAGGCCTCCCAGTGTTCTCGTCCTCGTCGTGACCGTCGACAAAGACGATGGTGGCGGGGCACGGAACGACCGGACGCCGAGGGGCCTGGCCTCCTACATCGCGGGCACCGGCGGCACTAGGCAAACGCCATGAAACGCTGATCTGTTGACCGCGCTCGGCCCTCAACGACCAGACGCAGCTGCAACACAGCACCCACCGTGCTAATGAATTACTTCACTTCACTGCAGTCTGCAGTCCGTCTCACATGCCTCCGTCACGACAGCTGCGTCGACCACCAACGCTAAATTACACCGTCCGATCAACGTACTTTCAGTTATCGTTATTTCCTTCACTTACAATTTCCCCGATCCCAGGCTTCTACGTATCTCCCATAACGGTCTGCTTTTGCAGGATTTCTTTGCTTTACATAACAGCACTCCTCCTTTTCCTATTTTAGTTTTTTCATTTCATTTATATTCAAAACTTTTCAAGTTTTTTTTTT
>Ga0056128_1011510_pt1 | contig 10908 bp, 6 predicted proteins | sample WorMetLIZISLAND2_FD_71113 | JGI IMG/M metagenome (GOLD analysis project Ga0056128, IMG submission 71113) | Marine gutless worms symbiont microbial communities from Max Planck institute for Marine Microbiology, Germany - Olavius geniculatus... ... | reverse complement strand
GATTTATAAAATACTTTTCGATAGTAATAACACACATAACTCATTAAAATTGTCAACAAATCAATTTACCGAAACACAGATTACAGTAGATAATGTATATCAATAATATATATTTTCTTAAAAACGGAAATAGAAAAAAAATAAACAGGTGTTGGATATTCATTGCTATTAATTGGTGATGTGCATCAGCATTTCAATTACGATACAAATAGAAACCTTTTCTGCAGAGCGCTTATAACTTTGTTTGTAGTGGACGGAATTTTGCAAATTTTTTCTTGTTCAACGCCGAAAGGATCGTTCTCGTCAACGCCATTTAGATATTGTCGGTATATTCATCGATTCCAGAGACATTTGCGCTAAAACTCGAAAGTTGTCGTAAATCGTACCAATTTTTGCACGTTTTTGCACTCCCAAAATTTAAGGGAACATTGCCCTTTAAAAGTTGTACGTGCGTTAGCACCCCAACTTAGAGACATGTCAAGTGCCAAAGTTTAGTCGGGCTACATCCCCTAACTCCGAAGTTATAAGCGCTCCTTTATTCCATTTTAAGCCAATTTTTAACCCCCCCCCTTTAAAAAAAATTGTAAGCGGGCTCCCGTCCCCGGTAGAAAATGCGCTAGCAAAACTTAGTCATTCCCTAGCGCGTGTAAAAATTTGGGGGCGCAGCATCCCCTAGAGGCCGAAATATGTTTTTTCCGAAAAATGCGACTTAGGGTAGGTCAAAATAAGCGCTTATAACTTGGTTCGTAGTAGACGAAATTTTACACTTTTTTTTGTTCAACGCGAAATTAATCTTATTTGATGACGCCGTTTATCGCTTGTCAATATCTTTATTTATTCTAGAGATATTTTCGGTCAAATTTAAAAATTGTCGTAAATCGCACCGATTTTTGCACGTTTTTTGCCCTCCAAAATTTTAAGGAGGGCGGTGCCCCCAAACGTTGTACGTGCGTTAACACCTTAACCTAGAGACACGTCAAGTGCCAAAGTTTCGTCGGGCTACACTTTTTAACTGTTAAGTTATAAGCGCTTTTTATTGCATTTTAAGCCAATTTTTGACCCCCTTTGAAAAAAATTGTTAGGCGCAGCACCCACTAGGGGCCGAAATATAATCTTTCAAAAAATGCGACTTAGGGTAGACCAAAATGAGCGCTTATAACTTGGTTTGTAGTAAAAGAAATTTTACACAATTTTTTTCGTTCAACGCGGAATTAATCGCGTTTGATAAGGCCGTTTACCTTTTGTCGATATCTTTATCCATTCTAGAGATATTTGCGGTTAAATTTGAAAGTTGTCGTAAATCGTATTGATTTTTGCATGTTTTGCCCTTCAAAGTTTTAAGGGGGCGACTTCGAGTAGGTCAACATTAGCGCTTATAACCTGGTTTGTAGTGGAAAAATTTCACAATTTTTTTTTGATCAACGCAAAAAGGATCGCTATTGTTAACGCCGTTTAGATTATGTCGTTATCTTTATAGGTTCTAGAGATATTTGCGCTCAAACTCAAAAGTTGTCGTAAATCGCACCGATTTTTGAACGTTTTTTGCCCTGCCAAATTTTAAGACGGGGTGCGTTTAAAATTTGTGCATGCGTTAACATTCCAATATAAAGACACTTCAAGTGCTTAAGTTTCGTCAAACTACACCTCCTAACTTCAAAGTTATAAACGCTAATTTATTATATTTTAAGCCAATTTTTGACCCCCCTTTAAAAAAAATTGTAAGGGTAGCCCCCGTTCCCGGTGGAAAGTGCGCTAGTAAAACTTGGTCATTCTTTAGCGCGTGTAAAAATTTGAGGGCGCAGCACCCCCTATGGGCCGAAATATGGTTTGCCGAAAAATGCGACTTAGCGTAGGTCAACATTAACGCTTATAACTTGGTTTGTAGTGGACGGAATTTTACAAGTATTTTTTGTTTAACGCCGATAGGATCGCTCTCGTCAACGCCGTTTAGTTTATGTCGTTATCTTCGTCGATTTCAGAGTTATTTGCGCTCAAACTCGAAAGTTGTCGTAAATCGCACCGATTTTTGAATGTTTTTTGCCCTCGCAAAATTTAAGGGGGCAGTGCCCCCCAAATTTGTACTTGCGTTAACACGCCAACATAGAGACACGTCAAGTGCCAAAGTTTCGTCGGGCCACACCCCCTAACTCCGAAGTTATAAGCGCTAATTTATTACATTTTAAGCCAATTTTTGACCCCCGTTTAAAAAAGTTTTAAGGAGGGCCGCCGTTCCCGGTGGAACATGCGCTAGTAAGACTTTGTGATTCTTTAGCGCGTGTAAAAATTTGGGGGCGCAGCACCCCCTAGAGGCCGAAATATGTTTTTTTCAAAATATGCGCTTTACGTGGGTACGATTTCACATCGAGATCTTCAAGGTCACTGAACCAAACTTCACCGAACTTGTTTCTTTTAACGCAGGAGGAATCGCGGTAGAAAAATAAAAATCAGATTTTAAATATTTTCATCCGTTTTGGAGATATTCGCCGCCGAACTTCGAAGTCGTCCGAAATCGGGCCAAATTTTGCAAGTTTTTGGCCCCTGTAATTTTTTTGGGGTGCGCCCTTCAAAATTTTAAACCGGCATTATAAAATAGTGCCTAGTACTGACCATCGTGCAAAATTTCACGTTAGTCGGCCCACGCATCTTGGAGATCTCGCGAGGGAGAAAAAAAATATCTGGGCGGACTAATAAAAGATCTGCGTTAAAACTTAAGTCCGCACCGCAAGCTATCGCTTTCGTGCGGACTAATAAAGAACAAAACGTAACGGAAAATGCCCTTTTTTCGCAGATTTTTGCCCCGTCGTCTTACATCAACCAAAGTTTGCGTATTATATGGTATCCCCGATATCTTTCTTGGTTTCAAGTTTCGTTAAAATCGGTTGAAAAATGTGGGAGTTTTGGTTGTCGAACTTTCGGCCTTCTTACTGACTTGGCACATCGCTTATACAACAGCGTGATCGACCAATGGTTTTCGGATTTTTTTGTATCTTCAAAACGGCATTTTTTTGTGTATAACGTTTTTTTGCTTTTACGCGGCAACACAGTGCTTGCGATATATTAATTATATTGCGTCAATAGTTGCACATTATTGTAATCGGCGACGGATTATATCCGGTACGTCGTAACCAAACACTTTGTAATCTTTTTTGTAAAAATTTAATATTGCTCGGATGTCGTCAACGGATACATTCTCAAACAAGTTTAGGTATATGTTGGAATTTGGTAGTCGACTGTCAAAATCACTTTGTGGAAACTGCGCATGCGAAAAGTCGGCGATTTTTGACAAAACATGCTTGGCGTCGTCCTGCATCGTTTCGTAGTAGCCAAGAAAGTCGTATTTGATATGGCAAGGTCGGCAAACGTCATATTGAGGTTGCCAATGCCCGTCTACTTGATGATGGTGTTTATGTTTCCACAAAACGTAACGAACAAACTCCGGAAAAGTTACTGGCTTTGCGAACTCCATTGAGCTACAACAGTCACATGCAACATATAGATCTCAGTGTTGTAATGACGAATGACGATCATCAAGTCAATGTATAAAACAAAAAAATTTGAGCTAATCCTCACGAGACGCGCGAAAACCTATAGCTGTTCCTGTTCGCAAATTGTCAGTCTATCTCCAGCCATTACGTTGCAGTTCATTCTTGAAGTGTGCGCTGCAGCCGAAAATCGCGAAAATCAATAAAACCCCTTTATTTAAAAAATTTCGGAATTTTTAAAACCATCGATGTTAATACGACTGGTAAAGATTTGGTGATCCTAGTTCGCACCGTTTTTAACTAATCCACCCGTGAAACGGACGCACAGACAGGCAGACATACAGATAGACAAACAGAATTGCGGCGACTAAGATGCGATGAAAACAGCAGCTGCTTTTTCGCGTAAAACTGTGTAAGGACAATGTGAAAACATAAGTCCTGTAAAACATTAATTTGGTTAATTCAAGATGTGGCGATGCATACGGCGTCTTTGCATGCTAACTGTCTTTGCATGGTAATCACTAACCCTTTTATTACCGCAATTTTTTACACCCATCCGATACCACTGGGGTTACCGTTGACCCCAATCATTTCGGTTTATTTTTTAACACATTTTTGCGTGTAAATCTGCTTCTACTTTGTTATTTACTTGTTATGCTTAATTTCATATGCAACAACTGTTGTAACAATATTATGTAGATGCAACTGTTGCAGTAGTTGTTGCAACAATGTTGCAGCAGTTATTCTGGCTATGATTACCGATACTTGAATTTTCATACGATTGGTGGTAACTTCCCCATGCCGAATTTGACTGAAGTCATGCACCGAGTTGGTAAAGCTCGTTGGATAACGGTTTGTGACGCCATCTCTGGGTATTAGCAGCTAGACGTAAAAGAGGAGAATCGGTGGCTTCCTGCTTTTGTTACCCACCACGGCCTTAGGGAGTAAACACGAATGCCGTTTGGCTTTAAATGTGCCGGAAATACATTTGTACGCAAAGCTCAAGAAATCTTGCGACCGATCCGACAGTTTAGCGATTCGTACGTAGACGACTTGGCCGTTTTCAGCAACAAATTTTATAAACTTCTTTTCCATCTTCGTTCATTTTTAGGTGAGATTCGTACCTTTGCTCTGACCTTAAACTCAAGAAATGTGTTTCGCACAACGAGAGGTGGTATATGTGGGTCATTTGATTGGTAGTGGACGACATCGTCCTGACCCAGAGAAAGTCTAGGCGGTTGCCGAGATAAAAAAGCCCCTAACTAAACGACAACTAAAACAGAGGTTGGGTCTTCTATCGTACTACCGTTCTTACGTACCCGACTACGCAGCCCTTGCAAAGGCGAGACGTTAACGAGTAAACGTGAGCCCTCATTAATTAAGTGGGAGAAAGGAAACAACAGACCTTTGAGACTTTACGGCAAAAGGTATGTAAGACACCTGTGTTGGCCACAGCTAGAGTAGGTCAGCCTTTCCTTTTATACACAAACGCAAGTGCTATTTTGATAGGCTGTCGGTTAACTCAACGTGATCACACCGGGCAGGAACATCCCGTCGCATTCGGGAGTCAAAAGCTCACCCCGACGCAGCGTGCATGGGCTACCATCGAACGAGAGGCATATGCTGTAATATGGTCTCTAGGTCGTTTTAGAGATGTTGTATTTGGGTCACATATTACTATCTTTGTGGATCATAATCCGCTCAGATACCTAACAGAACGGGCACCAAAAAGTGCCAAGTTGACCCGCTGGGCACTTGCCTTACAGGAGTATGACATAACATTCGAATACACAAAAAGCACATTTAACGTTGTTGCCGATTGTTTGTCTAGGCTTAAACCTGAATAACTCGGCAAGCCAAAGGTAACCCTGAGGCAATAGAGAGTGTTAGTTGACACACTTTCAGTATTCCTGCTGCTGAAAAAAGCGGCTTACTGCTATAGCATTATTATTCTACGCCATAGGCCAAAAATGCCAGCCAACACACGGCTGTGCTGGGCAGCACACCACTCTAGGCCTAGAAACATTTGATAACACAGTAAGGGTTGCTCTGTTGTATATGGCTGACCCTGATAACAGTCTTGGCGATTTTGCATGTGAGAGAGTTATGGAAACGGCAGGTGGCCAGTCTAGCTGCAGTGCTAAACTGCCCAACCCTACCGCTAATCGTGGAAGGTCCAGGGTAAAAGATCTGTCAAATGGGAAGTGCCAAACACGAAAAGATTGCAAAGTTTAGGATTAGCATATGTTAGTCGCAGTGGTATGGTGCAGAGACAAAAAATGATGAAGCCTGGATGTGGCCTAAAATGTCGTCAAAAGTGCCATGATCGCACATCACCAGAAGAACGTGAGCAAATTTTTTCGTCGTTCTGGCAGCTTAAAAACTTGCATTTGCAGAGACAGTTCTTGATTAATTATGTCGAGATTACTAGAAAAAAATAGAAGTCGAAAGGGAAAAAAATTTAAGATACTCTTCATGTTGACGGTCATGACATGCAAGTTTACCAAACGTTCTTTCTGCACACACTTTCCATTAGTCACCAAACGGTCCAGACAACTTTGGGCAAAGTAACAACTAAAGGTCACCTGGTGCGTGAACAAAGAAAACCACCAGCCTTCCGTTAGTTGCCAGAGCAGGTGAGAAAAATGTGAGAAGTCATATAAATAAATTTTCTACAGTACCTTCTCACTATTGCAGGCATACGTCCAACAAAGCAATATCTACCAAACATTTGACACTGATGGAGATGTATCTTATGCTCGAAAGTAAATGCCAACAGCAAAACATTACCTTTGCAATAAGGCATCTTTATTTCAAAATTTTTCACATTGACTTTTATTTGGCTTTCAATAAGCCAAAAAAAACCAGTGTGATTTATGCGGAAAATATCGGTTTAACAAAAGTGAAAAAGCAGACATAAAAAAAAGATGGAGCAGCATTTGCAAAATAAAACTGTGAGTAGAAAGCTAAAAGAACATGAGCTTAAAATGACAGCAAAGTAAATGTTGCATGCTTTGACCTGCAGCAAGTACTCACGACGCCTCCCACAATGTCTTCACAGTTATACTACAAAAGAAAATTGGCAACCTATAACTTCACAGTTTTTGACGTGGGGAAAAAGATGCTAGATGTTACATGTAACATAAAAAATTAGCGAAAAGAGGGGCCAACCAAATAGCTAGCTGCGTATAAAGATACATTATTGACAAAGTGGAGAATGAGCATTGAAGTGAGTTTGTTTTTTTCACTTACAACTGTACATGGGGGACAGAACAAAAATAAAACCATAGCGAGAATGTATATGCATGACATCAAAGATTTACCCATTTAGCGAATAAGTCACTATTATCTAGAAACTGGACACATCCAGAACGAAGAGAACAGCATGCACGCTGTCACAGAAAGGGCCTCCAAGCACGCAAATATATGTACATTAATGCAGTGGTATACGCTGGCCAGTACCGCTGAGAAAAGTGGGCTCACTTATCAAGTCCTGGCAATGAAAGGCCAGATGAAAGACTTGAAATTATTGGGCAAAATCTATTGAAAGTTGTGCCTCTTCGGCCATATCTGCAAAATAAACGACAGCAGAAAGATAAAGACCCTGGTGTTCGGAATGATGGATGGTTCAAACAAAAGAGGACGGCCTCACCGAGAATGGTCAGATGACATTGAGCAGTGGTGTGGGGCAACTGCTGCCTCAGATAGGCAGCGGTGGGCTTGCTGTACATGTGCAACCAGTTAATAATTCCTAGAAATTATCACAATTTTTAGAAATCGCTAGCACTGGAAAAAAAGAATATTTCAGACGCTCGTGAAACGCAACAGCATGAACAAAAGGCATCAACAGCAAATAAAAGGAAAGACAGATACAGCCTGGCAGCGAAGACTCTGAGAAACAGAAGTGCTTTAACTGGCTACAGACGCACTGTAACAAAGACAAAAAAAGGCTTTGATCATTCTGGCAGTCTGACGTTTAATCGCACTGCAAGCAGGCTAAAATATGAGCAAGCAATCCGTTGTATAGCCGTTTTGGTAGTTACGATTAGCAGTGCAACATTGTCAGACTGCGAAGGTCTTTAGTCAGTTTAGTGGCCAATATGTGTATGACACTTGCAAAGAAAATCGATTCGTCGATTTCTGATCACGTTAAAATAAGTTTGATAGCGGTCTGTTTCGTCACTATATCGTATTTATTTGTAGACCGTCGTGGTCATCGTTGTGTATAACGACTCTGTTGGCTTTGGTCACTAGCCTTTCTGGTAGTATGTGTGCGTAGCACTGTTGTTGTAATGACAAGTATAACGTTGTGTCATTGTAAGGCGTAGTAATGTAGCTTACGTTACGTGAAGGTGTTTACCGTACAGATGTGTACTTGTCACAAGAGCCAGCATTAGGTGATAACCAATCAGAGCCTGTGCATTCGAGTTTGCGCCAATTTATTTAGGACATGAGTTGAACCTAAGCTTACTATTGGTCAGACCAAATAGTAAGTAGGTCGTCTTTCAGAGTCGTCGCGAAAAATGAGCAGTTTGAGTCAGTTGGGATTATGATATGGACCGAAATGGTCATGTTTGTGTGGCATACGAAAATGCCCAGGTTGTATAACCTGTGATTTGGCTGTCGTAGTTACATTAGGGTGTTTGTGGAAACACTAGATGTATATGTGATTAGATTTGGGAAGTCCTGTGTAGATCCCTAGAGGAACGAGAGAAACAGGGTCTGTACTAGCGTAGCTAGACTATAACCTTATAGCGGTGTGTATAGGATAGAATTGGTGTGAGCTCGAGACATGATGTAGTCTGAATTTAAGCCCTTATTTTATGTGGCTTCAGCATGTGCATATTTTTGTATTACTTTACGTCTGATGATTGTATTTGCAGTTATATGTAATTATTCGTATTTGATTTGATTGCCATGTGATGATATCATCGTCACCAGTTTGGAGATTGTAACTAAACAGTGAATAGTCTGTGTTTAACTGAGATGTTGATTTGCAGTGAAAGCTGCTGATTATTAAACGGACTATTCGTATATTCATGTTATGTCGCTATTCGTTTTTGCACTAATGAAGTATTTTGCACGCCTGTACATACTAGCTGTTTATAATTACATTGTCATTTTAATATTAACTTTTGTGTCTGTTTTTTTAGCATTAGGCCTAAGTTAGCTTCAGAATAAGTTTAGCTGTAGGCCTACGGTCAAACCACACAGACAAACCTCACAAACATTATTTTTTGTTTGTACTGAGTAGAATGTGTTGATAAGATCTTTGACTATTAACTTTTGCATGTTAGTCTGATGTTGTATAATTTAGTTGTCTGTGCATGGTAGCTAAAATTTATAATTTTGTCAAATGTTATAAAATTTCGTTTTTCTGCTTAAGCTAAATATTTCTTTCAACCGTTTGTATATTCAGACGGTCTGCTATAATTAACTGTTGGTGAGTATCTGAACGATGACTTGTGACCTGCATGCATGTTCGCCAGATATGAATGGACATTGAACTGAAATAAAAACTACGAATAATTATTTAAAAAATACAAATTACCAATTAATATTATGACAAAAAATTAAGCTAAAATTATAGTTAAAGATTATTTTTAACGTAGATTTAAAATTAGAAATAAAATGTAGCCTAAGCCTTGGTAGCCACTGCAACATTGTTTATGATTGCAGGCCTACTGAGTTAAAATGTATGTCACAGCGCTCTGACTGCGACACGCGAGCTTGTTAAGCGTAGCTCCGGCCTAGCTAAAGGCTTTAAATTTACTTAAAATAAATTCACACGCACACACAGTGATTACGCTAAACGTATTTTATCTGTGTAAAATCGGACTGACAAACAAACAGACACACAGAATAATATCACGAAAGTTTAAAATTACAAAGCTACAATCAGCAAATTCAATGCCTGACGTTAATAACAGTCCCTGACGGCTACTTTTAGGTTATTAGGCGTCAGCCGGTAGCAACGACTAAGCAACAAGACAAAATAAGACAATTACCAACTTACAAAAGCCAAAATAGCTCAGAGCGTGAAATAGAGTTTTTAAAGCTACAAATACCGCCCAAAAAAGAGTTAAGCTACACTAGTATCAACAACACGCATGACCAAACGTCACTACCACGCCGTGGCTCGGGTCATGGCCAAATTAACCCAATAGCTACACAACGGACATACAACTAATAAATGTACAAAACATCAGTTTATACACTTGTTAACGGCGACATGCAATGAATGACACATTAAAAACAGCAAAAATCATGAAAAGGTGATATCACTTACCAACACATCGCCTAACTGTCAATGTGCTGTTGAATAATATCACCTTTGCTGTTTTATTACAATAACAAAGTTTTTATGTTTATGATCAATTATAAATCATTTGCTTTACACGGCCATGAAAACACTGAACCTTAAATATTTTGGGGTCACGATTTTGATCTTTAGGGTTCATGTAACGTCATCGGTCACGTGACCATTGGACTCGACATATGTGGTTTCCTATTGGTGGTCCATTGGAACCATGCATCTATCTTGCACAGTTACGGAGATATTACGCCCCAAAGATATTGGGGTCACGACCTTGACCTTTTGAGGTCACGTGAGGTCATCGGTCACGTGACCATCGGACTCGGCGTCGGCACTTTCCTATTGGTGGTCAATGATGACAGTGCTCCTGTCATGCATGGGTACGAAGATACGGGGCTTCAAAGATTTTGGGGTCACAAGTTTGACCTTTTAAGGTTACGTGACGTCATCGGTCACGTGACTGTTGGACTCGGCACATGTGTTTTCCTATTGGTGATCCATTGAAACCATGCGTCTATCTTGCACCGTTACAGAGATATAAAGCCTCAAAGTTGCATTTGCCCATGTTAAAAGCCAAAAGTTCACTGCGCATGCTCCGTGTCACGTGACCTATGGGCAGGGAACCAAAATGACCACATATTTGGAATTCCCAAGTTTATATTGCCTATTCACTATACAACTTTTATGAGGCTACAACGACGATTAAGGGTTGTTTGTAGGTGAAAATTTTATACAGAGGCATGTTTTTCAAGGCCAAATCGTTGACTGCGCATGCCCCGTGTCACGAGACCTGTGGGTAGTGGGTTCAAAATGATTACATATTTGGAATTGTTGAGGCCATATTGCCTATTCACTACAAAACTTATGGGCCTACGATGACGATTAGGGGTCGTTTATAGGTGAAATTTTTATACAGAAGCGTTTTTTGCCCAATTTTCGACTTTGGGGGGATTTTTTAGGGGTTAAGTATTAATTTCTAATTTTTTCTTCCTAAAAAACACACCCTTGCCTAAGACCGCGTTGATTGAGCCATCGTGCGTGAAAATCCGCCGACCGGTCTGACCTGTAGGTCGGTCAACAAAAAAAGGTATATATACCATAGAAAAATTT
>Ga0056128_1011509_pt1 | contig 10909 bp, 9 predicted proteins | sample WorMetLIZISLAND2_FD_71113 | JGI IMG/M metagenome (GOLD analysis project Ga0056128, IMG submission 71113) | Marine gutless worms symbiont microbial communities from Max Planck institute for Marine Microbiology, Germany - Olavius geniculatus... ... | reverse complement strand
TGGAAAAGCTTTACGGTTCCTGAAACTAGAGTCTTCCGGGCAGCCGACGGTGAAGATTTGGTGATCCTAGCTTGGACCGTTTTTGCCTGATCCACCCGTGTGACAGACAGACGGACGGACAGAATTGCGATGGCTAAGACACGCTGAAAGCAGAGCTGCTTTCGTGCGTAAAAAGGAAAAGTAACAATAAGCTGACAGCAAGTCAGAATTATCTCACGGCATGAAAAATTTTCTGCACCGCAAAGTGCCATCCAGTGTGCCTGTGTGTCTCTTGGAGACACTGTGCACCTATAAATTTACTTACTTATTTATTTTACAAAGTACTGCTAAGTAACAGTTTAACTTTGTTACTCTGTAAGCATGCCAAACGAAGCACCTGATACCTTGCTTGACTAAAGTCTTCCTGCAGGTCATTAGCACACTCAGCAAGCACCAGCTTCAGTCGCTGGACAGCTGGCTGCATATCGTCGACAACAGCGAGTCCACGCCGAAACTTCTCGCGACCACCGCCATGAATGCACAGTTCCACCATCGGCACAGCTTGATGATCACCAATAGTCGGCTTGTGCATCATGGCATGCACATTGGTCATGGATACAAAGTCACCGGGCTACACACAACAACCAGCAAACATGCTGATCAACCAATTCAACAACTAATTCCATGATCAGTCTATGATCTACCAAAAAGGTCTCCAAGGAAGCTTTCAAACACTGCTGGAGCTATTCAACAATCAGTTGCACACTTATCAGAATTAACCTACAGTCCCCAACTATTTCACCAGGTGGCTCCACCGTGACCCCTGACAGCACTGCTAGCACGACAGCTGAGCATGGCACTTGGCGGGGTTGTGGTACGGACACCACCGGCATCAACTGACGTCATGTTGAGTCTAGCAAGCATGTAAATCTAGACGCCATGAGTGACAATGGATAAACGCCAATTAGATCCAATCCCAGAGATTGCCAAAGCTATATCTTTAGGGCTGCAGTTTAGTTGCAGCTAATGCAAGATTAATACACTAATTTCTCTTTTTCTGATTAATTTACTGTAACATTAATTAGACAATTAACTAACTGCTTTGGATGACTGATTAATAATTGCCTGTTTGATTACATCAATGAATTAACTGACTAATTAATTTACCTGCAGCCTTGATATTTTACAGACAGGGTGTCCTTTCTGGTGCCAAACCAACAGTGATGACACAATAAATACCTCTAATACACATCAATAGTGATGTTACAGAACCAATATAAATACTGAATACCACAGTCTGCCAGTGTCCAGAGAGTTTTAGCAAACAACAGAAGTTGTGACAATAAATAAATCAAACTGGAAAGAACAAGAACATTACAAATGTGATGCAAAAATATATACTGAAAATATTATTCAAAAAGCATTAATGAATAAAGTGAGTTAAAAAGTACTCAAAGAGAACTAATGTTTCAAGTCTGTAGATGCAGCAAAATGGCATGGTTATTAGCCATTGTTACACCTCAAAGACCAATTGTGAACAAATAAACAAAAATGTTTTAGTATTATATGAGTCAAATATAATAAACATCAAATACATTGTAATAACACCGAAAATTGCCGACCTTGATGGACTTAGCATCAGCAAAATGATCATCATAGACCCAGAGGTCAACCAAGTGCCCTCGAGACAACCTGGCTAAGCTGTTATCAGTGACTAGTCTGTTAACAAGTCCAGGCTCATCAGTCATGTTCTGTTCATATGTTGGACTACAAACACAAACACTAGTACTGATCAAAATGCACGTAATAATGTTGTAATTAATTTCATTTATCACGTATTTGGTAAATACACAATGCATAACATAGATTTATGCTTCACGGGGTTCCCACTCTTTTAGTGACAAAAAATCCAGGACTTTTCCACAACTTTTCAAGACTCCCATAAAAAGTTCTCCAAAACCGTTTCATGGCAAATGAATATTTAAATATAATGACAAATCATCATTTACTTACAATATTCAGCGTATAGTCCATAACAAAAACTTCAGCAAAGCAGCAAAATACTGAAATTAGCTGTTTTCAGAAATCAGATTGTGAACCTATTTACATGCGATCTCTACATAAATGCAGTGTACAAATAAATGCATGATTTTCAAGGATTTTTTCCAGGACTTTCCAGCACCTTAAACTTTAATTTCCAGGACTTTTCAGAAGGCATGGAAACCCTGGCTTCATGATATTGTGCTACATGTACGGACAGTGACACTGCCAAACCACAACCATATCATGGGCCTTTCTACCACTAACCATCACTAAGTTATCAATGCTCTAAACAGTGCAATTTTTTGGCCCACCTTGTATGTGTCTACCATACTACTTGAATTACCCTCAGCTTCAACAGAATGCTATGCATCTCTTAGCTTCTACAGTGCCGCATGAACACTGAACAGTAAGCATTCGGGACAATTCATCGACCACTGAACACTTCAGAAACTAACTACAAACAAACTAGCAAAGATAAAGATAATCTGCACTAAAACCATGAAAATCAAAAATATAATAAGTACAAAAGCCACAAAAAAGTGGCAAAAAAACGTACATGGATATTTTGGTACCATCCCATACTCGCAATAACATCGACTTGTCCTCAGTCAATACACACACAGCAACGACCTGACACAATAGCAACAGAAAAACATTGCTGCAGCATAAGAAATACAACTTAAAGCTATAATTACTACAATAATTGCTAAGCTCACCACAAGTGTAAGTACGCTGTAAAATTCTGTTACAAAGCCTGCAAAACATTAAAATGGTTATCAACTCAACCTTTGTGCTGCTTAGTGTGGTAAAGAGTGCTATACCCCACAAAGGGCGTACGATGCACACTGAGTGATTATCTCCCTTTTTATGGCCGTTGAGCCTGTAGGTGGATAGACCACCAAGTCTGTGACGCATGGCCAGTGCGACGCCAGACCTACGGTTACCTTCCCAGTCGCAGAGCGTCATCACACTTTGGCCGGTACCAAATTATACTGCTTGGTGAATAGAGGCATACAAGTGTGAACAACTTGCAGTGCTCTGGACGAAAGTCAAACTAGCGACCTTGCAATCAATGGTCTGGCAGTCTGACACGCTAGCTCTACGTCACCAAGCCACTGCTTGCTGAGCATAGCAACAAATAACAGTCAGTGTGGGTGACAGCAACTAATTAGAAGACTCAGAACCCATGCAGAATGTAATATAAATTAGAGCTGTCAAGGCGTTAATTTTTTTTAATGCATTAACGCAGTGCGTTAATTTTTTTAATGCATTAATTAACGCGTAAATTAACGCACTGTCCCATCGAGAGGGAGAGTAGAGGGATAAGTTATCACAGGCCTCGCGACGTTTGAGGGGCCCTGCCTGTCTAATATAGAAAGTTAGAAACACATTTTTAAAAGTATAATCAACAATAACTAACGTCATAGGTAGCATAGAAATCAATTAGCATGTCACTGAAAATCGAAATAATTATTTATTTACAGTAGTGATGGAACGAAAACTACAGTTTAGTTACTCGAATTCATTCGATTGTCAAATAACCGCAGTTTAACGGAATATTTCAACAACTGCTTCACAAAATTTAGTAAATTAACATAAATTTACGTATGTGCGTTAATTTTTTTAAAGCACGTTAATTTTTTTAATGTGCGTTAATTTATTAACGCATTAACGCGTTAATTAACGCGTCAATTGTGACAGCTCTAAATAAATATAATGTTGTTTGATGATGACATTTAGCAGCCATTCTACATGCATCAAAGGACCATAATAAACTCAAGTTACAAAAATGTGTGTAGCTCTTCATGAATCTCAACAGCTACAGAGTGTCACCTGCCATATGGCATCAATGTCACCTACCACCTAACATAAGTGTACGCAACCTACTGTCCAGCCAGGCAGGCTGGTATTCCATTTACCTACCCAAAAGTCAAAAAGGCTAAGTTGAACATAATGAGATTGTGCACACGTCTGCATCCAAGCTGTAACAACCTGATAGCAACCATACCATTACAGCACCAGGCCACCCCAAGTCTTCCAATATCTTTGATTAAATGACCAAGTCATAAACAGTGTCCTCATAAATTACTATAAAAGAATTATTTTATTACTTTTATGTCTTCTTATCCCATCAGTGCTTTGATGCTGCTGTTTAGATGAACGAAGGACATCAATCCTGTAAAGATAATCGGTCGACTCGTGCACAGAAAACTCAGCCTAACCTGGGTTAACTCCATGAAAGTAGGCCCATAAAACAAAAAATTAAAGCAGCAGTAGTAGCTGGACTAATAAATAATAACTGTTAATTTATTACTTTTGCTCTTGGGGTTATTACTCAGCCGTAATGTTGTCACACCTGAGAGACTAGATTGAAATAGCTGTTGTAAGTAACCGCAGACAGCGTGGTGAAATCATCAGTGGATGAAGCTGCAGTCGATACATCTTGTGACAACAACAAATTATCACTGCCAGACCAGTCGATCAGATCCTTCACCTGACACAAGCTATCACTCATAAACAACTTCATTTTTTAAATATCTACAAACTAAATTGACCCAATGGTTTCTCTACGCCTTTTCAATAACAAGTTAAGAGCCCATACATGGCAAAACAGGCAGTCATTATGCTATAGATGGTCGACACTCTAGCATTCCCCTGGCTACAAACAATGGGACATATGATTCAAAGTGACCGAGTTATTTAGTAGGCTATATTACAAGCAGTACAATTGAAACAGCATACAATGTCGACAACAAGTCCACTGAACATTGCACCACAAATGTTTAACTGTTAATCGAGAACCAATAAGTGCAACTTATGTTGCTTTTTAAAAATAGAAACTTGTATTTGCCCAAGTTCAGAAAACCTAGAGAGAGTCCTGAGAAAGTTATTATCTGTAAAAAATAAAATATTCAATAAAATGAAAAATACGAGGAAAGAAGACTCTAGTTAAGAGAATAACACAAAATGATAAGTATGTGAGAAACGAACAATGGGATATCTATACAAACCCTGCGCGTATCAGCATCAGTCAGTGTGTAAGACTTTGACGATGCTGATCTTGGAGCAGCAGCCGAATCAGCAGAGTTGTCAAATAAAAGCCATGCAAAGCCGGGTCCACACTGTCCTTGCAAATCACCACTGTATGTGCATATCTGCAACAGCCAACAGACACCGGTTCAGGGTTTAATGAACACTGTGAAATTCCAACAAAACTAATTCACAGATGTCATTAAATTTTTCTTCAACTAGTCAAGTCAGGTTAGTCTAAACTGCATCTCAAAAGCAAATTTTTACTAAGTGTTTTAGCAGTAATTTGTATGCAAAAGATCCCCATTCTGTCATCCATCCAAAGTTCAGCAAAAAGCAGTGCAATTTAAACATATGAACATGGCAGGCATTAGCATTTCACTGAACAATCACTTGCCATACTGTCTATCAGTGTAATTCATTAGCTTTACGTAGCACAAACTTATAAACAAACTGACTATCACTGCTATGTTTAATCCCACAACAATTTATAGCTTTAAACTAACAGAGCACATTATAAAACAAAATGTGTTGTTATTTTTGTATTGCATCAGCAAAATACACAAATTACACATCTTTGTAGATAACATCTTTAAACACTGTTTCAATTGCAAAAACAATAATAATGAACTCGATAAATCTCTACTAACAAAGACATAAAATTACAATGAAAAAATGATAATGATAACAACGTCAGTAACGATACCAATAATAAACTACTACTAAAACTAGTACTACTAATAATAAAAATTACTGAGTACTAGTATTTTTAATAGCACCAGTACTAATATTAGTATCTTTATCATTATTGTATTATTACAATCAGCTTTCTGTCGTCACAACAAAAATCATGCCTGGAGCTAAAACTGTGGCAATCACTAGCATTCACCTTCAGTCTATGAAATCTGACGATATCTCCAACGTTAGCATCAGGAAGTGAGCGAATATCAGGCGCAAACAACAAGCACTTGAGCTTTTCACGAGAGTTCACCAACAACGAGTCATCAACAATGCTCAACATTAAACTGTAGTCTACAGACAAGTACATCACATCACATTATAAAACATGTCTAACGAGTTTTAACGTGACAATTTACTGAACTCAGCACACGGATCTTGACTGAAATTACTAAAATGACCACTTATACCAGATGCTGGAATGAGTAATCATACAGATGACAGATGACATATGAATGAATCAAATTGCTCACAGACAAATGAATACTCATTACACAGACAGACAATATCTACCAAACAAAATCTGAGCAAAATCCATGAATCTCTGTGAAGTCATAAAAAATTCATCATCATAATCAGCATATTTCAGTTTTGTCGCATTATTTTGATGCACGACAGTTTTGTTTCCGTTGACTGCTTGAACTGATGGTCATTCCACTCCGCTTTCTATAGCCAATTTTTGACACACCTTAAAAAATCATAATCATAACAACCACATTTGTATCACTGTTAGGTCATGAGTTCAATGGCACTAGTGGCAACTAACATATCCACTTTTCACATTCTGTTTAATTACACGGTTTATTTCATTTAAACTTTCAATCCTTATGACCACCTAGAGTCTCACACATGTATCACACTGTATCAGTGCATCACAACAGCAAAATAACTAACAAATTAAAGTACTGATAAAAATTGCTTTCAACAAAGTCCAGCACACATTTTTATCAACATGGGAAACACACAAAACACTTACCAGCTCCCCGGCCTCTGCTGGCAGGACGCACAAACTTGACAACTCCGTACACATTCACAGTCGTCCCCAAATTTATGTCTTTGATGGCTGTGTATCCATAAGGTGTACTCAAAGATTTTCTTTGTATGACTGGTGGTGAGTTAGTTTGAGCATTTGACGACCTCTGAGTGTCTACAGCGCATCTGTCTATCCCACTCTGTGCAGTGCTGGCACATAACCTACTGCTGGCTGCCGTAGCCTGCATCATGCTGCTTGACGTTGATTGTTCAACTACACAAGATCTGGAAGCCGTAGCTGGTGAACTGCGTCTCTTACGAGCGACACCATCATTTCTCTGCACTGTGTCTGCCACAAAGCACTGTCCACCGCTGGCCGACTGGTTTACAGCCACCGGCATATCTGAGTCCGAGAAATTTTCCACTTCGGGTTGAGCCTGTTTCCGCATCTAAACACAAATTGCAAAGTGTCCATTGTTTAAAACAGGAACAGGTAACAGTCACATGGAAATACAACAGCAGTTCAGTCAAGCACAACAAATATAATAATACACAACAAAACTAATGACATCAAACTTTACTTTGAGAATAAGCATGACTACTATTTTTACTTAGCTTGTTGCTGCCAATGCTACTTTAGTACCATTGGCCTAGACTTTCAGTGTTACAATATTAAGGTCGGGCTCTCCGAAGAACAACTTCTAAAAATTGCTCTAATAAGGTAAGTAAATTTGAATAGCATACGACATCAGTGGGAAACCTACAACACGTAGATGCAAGAAGTAGGGACCAAGATGGCCTAAAGTCTAGGCTGTAAAAAACGTGTTGAGTTGGCAGCAAAAAGGATACAGAATGGGAATCGTGAATGTCCAACAAAAGAACAAAAAGGGAATTTTTAAATAGTGGGAAACACAACTACAAAACTACGAGAAACAAAACATGTGCAAACACAAGGAGCAGAGAGCAAATCAGTCTGGTGAATACAAAGTAGGAAATGGAACATAATATTTCAACAGATATATTTGGTTTTTACATCCACCATGCTCATGTTTTCTGGTTGGTCTCTACATCTGTTAGTCGACAAAGTTTGTCAAAAAGCCTGGAATGCATTTTGATTAGGGCAGGGTGAGAGTGTGGCCAAAGAAACAAAAGATTACATTTTTATCAGAACTTTTTATCAGCACTTGTATTGAAACCCATCGAGTCTCCAAGGTGGAACCATTATTCTTGGCTTCTTGTTTTATAAGCTAAAACGGAGATCCTGTTGCCAAGTGAAAAACATCAAATCAGCAAATAAATATTTACTACAACTAATAAAACTGTTAATACAAATATATAAATTACCCAAATTTTGAGATACCGCGTATCTCCCGGCATCGCAATGACGACACAGTCATGATATCCTTGTGGGACAGATTTCGTTTCAAGCTCCACTATGAATCCAGTCAGAATCATCACATCCTGGCAAGCAACCACAACTGTCTGTTGGTGAAACAATTCACATCATGGTCAGAATATGCTGCTCGCGATGTACGACAACTCAATGGTGGCTGAATGCAACCGCCAAACAGGTGACACACTATGTACAGTCTATGTCACTGTTGGACTAGCTAAAGCCTTAAAAAATTCATGTTCTTCTGGTTGCAGTCCAGCAAAAAGATGGAAACTGAAAACGCATAATTCTTTACGCCTGCCTAAGTGACACAAACTGCTGAGACACTGTAATTGTCACTGTCAGAGATCCTGCAATGATATCCAGAATTGACTTGTTGCTACCAAAAGATCCTTTTGTTATAATTGCTTTAGCAAAAATAACAAAAGGATCTTTTGTTATTTTTGCTAAAGCAATTACACTATATTAAAATCTTAGCAGAGATTTCTTTGGCCTGACACTATGCAAAATTAATTAATTACTGACTGACAGTCAACTACAAATATATGACAGCACACATAGCACAGCATACCCCAACTTCGATATTTTGACACTTCTCGCAGACATCATTAACAAGAAACACACATAACTTTAAGCCACTCATATCTGATAGCATAAACAACATAATAAATCAACAGCCATACAGTTCAAATGCAGCACAAAATAATAACACAGCAATAAATACAGCAAATAGAACTTAGACCATTAACAATGCCAATATGACCAAAAAAATATCAGCAATATTTCTCCATAGGCTTATTAAGCTAAATTACACAAGTTATCAGGAAAAAGTTGTATAAAAGGCTTTTAAACAAATTTAGTACGTTTATTCATACATATTCACACTGCATGTGCTCTGCATACTGGACAACATTCAATTCTCAGTAACAAAGAAAGATTCACACACTGTGTTATGCTAAGATTACATGTTCAAAGTACAGTATTTCTCAGTGTTTTCCCACTGCAATGATGCACAAACAAAAAGTACTAGATCTCAATCCACATCAGCTACCAAATGTAATGTTTCTTTTCCAAAGATGCATTTTCTGAAGATTAAAATAATCTGAAGAACAGCTAAGCTTAAATATTTTTGCATGCTTTGAAAAATACCTTCACTGAGTACTGTCTTTAGAAATGTGCGTTTTGGTGTTCGATGGACTGCATATTTAGTCAGTAATTTTCCCTAAACACACACATACACAACAACTCATGGCAAATAAAAATTATATACAAATACAGAAGTAGTAAACGAAAACTCTAAAATTTTAAAGTATAGAAAAAAGTGTACTATAGACAATAACAGATAAACACAACTATCAGCAAATTATAAATAGCCTATATGAAGTATTGTTTCCACAGACTGACAGACATTGTCTCAAAATAAATATGACATACCTAACTAACATAATTGTTTAAATAACATATCATACATCATACCTCAATATAATGTTGTGAAGTATCAAGATCCACTCTGATCTTATTAAACGTAACACGAGTTAATGATGACATCGAAGGTTCAAACTCATCATTGTGGCCAAGCCAATACACATCTACCATTATTATGAGCTCTGAACACAGTATATAAATTGTGTTAAAATTGTGAAACAATACTCATATGCATTGACTGACTATACCAAAATGAGTCGGTTTAAAATGCGACACCGTACTAAGTCACAAACACGCTGATAACATGGCAATGGTTTACTAGTCCTATGGTCAACATGTCCAGGTTTGCTACTCTAGTCCAATGGCTCACCATGTGCATCTGACACAACAAAAACTGGCATTGTAACCAAGACACATGGTCAGAGTTCGACCAAAACAATGAACAAAAAAGCTTAGACAAGCCGGTAGGCACTGAGCTGGCTTTCGTAGATCATTGTTTGCACATAAAGCAAATAATAATACCGTACAGCAATCCAGGGGCTAGTGTCTGGGGCAGGAATGAGACATTGGTGTTAAGTTTCGACGTGAGGTAGCTAAAAGGTGCAAAGTCAGAACGCTGAAAATTTTACCTTCACCTGAAACATTTTAGATATAGTGCGGTGGATACAAGTCTGTAAAAAGGGAATGGATATGTAAACGCTGTGTCAAAATTTCATGAAGATCAGTGCAGGCAAACTTCAGTTACATGATGGCAAATTTTTAATACAACTAGAAGGCGCTCGTGAGAGTGCATATCTCTGCCAAATGAAGTAATCTAAACATTACTAATGCTACTACTACAACTACTAATTACTACACCTACACCTACTACTACTACCACAAACAGCTAGTAATGACGTCATTGTTATTGTGACGTCATATGCTAATGAGGGCAGATGGCACCACTAAACGTCATAGTGTGGGAAGCTTACGATGACCAAGGGCGGTATGCATAACAATGTTGTAACTTCACTTCCAAACTAAAATCGATTTACGTCGGACGTAGCGCTAAGTCGGTATGCATAACGACAACGTAGCACTAGTTAGACGCCTATGTCCGAACTAACTCTAGTCGCTCCAGTGACCTGTCATAAATATTTAATCCGTCATTGTCAATGTAAATTAACGTCGCTAAGGAGAATCTGCAATCACGTCATGAGTCATAAAGGACTTCTGGTAAGTCAACTACACTATTGAAACTAACTGCAGTATTAAAAGTTGCTGAATAAAACTTTTAGCGTTCAATAATTTTCATTTATTCGCATCGCGCATTCTTACTTAGCCCATGGA
>Ga0056128_1011504_pt1 | contig 10914 bp, 6 predicted proteins | sample WorMetLIZISLAND2_FD_71113 | JGI IMG/M metagenome (GOLD analysis project Ga0056128, IMG submission 71113) | Marine gutless worms symbiont microbial communities from Max Planck institute for Marine Microbiology, Germany - Olavius geniculatus... ... | reverse complement strand
GGACGGATTTGCACGAAATTTTGCACGGGGGGTCGTCTCGCGGACGTAATCACCTGTTTCAAATTTTATGTCGATCGGTTGAGGCGTTTCGGATCTGCGTGGGGTCGAATTTTGCCATTTTCCCTTTACTTAGCCAGTCGCCATTAACACAGGGCTGTGCTACCGCACGCCTGTGATACACTATGAACACGTTAGTCAGTCGTCGGCAATTTTAGCTACACTAACCACTGGTTATAACCATTTCGCAAGTAATTACAGTAACTATTTTTTAAGTGGTAGTAAAATGTAGTTATGATTTTTTACGGTAGTTACAACTACTTGGCTACTTGACAACTACTGTATAAACTGATTATAAACAGAATCTATCACTGTACCCGACACGCTGCTCACTTAGACTAAATGGCCGTTATTCATCAAGCGCCGCATTCAGACACTGGTGTAGGTAGAAAGGCAACACAAATTAAATTACAGTTTTTAATGCCGTGGTAAAGAATCTAAGCGTCAGAACAAAAAATAAAAGGCTTTTTCTTGCATTTTATTTCCGTGAAATATGTCTGCCTGTATTGTTATGTTAGTTATTGCTTGCAGTGGCTTATATTTCGATACCTGTTGGGCGCAGCTTGCGCCCAGTGTATAATAGGGGGAGGTTTTGTTAAGGGTGTAGAATGTAGATCAACACTTTCCCCTTATTTTTCACCTTGCAATCTACACCGTTAACAAAACTTCCCCCTATTTTATACTCCCCTCTATTTTTTACTCTAGATTTTTAACGAAACTTTTCTCCTAGAAAAGGAAAAAAGCCCAAAAAGGGTTGGGAAACTTGCGTTTGAAAACAATGGGGGGTAAACTTGAGCCCAAAAATGGGTGAAAATTGCACTCGATTTCTACTCTAGATTTGGGGGGAATAGAAGCCACTATTTCCTTGTACGGTCTGGTCTGTAAGAGTTACGTGTAAACCATTAACTATCATGCATTCATAACGTCATCGAGAATTATTTTCATAGCCGGTTTGCTGGCAAAATCATTGGGAAACATGAGAACACGAGTTGTTCAAGATTACGTCACATCCTATACCTGTCATGAAATATTAGTAAACTTTTGAATACTTTAATTCACTTATTTCAAAGCTCACCATTTCACAACGCCAATGAGCTGAATTAAACCTTTGTTGACTAGTTTGTTGACGTTTCGGCAGCAGTCGTAGGTGAGAAAGATGGTAGGACCCTTTATTGATTTCCATTTTTTTTCATTTTTAATCTATGACTTAGTTCAAAATGTGGCGACGCGTTTGTAATGTGATGGGATCTTTACTCTAACCTACTGCAAAGCGTACTAATGAAAGAATTTTGATAATAGGTCAGCATTTCATGCAGTTATGAGAAAAATCGTTAATAAGGTATATTATTTGTGTCTGTAGTAACTATCAGATGATCTTCGGGATGTTCTTTGAGACGTCGCTGGCTGCTTTCCTGGCCTACTGTCCAGGACTTGACAAGGGTCTCCGCATGTATCCTCTCATGTACGTCGTCTGCCCCCTTCTGTCTCTGTCTTTCTTTCTGTATGTGTCTCTGTCTGTCTGTCTGTCTGTCTCTGTCAACTAATAGAACGTAGCAGATTTACCGCCGATTTATTGCTTTTTCTGATAATTAATCAGTTCAACCGTTCTGTCTCGTTAAACACTTAATTACGTTACCTGTAGCTGGAGTATTATAGCCGCTGGCCTTCGAACTTGCAAGATATGTAGCCTAGATGCATTTTTTTTTAAAAAGGTGGATAAAGTTTTAAAATACGTCGCGAAATTGCTCAGTTCTAATAGTAATGTAAGATGACAAACATCGTTGTGGTGGAATTTGAAATCGGACCTGTCATTTTTAACCGTCTGGTCTACACAGCTCACTGATTTCAATTAGGCTTATAGTATGAACTACGAACTTCACTATAGACTTGCGATGAACAGACTCAGTGTTCGTTTTTTTCTTGTTTGCGAACAGTTGGTTTTCCATGTTCTAATAAATTATTTAATTACTACGTTATGTCGAAGAAAGTGCCTGCATCAAACTTATCTTATGCTTGTGAACGCGTGCGTCGAATATGCCACGTTGGTGATTTCATAAACGAACTGACGCTGATCGGCCATGTTCACTTGTTAGCTTTCTAGTTAAGTGGCCAAAAATCGGCAGTCAGCTTGATCTGAGATTTAATGGACGATAAGTCGCTAACTGGCGATTGAAATTTTAAAAAACGATTTTCAAGATAGTGAGTGAATCGACGATTAAATGCCGAAAGCAGTTGGTGATAAGTTTAATCAGCTTTTTAACATTCAAATTATAGTTGTTTTTGTTAGCTGTTGATGACTGTATGCCATAGATGTTAAAAACATTGATTTGCAAGTAAAAAACTTAAAAAACATGTTTTTTTTCGCTTTTATAAAAAACATTATTAAAAACATGCATAAAAAAACATTAAACTGCAGATGTTTCCAATCGCTACTTTTTCGCCATTATACATGCAAAGAATATCTAACTCAGATAACTAAAAACAAAAACCTACCATTTGTAAAGACTAAAAACCGGAATGTACTGAATGTACACATCAAAAACAGCTGAACGCTATTTGCCCATGAGAAATAAATCATATTTGTAATTTTGTACATTTATGTTTTAACAAGAACAAAAAACATGACATTAAAAAGCACAAAAACATTTATAAAATATTTTTAAAAACAAATAATACAAAAAGACATAATTTTTTTTAAAACACGAAAAACATGTTTTTTGAACTTTTATAAAAAAACATTTTAAAAATGTTCTTTACATCTATGCTGTATGTTATGTCTAGGTGGACCTGGTGGCTTGTTCCGATGCCTTTCAGTGCAGCAATCTTTATCTATGACGAGGTATAGCGATTTACATCTGTCTGTCTGTCTGTCTGTCTCTGTCTCTGTGTGTTGTTGTCGACCAAGTAACAAGTCGAGCTATTGGCATGGTTGTCGTCCGTCCATCCGTCTGTCACGGATGTATTGTGGCTAAGCTTTAGGTTGTAGAGGAAAACATTTTACACGAATACTTAATCATGTGTCTTAAACTTGGGTGCGTGCACAATTTCAGCCAACAAGGGGAACTTTTTCAAATTGTGGCTTGAATGGAAGGCGGGTAGGGAAATGTGTGTGTTTCAACGGAAAACTGTCAATATCTCGGAAACGGTGAGAGATACGGCCAAGATTTATTATTAATCACTAATTAAAAGTGGCTAACACCCTTTCAGATAAAACAAAAACCGTCAGTCTTGCCTCACCTTGAAGGTCACTAACAACCAGTACGGTCTGCTATTTTAGCGACAGCTGGGCTTTTTTTATTTCTTTGCCCTTTGCCGCTAGAGCCGACAGAATTATATTTTCTCAAAGAATTAAGACGTTTTATAACTCTAATTAATTGGAATTAGATTTACATGTAGCTTTTAACGTGCTAGTTAATTTGAGCTGGATCTAGACGGCATAAGTGTAGTTTGTTATATGTCGAGATGGTTAAGCTGTCCGCAGAAAGTAGTAGCCGCTTGTGTTGTCATGCTGTCAGCTCGTCTATCCGTCGTTCTCTGATATTTTTTTTGCGTTATCAGTGTAAAGCAAAGCTTCATTTTTAACGGACTTTTACCACTGACGCATCTTGGACACAGACGATCTGGTCAGATTTTGCAGCCTGACACACTAGAAATCAAGATAAGAGACGAATAGGCTATTAATTCGTTGTAACATATTGCTTTTATTTGTGTCGAAATCGTTTTGTTTTTTTTTATCTTGCCTTCCTTTTTTCTAAAAATGCTTTACGCGCGATAGCAGAATGCTTCGTGCGTCTTAGCCATCGTCTAGGCGTCTGTCCGTCTGTCTGTCCGTCTGTCTGTCCGTTTGACACACTCGTGATCTGTATCAAAACATTGCAAGCTAGGAGTACCAAATCTTCACTGAGGGCTGCCACAAGAACTCTAGTGTATCGTGACAAAATTTCGTGCCCGTGGGTGCGGGGGTTCCCCTCGAACTAGGCGTCAGAGAGGGTACCCCCTAAAAAGACGTTATTTTTCCCTTATTGGCTCGTATAGTGTGAAAACGGTTGCAGATAGGTACAGACATGCTCTTATCATAACAAGCACTGGTGACAGGCTTTTTGGATTTATCAGCATCGATGACCTTGAACGACCTTGAACCCCTCAAAAAGAGGTTTTTAGTGAATTTTTCGCAATTTTTGGATGCAGCGCACATTTCAACACTAAATTGCGACGAAATGGCTGAAAATAGCCCAAAACAACCTGCATATATAATTTTCAGCATTAAACGTTGATTTTAGCAGTCCAAGTCCTGACCCCCTACGTTTAAGGAGGCCGGCGCAGGCGGGCGTCAAAGACAGCTACCCCTCTAAGAAGTGGTTATTTTACCGCAATTATCTCGTGTGAAGTGAAAACGGTTGCAGATAGGTACAGATATGCTGCTTATCATAACAAACAATAGTGACAAGCTTTTTATTGGTGTCAACGTCGATGACCCTGAATGACCTTGAACCCCCTAAATAGGGGTTTTAATGAATTTTTAGCGATTTCCGGCTGCGACACGTTTTAAAAGCGAAATGCGCCGAAATGGACCTGGACAACCTGCGTATGACAATTTTAGCATAGAACGTAGGCCTACATTTTTAACAATCTAAGTTTCGATCTCTTAAATTCAAGGAGTCTTCCGTACAGAGGTTTCAAATTTAAGTACGCTTTTAAGATGGCTCGGTAGTCTAACCGTAACGTGCCGGACTTGTAATCCTGAGGTCACTCAGGGGCGCAGGTTCGACTTCGCACCGGGACATTGCCGGGTAACGACCTTAGGCAAGTTGTTCACACACATGTGCCTCTGTCACCAAGAGTATAATTTGGTACCGGCTTCACCGCTGGGACGTAAACAGGCACACCGCGCGATACACTGGTCCCGTATTTGTGGTCTCGCAGTGCAAAAACTGGTGTCTGGCTGAGGGCCTTAGGAAACGGAGATCAGCGCCGCCCTAGGGCCGTAAGGCTCAAGAAAGACTTTACGTTTTTTTACGCTGTAGGCCTACACTGATTGCCAAAGTGGCAGACCTGACCGCTGCTATCGCGCGTCACGTGAGCTTTGCTTAAATTACTTGTACTTTGTGTCAAGGGGCTTCTGTTCAGCGCCCAGTGAAAAATAGGGGGTTTGTTAAGGGTGTATTTAAAATAAAATTGTTATCACCACGAGCGCTGTTTTAGCTTGAAATGCATTACAAACCGTTTGGCAGCCGTGCTCTTAGTTAGACTAAAGGTGTGGAGCCCCCGTGAATGACAGGAGAAAGGAGAAAGGGGGAAGGAGAAAGGAAAGATAGTAAAGAAAAGGGGGATAAATGGTGAGGAAATGGAGTGCGGAAAAAATATGGCAGGAAAAAATGGGAAGGTGTAGGTAGGCGAAAGTTGAGACCGATTTCGATTCGAAATTTGCGGGGGAGTAGAAGCCCGTGCTTTATGTTAGATAAGAGAATTGATTGGGTTATACTTCGAGTGAAATCTCAACGGTTGTATAACGTCTGTTTGTTTCTCTGTGTGTGTGTGTTTGTAGTGTCGTAAGTTTATACTGCGGCGCACGCCTGGTGGCTGGGTAGAGCGTGAAACCTACTACTAGTAAGCTTACTACATTCCACCACACTGCTTAGAGACCCGTCTACCTACTTACCTGCCTGCCTCTCTGCTAGTGCCAGACAGTCAGCCCAGGGACCTACACCGCTACAGCTGAATGACGTCATTATCATCGTCATCATCATGACGTCACGGTGACGTCACGGTGCTGCTACTGCTGCTGAGAGGCTTTTACCAGCCGGGAATATATAGCAATACTCATTTTGCCTGTATATAAGCCTGTATTTAAGTTGCTATTGTTGGCCATTACCAAGTGTACGTAAGCGTACCATTTACACTTCGCAAAGTTTCGCTTCAAACTTTAATTGCACGTGTTTTGCACATTTTTGCTGCACTAGGCCTAGCCAAAAGCGATAAATTATTCACTACGATTCAGCTACTTAGTTGTAAGTTGTTGTCGGCTGTTAAACGCTTGTCCGTCGCTACTCGCTGTACAGTAGTCTGTTACTCGCTAGGCCATCTTCTGCTACCATGCGAACAGTCAACACTGTCTGAGACGCTGATGATGATGATGATGATGATGACGTCACTGACTGATGCAGTTGCCTTCTGGGATACATTTCCCGCTGACTGCGTGCGCGGCGGGTGGGGGAGGGGTGATAGGACCAAATTCAGATACCCGGTACTGCGATTGTTTTTAAACACTGCGGAACTGCTCGGAAATCCTCGTTCGTTTGTACTGATAAATATGTTGTATGCTGCACGAAGTTTTTGTCACGCATAAATTGTTCGGTTTGATTTGTGTTGAAAATGTTGGCGGCATTGCGCCTATTGGTGGAGCGGGGAGTGAGTATAGGCCAGTAAATAAGTAGGTGCCAACTATACAGGACGTCATATCTATTACTGTAGGTAGCTGCTGTCTTGCACCTTGTGACGTCACAGGTCACGTGGTTAGCCGCTGCCTCTGTGCATGCCTAGGGTTCGTACACGGTCCGAAAGTCCTCAGAAGTCGTGGAAAATGTTGTGGAGTCCGGCAAGTTTAGCAAAATTTACTATAGATTTTAATAAGATATCTGGTTTGAAATACCAGCTCGGTTTTAAAGACCGCAAAATGTGTGCTATGAACGCCTTAATCCAGTGTCATGCGATGGATAAGGTCAATCTCGTTCATTGACTTTGTTCGCTGATTTTATAAGTTAATTATAAACGACGCCAACAAAAAATTGTTTGTCTTATCACATATCAGAGTATTTGGTGGTGGAGCAACTTAGAAGTTTGCTTATTTGGGTTTTGGAAAGTGCTGCAAACTGGTCTATTGGCAAGCCTGTACGAACCTTGTCTGTCTGTTTGTCTGTCTGTCACATTCTAGTAATTTGTAGGCGCACAATGTTCCCATATTCCATTCCTTGTTCTGTTAGCCTGTTCTTTTACTTTCATAGGCGTACTGGTGCACAGGCGGTACCATGGCCACTGTGGCCTTGGCCTTGGCACGTTTTGGCCTTTTATGGCTTTTGCTATAGCACTTTTTGTACTAAAATGTGAATTTTGAAAAAAAGTAAACAAGAATTAGTGAAAGTTTTGTACTACGCTGGAATATTTTAATAATTCGTTCAGGAAATATGTTTAGCTACAGCAGATCTTTAAAGACTTAAGAATTCAGTTTTTTTTGGGGGGGGACTTCGTCTGCCAGAGACGCCTAACATTGTCTGGGGAACCCGGTAGGAGTTCAGCCCCCTCCCCAGAAGTTCACTCTGGTCTCCACATTCATGGCCATATCAAAGCGTGCCACCGCGCCGCCATGTACTTGTAGCTAGCAGATTATGCCGTACATACTTAGCGGACGTCGTAGTTTGGCTATCTGTCGGACTTAGTAAATTATCTTACGTTATCATCATCATCGTCATTATCGTCATAATGACGCAATGACATGCATAGGCATACAGAGGAAGCAAGAGCTTTCTGTGACAAAAATTTACCTCGAATACTCCCAAATTTGCTCTGGTGAATGTCAGTTCAATATTTGTGCTGGATTATGCTTTTCCGCCAGAAGTGTTTTGTGACGTTTAAAAACGCACCAAACTCGTTTTCGGCCCGAGTTCTGACCCGAACTGGCCGTTCAGATCCCTAGCTGGTGGAATACGGGGGAGGGGGAAGTTGGGTTCCATTTTTTCCTGTGTGGGCTAATTTGGTAATAATGATGATGATGATGATATTATGTGCGCTGGTTCTGTAGATTTGACGGCTTCGTCGGATTGTTGATATTATTAGTTGATTATTTGACTGCACAGACATACCCCACACATTGACAGCACGCACTGCAATACGCTGCACTGTTCTGTGGTTATGTAGGATACCTCGACTGACTCTTATGTGACTCTGTCAAGCTGCAGCTTCGGGCTGGATCTTAAGGAAATAGGCAACGTTGTTGCCCAAGGGTCTCCACAAGTTTCGTGAAAAAAATAATCATAATCGTGATTATTTTTTTTTCAAGTACTTGTATCCATTTAGCCTGAAAACATAATTACTCCAGTAGGCTTACCCTACTGTTTGCTTGGTTTCTCTGATACTTTCAAAGCAAAGTGTTTCGATTTGATTCCCAATTTTTGCACGGCCACTGAGAATTGATGATTACGCAAAACCGAATCCGACCAGAAATTTTGGCAAATAGGCCTATCCTCGTTTCTTTAACGCTATTGGGATGTTTTTTTCTTGCCAAATTTAGGCTCACTTCGCTGGATGACTGGAAATATGCCGTCGTTTTTGCCGCATTTTTATTTCTAGTATTTCAGGGTAGGGCCTCACATATCTCATCCGGCCCTGCTGTAGCCTAGATCTACAGTGTATTTCTTATTTAAAGTATATTCGTGTAACTAATAATGACTGTAAGCCTATACTCGTTGGTTATTCGGTTTGTTTGTGCGAGTGCGTTATGTCGTCGCCGTTACGTAGCAAGCACTAGGCCACTGTATACTAGAGTGAGTTGGTTTGTTTTTCTGCGGGCATCGCTAGCTAAACACTATGCCTAGTCGTCGCCGTGCACCTGTTTATTGTTGCCATAGTAACGTAGACTGACGCATTATAACCGGTGGCGGATTTCAGACATCTGCTGCCCCTAGGAAGTTGTGTAATTTCATTCCGTTGTGGAAACTCTTATTTTGGGGAAATTTCGGGGCAAAAGTGAAAAGGGAAATTAAGGGGCAATATTGGTATTAAGCGACACGGGGTTTAACGGGAAACTTTAGTTTTAAAACTAAAGGGAGAATGTGCAGGGGGAATTTCAACTTTGATTCCGGGATTGACCCAAGCGCGTCTAGTCCTTAAATACAAGCTACTGTGGTTTTTCCTCCATAATCACTTTTACTTCTCGGCTCACGCTCGTGTTAGTGGCTTAGTTGAATAAAATAAACTAAAATTATCAACACTGCAAAACGGTAATGTTCCAAACGCACTGACCACTGACTATTAGTTTGTCAAATAGTTGTGAAAAATAGCAAAGCATATTTCAACAGATGTCCCTTTCCCCTTTAATTAATAATTAATTGTGTCACCTTAGGCAGCTGTATGCCTAGTCTGCCTGAGCTTAAATCCGCCATTGTGCATAATATGCGTACAGAGCGACGTAACTGAACTGATCTGAACGGAACTAACATGGTTTAGTTTTTGACGAACTGGCCAATGGGCAAGCAGTATTTCATTACAGTCGGCACAGTCTAACGGCGTCGGTGACTACCTGACTACTCGCACGTACGTATCAACCTATGACCAATCGCTTCGCCCTGCTTGCCGATTGGTCAGTTCGTCAAAAATTAAATAGTGTCAGTTCAGTTCAGCTACGTCGCTCTGTACGCGCCTTAACGTAACGTAACGTAACGTGCCTGAATGCCTTGCAGCCAGCTGTCATGATGCTACCAGCTGATGACGAATTGACGATGGTGATGACGTTGATGATCATATAGGAAACTTGTTGAATGACATTTTGACATTCCATCTGTTAGAGCGTGCGCGCATATACCGCGGTACGTCGATCGTTCGTCGCGTCGTTGGTCGCCGTTAGTTTTGATATTTTTGTAGTTATAGCCGCTGCTGCCGCTACTGTAAATACGGCTGTCTCCCTGCGCAGACTAGAGAATGATAATATGTGAGTAAGTAACGTTAGACGTCAGTCAGATTAGGCCTATATGAGATTGCTGTTGTGTTGAGTTGTTGGTGTCATGGGCGGAGCTTGGCTCCGTGTGGGCGGAGCTTAGTCCCGTCGTAACTCTGATGCATTCATTCATTCCGTTCGATCGATCGTTCGTGCGCCGGTCACTTGATTGATTTAAGCAACTAAAACGTTTAATAAACTGTGTCGGGTCGTTTTGCTTTTTTTTGTTCAACTAGTGTTGCACTTTGCGGTGAGAAAAAGAATTACCAAACGATATTACACAAAGGTCATGATTACATGAGGAAAAACGGACTAAAACATATTCACAAATATTTTTAAATGCTCGGTGTTTCACTTTAGGACTACATGTAGGGACGATTAAAACATTAGTAAAAAAGGAAAAACAATAGTAACCGCGACCTAGCGGCGCTAGGAAAGTGACATCATTTCACAAATGTCTAAACGTGGTTATGTGTGAAGTAGAACACAAAACAAGAAGCCCAGCTGTCGTCAGGATAGCCAACCGTACTGCCTGGCAAGTTGGCAACACGCAGTTTGAGCGGCCGCTATTTTTCCTAGAACGTGGACGACAGAAAGTCGGCTATGGTGGTACCGTTGGATAGGGCGTTGGTAAAATAGGCTGTCAGTAGTAACTATGCGGCTAACTTGGGCGGTTTGGCCGCAACTCGCAATGCAAGTATTTGGAAGTACTGTCAGTACCGCTATCTGGGGGAAATCGGGGGACGTAGAAGATCCGAATTGATACCACAGGTTAGGCCTAGCGGCAGAGAAACCCTACTTGCATTTTCAGACAGTACGACGTATCGTTTAGCGACAATTCAAACGTTACAGATAGAGCTGCGGATTTTAACGATTAATTTAATCGTTAACTAACAAAGAATATTAACGATTAATTATATTTTTAACGATTAATCAACTCAGCCTTTTACTTACTCACGTACGATATAAATCGGCTGCTCTTGATGACTTCCAGCGGCGTGTGACTGGTATCGATGGTGTTGAGATCTTGTGCATTGCTACTGCATTGGACCCACGACACAAAACTTTGCGATGCTTGTCGACAGAAGATAAAGGTGAAACCTGGACGGCTATTGCAGCCAAACTGTCTGCTGCTGTTGACGCAGAGGCTC
>Ga0056128_1011502_pt1 | contig 10915 bp, 7 predicted proteins | sample WorMetLIZISLAND2_FD_71113 | JGI IMG/M metagenome (GOLD analysis project Ga0056128, IMG submission 71113) | Marine gutless worms symbiont microbial communities from Max Planck institute for Marine Microbiology, Germany - Olavius geniculatus... ... | reverse complement strand
AACAACGAATATTTACTACACTAAGTCAAGACTCAAGACAGTCAATGTCAACTACTTAGTGCTGAAGTGCGAAACGTAGCAAACAGCAACATCCGTACAAAAGCTGCTGATAAAACTCTGAAATTGTCATAAATTAAACTGAAAGCGCTAAAATTCACGAAAAATCACGGATTTCACGGAAATCGGCGTTTTTCACGGAAGAAGGCCAATTTCACGGCCGTGAAATCGTGAATTAATTTGGTTCATATAGATGACGTATAAGGCGATAATCAGCTGTAGTTTACTAATTTAGTTGTTTCCAAATTGCAATAAACATATTGGCCTATGTCTACAGCACTGCAGTTGCAATTCTTTATGGTGCAAGCCGTTAATTTATCAGCGATAATTGTCAAAATGAGGTGCGAGTTACTTAATCCATATAATTTTGTAATTTTCAATGAATTTTATTATACGTCATGGACAATGTCTCGGCGAGATGTTGAAGCTCCCAAGACTCTAGCTTCAAGGTCTCGGCCAGCATCTCAAAAGCTGCAACGTCTCGTCTCGGAAAAAATTTTGATCGTCTCAGTCTCGAAGACATGGGTCTCAGGTCTCGTATCGGCCCAGAAGGTCTTGTGCACATCCCTGAATTTTAGTGCAAATTATGAGCAATTTAATGTCCCATCAGTGCTCCAATGACATTGACTAAACAACAGCAAGCAACGGTGAAGACATTCAGTCTGCTAAAACTCCCCCTTCAAAAAATCACAACTTTTTCCTAGCATAATATGAAGCAATTCTAGGAAACTGAACTGGTCCACCAAAGCCAAAGTAATAAAAATGTAATGTATAGTAGATGTTCTTGTAGTAAATGCAACAAAACTCTCGACACATAAAAAGTACAAGAAAATGTAGTTTTACTGATGTACAAAATGTACAACTTTTTTCATTCTAATACATTCAGTTGCAAATCTTTTCAAATGTGCTTCGTACCTCTCAGCTGCTCGCAGTTTATCAGACCCACGTGTGACATTCTTCATACTCCAATCAGCACAGTGTGCAAAGCCTTCTTGCAGCAGCAGCTCTGATATATTCCCATTCTACAGTGTGGTCCAAAAAACGGCACAAAGTTAATGACACCATAATTTTCCAACCGTACATCATTGAGTCAGGTGGTTTTCAGCAAAATGTTCGGAAAAAAAATTCTTTACATGACTAAAGTCAGTATTTGAATACAACAGTTAAATATGCTTTGTTATTGCCGATGGCAATTAAACTAAGCAAAAACAGTATTACCCTTGACACTGCGGTCCATAAAAACGTGCCACTTTTATTTTTTAATAACTCCGTGAAACATTAGTCGATCTTATTAATTTCTGGCACGCGACATTAAAAAGAAACTTGACGCAAATGTCTGTAGTTCTAGCCACCTCGCTCCAAAATTGTCGCTACACTACCTTGTGAAATGCAGAAGTCGGAGTTTGACCATTGACGTAACAATGAATTCATACTGGGCAGTGCATGCGTCAGCTCAGAAAATTACTGATACCACAAAATCATTGAAAATTTGTTGCTTCGTTTTCATTATAAAATTGTAAGTCGACAAACTGAAATGATACATCAACAGCGACTGGGCTGCTTGAGTCATGCAGTTACTGAACGTGGTGTTGGCAAATGGTGTCAACGTCTACCGCTTGCATTTGTGCTGCAGGAGGACATGTTGAGCAAATGCTAAAATAAAGATGATGTGACGTGACACGTGTGACTTTTTGAGTGATAATAATCGCTAATTGTGTTTGCCGCTATTCAGTTAACATCTGGTGAATGATGGCCACTTAAAGGTCCCAGCCTAAGGCCTTAAGGCCGGCCATGAATTTCATAGTCTCTGCGACGTGGTCTCACAATGGCAATTGGATCAATGGCGCATTCTGCACATTATTACGACTGTGTACCATGTACCGCATACAACCTCTCCCAAACTCTTGCATGCATTCATTTCGTCAACAAAGTAACCCATCCGTAGGGTGGGTACTTTGCTAGTATTTATAATTGCAAATGAGAAATTCACGAATGCACTTATCAGGGCTCTCATAAAATCACATGTCCCAGGGGATTGTGTTGGAAAATCCGATGGTAGACTGAAGAAATGTCATGCAACAGCGAGCCCAATTTTACGCTGTTTGTGCTGGCACTCCAAATTGTTCCTGTAACACTCTATAATGTCATACATTATAATGATGTCATATTCGCTTTAGGCTCATACGTGTTTAGGAGAAACATGTTTTATTGCTGTATAAATTTTGAAAAGTTTTTCAGTATAACACATCGACTTGTAAAACTTTTTAACGCCCCTCGTAGTAATCAAATGCACAGTGCATACGTGACAGTTCATTGCATTGTGACAAAGAATGTCAATGTTACACAAATGCAGATACGCCAAGCTTCTCAGCACTTCTAAGTATATTTTAACAACTGTTTGACATTGCCTATAGTAATCCTAGTGTCTGTCATTATGTGCCTCTCATTTGTTAGCAACATGTGGTGCTAGACAACTGTGTTTTTAATTGCTTGATCAAACCACTAGCAGTCAGTCTCAACAGTTCCTGAAGCAGCATAAGATATACAACACAGACAGAGTGGTACTTACAGGGTGAAGAACAGTGCCAAGCAAGTTCTGGTTTGATGCACCTTCAAGCACAATTTTCACATCCCGTTGCAGAAGACGCACTTCCGTGAAGTACTTAGCCTCGTCAGCAAATGGCTCTGCTACTGTCTTGTCCCCTTCAATCCTGAACATCGGACACTACACACAACCACATAGCAGTGATGTTAACAAAGTGACCAAGGCCAAAGCCAAGGACATGGCGTTCAAGGCCAAAGCCAAAGACTTACAAGAAAAGCGAGGCCAAGGATAAAAACTTGGAAATAAGGACAAAGTCAAAACAAAACACATCCAAATGCTACAACCACAACGATAATTACTAGCATCACAGGTTTTGATATTTAAAGTCCTTGGTATTATGGCCGGGGGCTTTATCTCAAGGCCAATGACACTGCTCTTTGTCCTTGAGGCACCTAGAGAATGAGAACAAATCTTTGAGGACACATCACTGTCACATAGCCAGAGCTGTAACAACAATCACACCATGGACTAGTGGCCAATGATGCTATGAGGTGTACGTTCTTCCATAAGCGGATATAAATTCTGCTTCAATCTGTGCATTTTTTGTTTTATCGTCTTTTTTGCATGTTTTTCATTCGTTGTTTCTGATGTTGTTCATCTAAATAGGCAGACCGTGTGCATCAGAAAGGCTGCATCAATGACTGCTCTTCTGTTTAAGCAGTGTTCCACAGAGTACAAACATCTATACAGATGCGGGAAACATTCGACAAGTCAAAGAAACGAAGAAGCCGTTAGAAAGCTGACAACATATGGCCAACAGACCTTGATACCGGAAAGCATGACAGTAATGTACTGGAACGAAGGTAACAGGAATGCACGAACAGTGCAGCCATCACGCACATGCTCAATCACAGCTGAAACATACACATACAAACATTATACCATAAATGGCACACTGCCCCAGACCAAACTGTGAGAGCCTACAGCACTCCCCCAAAACAAGACTCCGTAGTTAGATCTAGGGGATGGTCAAGAAAAAAAGGCAAAAAAACAGAAAATAAAAAGAGAAGACAACAGGGAAAAATGTTGGGGGAACTTACTCCAGGATGTAATAGACAGCGCTGCACATAAATGAATTCTATTCTTTACATGCTGCTAACAACCAACCATCCTTAGTGCCAGCCTGCCAGGGCTTATCCCTGTGGGACACTGGCACAGAGTATGCTTCGTAGCTGATGTCGGAGGTCATTACCATTACCTTGTAATGTGCACACATGACAAGATGTGTGGTTGTCACAAAACATCTAATTGACAATCATGTATTGTATATGTATTTAATGCAAGTTTCATATACCAAATTAAGAACATTCACGTATGACTTAACACAAAAATAACGAAACATTACTGAGCTGCATAATTATACAATACATATACACTGCTTGGAATTAAATGGCAAACTGCAAAATAGACAAACAATACAGCAGTGTGAGCAGCATACCGTCAATTTCTTTGTTTTTATTGGACTCCACAAAATGTCGCGTATTATCGATTTGCCACTTGATATCACGAACATGAACAGCTGTCTCTTCTGGTGAGCCCCATTTTCCTTTGCCTGCTGCCTTGGCAGCATCTTCTAACTGAATCAATTGACTTTCACTGTACACAAATAAGCAAACTGTGATCACAACTGATCACAATATTACAGACTTCATTACAGATTTTTAAAAAATTGCCGATAGTCAACAAACACTCTCACAGAGCTCTCTGTGACCGATGCAAGCGATGCTTATCTTCGTTTCCATGGCCCCGAGCTGGCAGTGTGCCGCAGATGCCTTGCCTGCCATTTGAGATCACACAGTATTACCTGCCACCGATACAGGCAAACCCATCCCTGCCTTTTATCTGGGATGAAGGCCAGACCTCCACATATTACTGCAGTAACCTTCCCGGTGGTGAAGCTGGTACCAATTTGTACTGCTTGGTGAACAGAGGCACACGTGTATGAACAACTTGCCCAAGATCGTTACCTGGCAGCGCCCTGGCTCGGAATCAAACCTGCAACCTCAGGGTTACAAGTTGAGCACATTACCATTATGCTACAAAGCCACATCATTTCACAGATACAAAACAACAATCAATGTCTATTTTTTACATGACAAAAACATTCTGAGTACAAATCAAAAATCTCTTTTTCTGCAGTTATGTGCACTGAGCATAAAAGCATCATCATTAACGATGTTGGTATGTGTTAAAAATAGGTTAAAATAAAGTACTCTATTACAACTGCTGGTATCCAGATGTCTGACATAAATTAAAGGCAGGCCAACAATAGATTCGCTAAAGAGTGACTGAAGTCTACAAAAACTGCAACAAAAAATTTCGCTGGAAAAAATGGAACATAAACTACAACATCTAAATTATGCTTGACCTCAACAGACCTTCGCATCATAGCATGAGAACAAAACCATTTTTCTTGAATGCTAAAACTTTCAGTTGACAAACATCACAATTATCATCATCACCCGTATTTTATTAACATCCAAAGTAACTTCATGACAGACTTTGACAGTGGCAATTTGGAAAAGCCAACAGAGTGGCTATGGAATGCACATCAGAAGAACGTAGCAAAGACCAACCACAAAGAATATGGAAACAGGACATTACTGACTTGACTGGTCCTGGACTCACTGAATGGCTCAACTCATGCAAAACAGAGAACAGTGAAGAAACTAAAAACTGCACTCATTGTATCACTGACCTTTCTTTGGGAAATGGCACCTGACCTGATTTCCAACCTTTCACAAATTTTGGCCTAATACAACACATACAACTAGCTTGTAACAGACTGGATAACAACTCACTCATTTTGCTTAAGTCCACTTCGTTTCAACTCAACTAATCCTTCGGTTATCAATGATTCTGTCACATTCTCCGCTGTTGTGTCTAACAAACAGGCACAGCATACATAGCAATGAACATAACAATACTAAAGCTGCATTTTTCAACAGCTAACGGGGCGAGGCTGTTCACTGCTGACGTCATGTTTATTTACGTATTCACGAAAAACGATATTGGTCTAACTCATAGAGATAACACGTATCTGTGGTACGAGCACATACTGCCTCAGACAGCCTCTTACTGCAGTATGCACCGCAGTTAATACATGTAATGTGAAAGTTAAAGATACACATTCACACCGTACGACTTTTGGACGTGAAACTGATAACAAATTACATACGATCAAACCAAAACAACAACAAACACGCTCACCAAAAAGAGTCACGTGACTAGAACGACCACAGTTTTACAGCGATAGGCAGATCACGCTAGTGGTTGAACTAGTTGAATAATGAGCATCTAAATAAGGCACTAGGGGCGGAGTCTGGTAGAACAGACACGCCCTGTTAGCTGTTGAAAAACGCTACTTAAAACATTAACACTTAGGTAGTATTAAGTCAATATAATTTGCCCATGCCCCATTGTGACAATGTGACTGTCCACCTGAAGCAAGAAACCTAACCCTGATCTCAAACTTTCTGAGCTAAAAACTGTCCCACTGGTTACACCTGTACTCAGCAAAATTCACAATAATCTGTTTTCTATGTCTTTTTGTTTTCAGGTTAAGAGTCTGACAGAACAGGATAGAGAGATAAATGGTAAAGACCTGTAATGCAACGTATTGTAATGGCCACACATTAATTATGCAAACTATACTAATTTACATGCTTAGATGCCAAGTTACTGTAGTATAATCCCTCTCTTTGATCCATTATTCATGTTCATGCAACAGGCTAAATACATTGGATTAGTGTTGTGCAATACCTTCGATACCTTGATAAGTATCGTGAGTATCAACGTTTCGATACCAGTATCAAAAAGATCTCAATACATCGCGATATATCGTGGTGCCACGATATCACCAAGTATCGTGACATGACGATAGCAGTTTTGATACCATGCAATTGTGCTACTGTTGACAACTGCACATTGCGTGACAGCAATGAAAATACGATGTCAGTCGTCACATCAAAAGTTCAAAACTATTCTTGTAGGCCTAAGTTAGTAATATGCTTGCAGTTTGCACACACGTTGATAAGTGTTTTGTGAAAACGGCGCATCTCTAGTTCATTGTGGTGTTTTGTCAACTTTTGTGATCTAACCGTGGCGCGACTGATGGGCATAGACCTACTACGCTGGCTGCTGATGACGAAGTTTTGTTTGCGCTGTCTGTCACATGTTGTTTATGTATTTATAGTTTATATTAGTTTTTGCAAAGTTTGTTGCACTATATTGCATAATAACCAGGGAACAGATTATTTATCCCCAATAATGAAAAGCACTGATCATAATTACGTTGAATTACTGGAGCGAATGTGAGTGCCGCATTGAAACAGTTTTGAGTTTGACATGTTTGAAGCGGATCAGTGCAGAAGTCAGCCAAGAAAACAGATTTGTTCTAAAATCATCGCAAAATAACTGACGACTGACGTTAACCCAATTCAGATTATCAGTTTCGCTGTCAAACATATTACATAAATTATAGTGAAACTTAAATATATATATATTTTCTAAGCAACAGCAAGGCCCCCAAACATCGCGGGGCCTGGCAAAACTACCCCTCCCCCTCTCGACGGGCCTGATGACTAACGTTTTATATGCACTTCCGGTATCGTGATAGTATCGCGAGACTCATTACCTGAGCCAGTATCATTATCGTGGCTCCAATTTTAGGTATCGCACAACACTACATTGGATAGAATGAGGTACCATTTAGCAAAAGCATTCATGTGGTCCTCATAAAATAGACCTGAGCTCTGTCGATGATGTTGCATGAATAACACAAGCAGTAAGCATGCTTATGCATCACATGCATTGCATGCCGAAAATATAATCTAACGCCTACAAGTATCAGATTGAAATAACTTGAAAATACACACCTTTACCGAGGTAAATACAGCCAAATTCTTTGCCACTGCCAGGTGCCTTGTACTCAACTGTGAAGCATACTTCTTTGCCAATCAACTTCTTGCGAAGAAACTCACGAGCTTCCCATGCAAATGGCTAGAATCAACAGAAACATCACAAATTATACTATATCACATTCATATTATTATATGTTCATTAGGGTTAGAACGATACCAAAAAAGGTGGTGCTGCCTCCACCAGTGGACTGTGAGCATTATGTAGGCCTAACCTGACACTGGTAATTAAACCCTGGATGGACGGACAGATGGACTGACGGCGACCCACTGACCGTGCCACTCCCGCCCGCTGCAGTCAACAGACTGACGTTCATAACAATAGCAGCACTTCACTTCCAAGTTCACACACATGAACCGGTGTAGAACGAGGCGGCCGCTCCTGGTTTGCATTACTAGTTAGTATTAACGTGTACTTACGCGCAACGGCGTGAGGAGGCGAGGGGATATTGGATAATTGTGGTTACCTACGCCGGCATGCTGCTTGCCTTTGACCACTCTATACCTAGCATGCACTTTCCCCCTTCCCATTCTTCCTGTGATGGGCGCAGCGCCGACGCTCAGACAACAATCACACATGGTTGCCGATCGCTCAGAACGATTAGCAAATGTAACGCCGTGCGCTGATTGTATACGTCCACGTCAGTTACTGAAGTTAGGCCTAAAGTGTGAGATGGCGTGTGGATGGTGTGGCGGAGAGGGGATAATTAATCCTTCCAATCTCTCATGAATGGCGACCATTCTACTGCAGGTGCGCCTACCCCACCCCACTCTCCCTGCCACTGTTGTTTGCTAGCAAATCGAGATCGTTGTAGGCCTACAGTGGCCGCCGCCCGCCGCCGACTGCTGTTTGATTGCGGCTTAGACAGTGACAGCGGTGGGCCGCATGAGCAGATAGGTAATCGGTATCAGGGTTTCACAGTCAATAAAATATCGCCCAATACCCAATCCACCCCAATACCGGCCAGTATCGGCCAATACCCGGTACCCCAATACCAGTATCGTTCGAACCCAAATGTTCATTCTTCAAACCTGTGCAAAATGTACTTCATGCACAATTTAACGATTTACTCATATTTTAACTTACAAATACTGTTGAAAATAATGTTCCATGACGATTCTGTTTGCTAAGTTTTGACAACATTGCGTAGAATCCTAGTCAATTCTTAAATCAACCAAGCTCATTACTATTTGCAATGTCGATGAGTGACTCATCAGTTCATAACCACCGTTGTCCAGTAACAGCTGTTGTTACTGAGCAACGAATAAATGTAAACTGGTGGTTACGGTTAACGGCTAGAGTGAAGAATGCGGGAACAAATTTATGTAAACAAACAAATCAATCCAACGTTTTGTGCACTCGCGCAAAAAAGAATATAGCTAGAACATAACATGCGCATTTGCATGCCAGTCAGTGCACATCTTTATGTATTGTTAACAGAATTCACTTTGCCAGTATATTTCGCTGTTAGTTTAATTACTAAAATGCTATTTAGTATATATTTAGTGCTTTGCCAGTATATTTCACTGTTAGTTTAATCACTAAAATGCTATTTAGTATATATTTAGTGCTTGTTTCTGCGAACTTAATTCGTCGCAGCCATTTGTCTATGGCTCAAAGAACTTTACGGGATCACTGACTAATGCACAGTTATGCACACCTGCTATCAAAATTAGCACAAAATGGGGTGGGATCTGGGGAGGGGGCAGCGCCACCTCCCCAGGATAATAAAAATTAGATGAATTGTGTTACTAAAACATAATAACTTGCTTCGGAAACTGTGCCTCAGTAATAAATTATTCAGACTGCAGATCCCTAATGCGACAAACTACTTTAGTGCACACAAGATATCATTGTGCTTCGCTACAGTGAATCATGGCAGATTGTAAAAACTTCCGATCTAAAATTTCACTCGTTGTATGACAAATTCGATTAAAAACAAGTGGTGTATGCTTCTTGCAGGTTTGTTCATCACAATGCCATATTACATCAGTTATTACATCAGTTATTTAGCGTTCGCAGTCACTGCAGAACTTGACTGCAAACCACCCATACTAATAAATAGGTCCCGTGTTCTTCACTCATCCCCAGTTAACTAAAAAAACAAGAAACAAACCCTAACACAGACAAGAAATTTGAGCTAATGCTCACGAGACGCGTGAAAGCCTATAGCAGTTTCGGTTCAGTAGTTTAGCTGAAAATTGGGGTGTTCACGCTAAATTAATATACAAATAGCAAATTCTCTATCTGGATCACATAACGATAGTTCCGTGGCGCCACCTTGTGAATGATATAGACTTGTGTTGCAGCCCGAAATCGCCAAAAAATCCATAAAACCCACTATTTTGGCATTCAAGATCATTCAGTCATTGAATTCAGTGCCAATCGAGAGCCAATGTACGACTTCCTATTAGTGATTAATAGTAACCTAGACCCTATCTCGCACCGTTACTGTGATACAGTGACTTATTGGCTAAAAATCACAAATTTTGCTCACCCCCTCTTATTTAGCGCCCTTGTTCGAGGTGACCCCCTTCGAATTTAAAGCTTTACGGTTCCTGAAACTAGAGACTTCTAGGCAACAGTTGGGAAGATTTGATGATCTTAGCTTGCACCATTTTTGACTGATCCACCCGTGTGACAGACGGACGGACGGACGGACGGACAGACAGAGAATTGCGATGGCTAAGACGTGCTGAAAGCAGTAGCTGCTTTCGCGCGTAAAAACTAGCAGAGCAGATTGTACCTCATCCTTTGACTCTTTCGACTCATCTGCAACAATGCCTGGTCTTCTAGCAAGTCGAGGAGCCGTCACGTTCGACAGACCAATAGTTCTCTCTGGGGGAGGTCCACCTTTGGGCGGTCCTCTCACAATCACAGTGTCTCCAGACAGCACCTGCGCACAATCACAACACAATGACTATAATCAACGTGATGTCGTGAAAGTGAAAATTGCACAGGGAACTACACACATATGCCACAGAATGATCATGCCGGCCGGCGAACTAGCTGACAGCAAAATTCAATCAAAATTGACAACATGGCAAGTGACAGTATATGTACGTTAAAAATCAACGAAATAAACAAATAATAACCTGTTTAACAACTCCTTTCTGCATACTTAACGCTGGCGACGTCATCGTCTCTCTTTTTCTACTATCCACGTAAACAAACATATGTCACGTGATCTTAATCTCGAACCTAGAACTACACGCGTCAAAATTTTACGTAAATGCGCATTATAATATACGTTTATTCACCACTCAGGTAGTACAAATGAAATGACAGACAAATAGACAGGCAGGCAGACATACAGATAGACTGACAGATAAA
>Ga0056128_1011500_pt1 | contig 10917 bp, 7 predicted proteins | sample WorMetLIZISLAND2_FD_71113 | JGI IMG/M metagenome (GOLD analysis project Ga0056128, IMG submission 71113) | Marine gutless worms symbiont microbial communities from Max Planck institute for Marine Microbiology, Germany - Olavius geniculatus... ... | reverse complement strand
TGGACAGTTACAAAACTCTGCGAAAGCCGAATCCTGTCCTTTGAGAGAAAATGCTACCGGAAGATTCTGAGGATAGGATGGACACAAAAGGTCACTAATGAAGAATTGTACAGAAAGATTTAATTGGCAGAAACCCTACTGCAGTAAGTGATACAGAGAAAGTTGCGCCTCTTCGGCCATATCTGCAGAATGAACGACAGCAGAAAGATAAAGACCCTGGCGTTCGGAATGATGGATGGTTCAAATAAAAAAGGACGGCCTCACCGAGAATGGTCAGATGACATTAAACAGTGGTGTGGGGCAACCCTGCAGGAGTTAAGCCACGCTGCCCTAGATAGGCAGCGGTGGGCAGCGATAGTAGCAATGGCGTCAGACACCAACGGGCGTTGAGCCCACGGTTGTCGATGATGATGATGATAGGAAAAACCGCATTTTTGTTCTAGCCGAAAGCCTGCCGATGCTAAGTACACCTAATTTTGGCCACATGTATGGGACATCGAGGGCTAGCCATGGACAAAATTTTGGGCGAATACATCAAGGGGATTTTGAGGGGGCGTTAGGGGAAATTTTCCTTTGACCCCCATATCTCCCCCTCGGGGGAGCTGGGCGCTGAAATTTTGTTCACTAAGTGGCCTCGGTGGGGAACGGAAATGCGCGCTTTTTCCACAGCGCGATGCCCCAGATTTCTGATGGTTGGCGTTAAAGCGCTCCTACTCGACTCCGATCACGCTGAGTGTACCAGTTGTATACTGTGGCGCCCATGCGCGGGTGCCGTAGAAGGCTACGTTTATGTGATACAATGTGATATTATGACAGAGCACGCCGGATGATACTGAAACAGAGTCAGAAGCTACGTCCTCCAAGCTGCCCGCAGACCGACCACAGACCATGGAGAGTACTCACGACGAGACCAGGTCGGGGTCAATGAGTACAGCCGGTGGTGGTCGGCCAGGAGACGTGGTACTGGTAGAACGTGAAAGCGGATCTCCTGCGCTGCCAGTACAAGCAAGGTCCGGCAATGAGCGACATCACTCCGCGGCGGCTATAGCAATGCTGGGTGGCTACGCTGATTGGATGGTCGGACTTATCTCTGCAGTCGCTGTAGCCGTGTTTATCTTCCTCGCAATACTGTCATTCCTAGCTGTCGTCAGCTGCCGATGTGTCTCGTCTCGGTAACTGAATGTTCACAGACTAAACCTGGGTCGGTAATACCGATGCCGATACCGACACCGACTCAGCTGCTCCACAGACGTCAGCGTTTGGAATGGATTGTGCAAATACGAGTACAATTGGAGTCAGGGAACATAGGCGTAGGAGGACTTTTTCGCTTGGAGGGCAGAGAAGGCAACTTGCCCGAATAATTTTTAGGCGATCGGGTCGCATATTTTGCAATAACCCACACGTCGCATATTTTTCCCATTGTCAAAGTTCCATATGCGGAAATCACTGTTTACATTGCCGAGTGGGGTTGGGGGGTTGAACCCCCCAACTGTTTTCTGAACCCCCCTAACACACTGTCAAATTATGTACACGGGGGTCAGCTATATATTGTATACATGCAATTTACATCGCAATTTTGTTCGGTCTCCGACCTTCGAAAAGTTCAACCCGCAAGTAATTTTTCACAATTCAAACACTGGCGGAAATTATGCCACATATGCAAAAATTCTTATATATGCCGCATATTTTGCAAATTTTAGCTCATATTTTTGCATTTTCGCATATTTTCTCGCATAAAAAGACATTAGAGAAATATGGCCTTTTAGGAGCTAGGAATGGTAATCATCTAGTGAGCTTTAAGCTAATTTTTCTCGAAACAGTGTCAAAATGCACCCAAACACACTACATTGACGCAAAAGTCAAAAAAAATTCTGGGAAGGGCTGTACCCCTAGAGTGTTCCCTTTGCCTGTAAATATAATACTGATAGTGTTTTCAATAATATTAAAACACGAAGTACGGTGAAACAGTTTCTTATGAACAGTCTTTTGTCAGTGAACTGACACACTGTAATTTGAAATGGCAAAACTCACGCGCAGACAAGTAGGCTTCAAGAAGTGTCAAGTACAAGCACTTGAATCTAACTAGCAAGTACAACTTAACTTAACCCAACCCAAGTAGGCCTACCCGCTATAGCTAAGGCCCGCTATAGCTGAAGCAAGAAATTGGCTGATTTGGTTTCGTTTCAGTAAGATTCTTCTGCAAAGGCATTGTCATTGACAGAAAGTCGTGGCTGGCGTCGTGGGTGACATGTACTTTATCATTTTCATTACTTGAAAGAATGTCAGATTTCTGTAAGCCAGGCTCCGACTGCTCTGCAGCTAAACAATGTCTTTTTTCCACTACACTGAGCATCATCATCAGCAAAAATGTCGGTGTCTTCGTTGGCCGTTTAAACTCATGCAAAGCAGGCAGAAACCCAACCCGCTCATCAAATTAATCACAATAGCAACTCTGCTTACTGGATACTGTCTGATAATCAGTGCATCTTGTCTCAGCATCTTCAATGTTCCCGCACGTATCTGAACGATATGACTTTAAACATGATCACTTTACAACGAAACCTGTCAGTGTTTACTGCGATGTTTATCGGGCAAAACTTACGGTCAGGCCACCATGGACAATCTAAATGTGTTTGTCTTTGTAGTTTGTTTCATTCATTGCACGTGGCTTTACAAATTTTGTTGAATCTTAGTTGCTGGCCTGTTAATTAGTATGTCAGTCTGCGTCCGGTTTTCCCACTGTTCAGTGTTCAGATACTCACTATGCTACTAGGTCTATTTCAACAATAACTTTGCGTTGATACATTGTTTTGTGCAACGTTGTTCAGATTAGACTGCGGATGAGGATGGGGGTTAGAAATGGTGTTTTATAATTTAGGGGTGAAGGTAGGTAACTAACGTTATATAGGTTGAAGGTGGTCATAGAAAGTAACGTAGGCCTATCAATAATTTAGTAAAACTTTTAGTAAAACTGACTGATCCTGCGTTCTGCTTTGCCCGAAAACATTAGGTCTAACCTAAACCACACAGATCTAATTTTTACTATTATTTTGCTGAAAATGTACTAATTTTATTCAGTTTGCAGCAGCTTTGCAATATACACGTTAGACATTTTTTGCTTTCTCTGTTTTGTATTTTGTCTACATTTTTCACTTCATTTTGCCCTTATTTTTCGCCGTTTTGCCCGAATTTTTCACCCCGTTTTGCCCGAATTTCGGGGGGGGGCGGCCGCTCCACTTGTTCCCGGCTTTTACGCCTATGTCAGAAAAATTATTTTTTGGTTTATTTAAATAATTCTGAATAATTCTGACTCACTATAAATCGTCAGTTGGGTCGTAGCAGTGAATAAGGAGCTTATTCTCCCCAATTCTAACTCGTGGAAAAAAATTTTTTGCTTATTTTTTCAGAAATGCAAAATTGTAGCTGAAAATGCCGCATATTGGGGGAATTTGGAAGATTTTACAATGTGGTTGACAGTTGACTTGACAAAGCGCTTCAATCTGCATGTCTCGGCAACTTGCTCAACCGTGAATGAACTTCTAAGCGCAAGAGACGCTATGCAATGTACGCGTAGATACTCAGGATATCTTGTGCACTATTAATGAAATACGTTTAACATATGTTAAAAGCGTGTGCAGTGTGGGAAAAGTGAACCGAACTGAACTGAAATATAACAGTGCAGTGGCGTAGCGGCAGAAAGGGCCGGCGGAACCAGGAAAAAGTAGTGCTTCTTAAATTTTAGCTTGACTAAAAATGACGAAAAGTTTTTTTGTTAAATACAATTTGAGGCCGAAAATTCCCATTTTCCAAAAATCCAGGGCAAAATTAAAACTCTGGAGTATTCACAATAATCTTCACTGTCGCAAGTTTTCAGCTGTCTGTCTCTGTCCGAAAATTGCAATTTTGCCGGAAAATCCTGTAATTGGCACGACGCCGCTGGTCTCACGTGTATCAATGAAAGCTGGAAAGACCAACAGTAGCCGTGTGCAGTTATATTGTACGAAAGCCGTAGGCCTATCGGACAGCTTGTTTAGTTAACATTCAATACTGGTATATTCAGTGTATGATGTATATTCCAGTATTTTATGAAAAGGCTGATTGTACTGTAGATTAGAGCGAACTAAACTCTAACCTTTATGGTCTCAAGCTGCCGAGTGCGTTTATCGTACATGTGCATTTGTACAAGCTCGTTTGTCACATTCTTTAGACTATGTTTTTGTTTGTCTTTTTTCTTGTGTATATTACTCATTTATATTACTCATGTTTAGTGTTAACCTGTTTGTCTTACTGTACTATAAAATTAGTAGGCCTAATGTTTTTATAATGGTACCTTAAAAGTGTTGTAAATTGTAACAAGCTGAAACGTAGGCCTACAGTGCAACTGTTTTCCACTTTGAACTAAACAAGAAATCTGAGCTAATGCTCATGAGACGCGCGAGAGCCTATGGCAGTTCCTGTTCGCAGGTAATCTTGGACTATCTCCATCCAATTCGTCGCAATGTACTCTTTTGCAGCCAAAAATCGTCAAAAGATCACTTAAAATCAATATTTTCAGGGTTTTTTTTAAAAAAAGAAACTGATAAACTGCACTATTTCTTACATTTCAGCATATGGTTAACATGGAGCAAAAGTGCAAAAATAGTTGTTCCGTATAGTTTACGCGGCGTACTTTATTTTTTTACTTATCACTATCACATGCAGGCTTGTGAACACAAGTAAGTGTACATTTTTTTTATTAAAGGCCAAAATGGGAAAAACATTTGAGGCGGTGGGATAAGTCGCTAGGGGGCGGGAACGATAAAAGATGCAGACTGAAGTCTGGAATAGTGGCGTCATGGAAAAGGAACAGGGCACTGCAACACAGGGAGGTAATTGCCTATCCTGTCAGAAAATTATGCAGAAATTTTCTTAATGACGGAAAATATCCGCCAAAAAAATGCAAAAGTTAGGGGCCAAAACCCAATTTAGAAAAAATTTATAAAGCAAATTTGATACTTTGAGCTCCCGTAATCTTTCCTGTATAAAAGTTGCAGCTGTTTGTTGGAATTCTGTCGGAAAATTGCAGTTTTCTGTCCCGCCTAAGCTATTTTTGGACCCACGTCATCATCAGTAGACGGGACATTGGCTGGCTATGATGGCGTTAAACAGTAGCAGGCCGGGACTGCTAGTTCTGCGAGAAGTTTTGTTAGGCCTACAAGATCTCGGAGCACCACGACGAGCTGCTACGGCGTCATCGTCATCGTCCAAGTCAAACCTTCGTGCGAACAGAGTGGCTGACAGCAGCGGGCTGGACGTAGCACTTGACATCATCAATCTGCCCACACCACGTCTGAACTGCCAGACGTCACTGGACGGCTGCACCCCGCTAGTCACCACCTGCGGCAGTCGTTCACTCGGTCATGTGACTCATTCATCTAAGTTTATTCCAAGTTTAAGTGGTAACAGACAAAGCGATGTTACACAATAAAAATAAATTAACAGTCAATGACCCAAATAAAAAAAAAACTGTTTACGTCAGATGTATACAAACTGTCGATATAGAGCAGTCGTTGACTGGTGTACGAGCAGACAGTTGCTATAGTTGTGGCTTCGTTCACGAAAACTGTAATGCTGCTCGCACTCAAGATAAAGCAGCAGATGTAGCAGGTATAACTAATATTTTTAGTTAAACTATAAGTCAGCAACTTGAAGGCGCTGAAAATGCAAGTAGGCTAGGCTACTGGAAAATGCAAGTATGGAAAATGCAAATAAAAAACGGGACATTTTGCACTGATGGAGAATGCAAGTACGAATCTGCAAGGGTAGAAAATGTAATAAAGTACATGCCTACAAAATATAGGCCCTACAATAAAACTATTATTGCTAGTCAAACAAAATGCTCAGGAAAGTGGCTAAAGCTGCTGTAACTTACTGCTGCTAACAGCGACTATTTCGCGTGCACTGTCATCAACATCGTCCAGTTCATACTCATCAGTGGTATTCCAAAAAGTACAGAAACTTAGGTGAGAAACTTTAACTAGTCGTCAAAAATGGCACGAAAACTTCCAACATTACGACTTGTGCAGTGTTATTTTTGTTTGCGTATTTATTTCATAGATTTGCAGTGATTTTTTTCTAATCTGCATCAAAGTCACTCTTCCTTTTTTCGTACCTACGTTTTCCACTCCTATGGATTTGTACATGTAGGCCTACTTGCATTTTCCGAACTTGCATTTTCAGTCGCCCCAGCAACTTTTCAGTTAACTACCCATCACTGACTGACCTGCGGGTAAATATAAGTGGTGTTGAAGCTGCCGGAAAGTTCAAAATAATCGAAGAAAGTGGTCGATGTGGTGGCACCCTCCTCACAGTGAGTTGCAACGTTGGCGTCTAAACATTTCATCAGGAGACACACCTCCAGGTAATAGTGACCCTCGAACGTGTGACGACCTCTAAATACACCCAGCGCGAACTGATCCTCAGCGTCTTCTTGCCGCCTGCGAGACAGCAATTTTTCACATGTACGAAGAGCGTTCGCTCACACACTGCAGGCGTTTTGCCGGAATGGTTTAATGGGTTATTTTTCGGTATTTTATGGTTGGAAGAGGCAGTGGCGGATTCAAGCAGGAGGCGGGGGGCGGCCACCCGATATTCACTGGATGCATCTCAAAAATGGTGAAAAGCACAAAAATGCATCATTTTTGCTCAAAATTTTAAAAAATTTTCTGGGGAAAGGGCAAGACCCCCTCCTCAGACCCTTCCGTTTCCCATATTTTCAAGTTCTGGATCCGCCGTTGGGAAGAGGTAGTGTAAAACCGTTAACAGCAAATCAAACTCGAAAATTGGGGCAGAGCCCAACGTGCGAACGCCCGGCGCTGTAAGTCCGATTGCGACAAAAGTTTGGGGGTTAAAATTCCCCCGGTAGCAAAATCACGTGACCCGAACTCAAATGCATTAGCATACACAGAAAGCGCATTGTCGACTTAAAGTAAGTCAACATCTGCATCAATAACTTTCATGTTAGTGGACAAAAGTTTACTAATTTTTATCCAACGTAGCAGGGATTGCTCTCAATGAAGTTTGTTTCCAGTTATTGATATTTGACTGGTTTCTGAAATATTTAGGGTCAAAGTAAACAATTGTCCCAAATCGCGCCAAATTTTGGACGTTTTTTGTCTTCAAATTTTAAGAGGGCGCTGCCCCCTTCCAAAGTTGTATATAAGGGATAATGCCCACCTTATGGCACGTCATATGGCAAAGTTTTATGGGGTTATTCTCCTTAATTCCAAAGTTATGTGCGCTATTACGCTGAATTTTAAACCAATTTTTGACCCCTATTGTAAAAAGTGTAAGGGAGATCCCCGTCTCCAGTAAAGTGTGCCTTAGCAAGACTTGACCATTCTATAGCGCGTGTAAAAATTTCGCGGCGCAAAACCTCTAGAAGCCAAAAATATGGTTTTTCGAAAAAGTCGATTTGATGGGTATGATTGCACGTCTAGATCTCCGTGGTTAGTAGACCAAATTTTATTGAACTTTTTTGTTGAACGCGGGAGGAAACGCCGTGGATCAACTATGTTTCCGATTTCGGATATTTGTATCCGTTTTGGAGATATTTGCACTCAAAGTGGGAAGGGTTCCAAAATAGGGCCGAATTTAGCATGTTTTGGCCCCAATAGCTTCTTGACGCAGGCACACAAATTTTTGGACTGAAATTAAAAAATTGAACATGCTTTCGACCATGTGGCAAAATTTCACGGAGATAAACCAAAAACCTCGGGGACTTCGCGTTAAAAAATATTTTTTAAAACTCGAAATTTGAGGCAGAGCCCAACGTGAGGCCGCCCGGCGCCGTTGAAAGAAACGTTTGGAGGCAGGGTTAAAATTCACCCGGTACCAATTAAGTCACGTCACTCGCGTGGCCCGAACTCAAATGCATTAGCATACGCAGAATGCGCATTGTCGACTTAGGGTGGGTCTACATCTGCGCTTATAACTGCTTATAACTTTTGTGTTAGTGGACCAAAGTTCACCAATTTTTTTGCCCAACGCAGCAAAGATTGCTGTCAATAAAATTTGTTTTCAATTTTTTATATCTCGACCACTTTCTGAAATATTCGCGGTCAAAGTTAAAAGTTGTCTCAAATCGCGAAGAATTTATGACGTTTTTTACCCTCCCAAATTTTAAAAGGGCAATGCCACCCCCCCAAAAAAAAGTTGTATAGGAGAAATAATGCCCACTTTATGGAATGTTATGTGGCAAAGTTTCATGGAGTTAATCCCTTAACCTCAAAGTTATAAGCGTTAATACGCTGAATTTTAAACCATTTTTGACCTCCAATGTAAACAAAAAAGTGGAGCTCATGCTCACGAGACGCGCGAAAGCCTATAGCAGTTCCTGTTCGCAAACTGTCAGTCTATCTTCAGCCATTTCGTCGCAGTTCATTCTTAGGGTGTGCGCTGCAGCCGAAGATAGCAAAAATCAATAAAACTCCTTATTTTGGAAGTTCAGAGTCTTTCAAAGTCATCGATGTTGACAGGACTGAAAAGCTCGTCACTGGTGCTTGTTGCGATAAGCAGCATGCCCATGTGTAGGCCTATCTGCAACGTTTTTTTGCGAAAGGTTGCTTACAACAGTAAAATAACAACAGTAAAATACTGCTCTTTGATGCTCTCGTGCGCAGGTTTCCTTGAACCTAGAAAATCGAGCTTTAAACCGTCGAAATCTACGTTCAATGCTAAAAATTTCATATTGACAGCTTTTCCATGTCTATCTTAATTAATTTCGGCGCAATTCGCTTTTGAAATGTGTCTCGCAGCCCAAAATCGCCAAAATATCCTTAAAACCCCTTTATTTTGGCGTTCAAAGTTATCCAAGGTCATTGAATTCGGCGCCAATCGAAAGCCATTGTACGACTTCCTATTAGTGATTAATAAGCCGTTTCGTAAACTAGACTCCGCCCACCTATGACGTCACGGGTAATGAGGTCAAGTAATATAAACAAAGCCGTCGTGCCGTTGCTACGGTTGCGTTGTAACGCTATGATTCTGTCCTGTTAACAGTATAATTGTGTTTTTAAAATTTCCACAATGGCTATTTAAGAGTATTTGACGTTTGAGATTGTGGAGGCTTGAAATGTCGAAGCATTAGGCCTAAAGCAGATTGTATGAAAGGCAGTGCTACGGCCGTCGAAGAAGGTATAGGGCCTAGGCCCATATACATGTAGGCCCTAATGGCTCTGTGAGCCTATGTATCAGGTGTCGGACCGCCACTCTGAAGGGCCGCCACGGTTCGGGATAGAGTTAGGGTCAGTTTCAGAGTTAGTTTAGCTTTTACTAAGTATTATAAGTACGGTTTTACCCTCATCTAAAACAGGTTTTAGGCCTTTTGGCGGCCCCTACTGTGGCGTAGACAATGAGCTGAGCCCCCATCCTCCACACAAGACATAAGCACACGCTAGAAATGAACTGAATTTGGTCATCTGATTTTTAGGAAAATTTTAATTGTTGCCAAAGCGCTGGGAGGGCCCCACCCCCTATCCACATTTCTGGCTACGTGCTCACTGGGCCCCTCTTTGCTATTTTTATCTGACGGAGAAATGCCCCACCCAGATGGCAAGATAGTTGGACAAAGACCAAGACATGTATCTATGTCAGTGATTTAAACAATACTTTTGTTAAGACCAACACCAAGACTAAGACTGTTTAAATTGTCCCCAAGGCGCCCATTTAAGCTCTGTGGCTAGCTCCAGCCATAATCCATGACATCGCCGTGTTCCTGGATCGGCATGCTGCAGTCAGAGAACATGCATTCACCTAGAGGTGACTACAAAGAAAACAAGAAATTTGAGCTATGCTCACAAGATGCGCGAAAGCCTATAGCAGTTCCGGTTCAGTAGTTTAGCTGAAAATTGGGGTGTTCACGCTAAGTTAATATACAAATACCAAATTATCTATCTGGATCGCATAATGATAGTTCCGTGGCGCCACCTTGTGAATAATATAGACTTGTGTCGCAGCCCGAAATCGCCAAAAAAAATCCATAAAACCCCCTATTTTGGCGTTCAAGGTCATTCAAGGTCATTGAATTTGGCGCCAATCGAAAGCCAGTGTACGACTTTCTATAGTAACCTAAGGCCCTATCTCGCACCGTTACTGAGATGCAGCGACTTATTAGCCAAAAATCGCAAATTTTGCCGACGGTGAAGATTTGGTAATTTTGGCTTAGACCGTTTTTGACTGATCCACCCGTGTGACAGAGAGACGGACAGGCAGAATTGCGACGCGCTGAAAGCAGTAGCTGCTTTCGCGCGTAAAAAGCTTATCATTATATTTCCAGCCATAGGGCCTCAGAAATATTGTTGTGTAAAAGCAAAAGTTTGCCCATCACAGAAAGTCACAATAACTCTCACAACACCTGGATTCTGATTAACAAAGAGACTGGTCTATGTTTCAGTCGCTAATAGTTAAAACAATTTCATTTGTTCACTTCACTCATCAAGCCTAGTTAAATTAAGCTAATTTGTTCTCTTTCCATTATTCTCAATCTTTGGCAGTTAAACTAATTCAATTTATCTAGGCCGTGTCTACAGTATTAGTAGTATAGTACGTGTTAATTATAGTACCACTTTTGGAATCCCCCCACTACGATTTCCCAGTCTGGAATTCCCCAGTGTGTATTTTCCCTAGTGAGCGGCTGTTGTACTTTATATATCTATTGGCGCAATATTTAACTTATTAAGCAGTACTCCCTTATTATAAATTGGAGTTAACCCTATTTTATGTTGAACGTATGTCATCATTTGGTTATCCACGAGTCTGAAACCTTTATTTATTGCCGGCTGGCATTCTTCATTCATTAAACACTGATAATAGTTTTCTACTTTGTAATTATTCCTGCGTTTTTGAGCACCCTTACAGCTTGATTTGAATTTATTATTT